>Ga0209284_10000161_pt1 | contig 101559 bp, 92 predicted proteins | sample FRY03_FD_187211 | JGI IMG/M metagenome (GOLD analysis project Ga0209284, IMG submission 187211) | Freshwater microbial communities from Lake Fryxell liftoff mats and glacier meltwater in Antarctica - FRY-03 (SPAdes) (version 2) | ecosystem: Environmental > Aquatic > Freshwater > Ice > Glacier... | reverse complement strand
CCCGGGCCAGTTCCTGAGCAATAATACCTTCCAATAAAAAAGATTTGTTAGCACAACCATAGCCTTCATAGGTAACTCCCGCGATATTAAGTTTTGCAAACTTCTCAATAATCTCAAACGGAAATTTAGCGCGGTTCCAGTGGTCATTAACCAGTGGTTTTACTTCATCTTCCATAAAATTGCGCACTTGCAACTGTATAGCGCGCTCATCGGGAGTAAGTTTTAAATCAAGGTTATAAAAATCCCCATCGATTGGTGGGAGTTGGCGCTGTCCTTTTTTAGCTTTGGTGGTGAGCATTTTCATTAATCCTTTAAGCTGTCTTTCGTCCAGATTCCCTAAAGATTTTACTGCTTCTGAAAGATCAATTTTTTTATTTATTTCGGCAAGTTGATTTAGATCAACCGATTTCAATAACTGTATCGTGCCTTTAATTTTTTGGAAGATGGACATGGTTTAGAATTTTAGATTCTTTAAAGATATACATTAAATGAAAGAGGGGAGTTAAGGAAATCTAAATTCTATATCTAAAAAAAGCCATTTTCGGAATAAAAATAAAGCTCACGTTAATATAAAATAAAGCTCAAAAATGGTGTATTTTGAGCTATTTTTTTAAATTTATGAGCTTAAAAGTAAGTGTATGCTTAGCGAAAGGAAAACAAATATAATAGAAATCATCCAAAGGAATCAGGGAATTTCCTCAAAGGAGGTCTTCATTCCTTGTCTCCATTTTGACTTCAGTGGGTTGTAAAAAAATTTGACCTAGTTATTCCGTAAAACCAAAAGCTTTCCTAACTTCTTCTACTTTATCCAGTTTTTCCCATGTAAAAAGTTCTACTTCCATTTCTTTTCTCCCGCAATAAGGGCTTTCAAAAACTTTGTTCACGGTTTTAGGCTCTCTTCCCATATGGCCATAAGCAGCGGTTTCACTATAAATGGGATTGCGAAGTTTCAATCTTTTTTCTATGGCGGCAGGGCGCATATCAAAAATTTCAGCAACTTTTTCTGCTATCTCACCATCAGTAAGATTTAGTGGTGAAGTACCATATGTATTTACATTTATGGAAGTAGGTTTTACCACCCCAATGGCATAGCTAACTTGTACAAGAACTTCGTCAGCAACACCGGCTGCCACTAAATTTTTAGCGATGTGCCTTGCAGCATAAGCGGCACTTCTGTCTACCTTGCTCGGGTCTTTTCCTGAGAAAGCGCCACCACCGTGAGCACCTTTTCCACCATAGGTATCCACAATTATTTTTCTTCCGGTTAAACCGGTATCCCCGTGCGGGCCGCCTATTACAAACTTTCCTGTTGGGTTTATATGGTAGGTAATACTATCGTCAAACAATTCCTGAACATAGGCAGGCAATTGTGCTTTCACTCGTGGAATTAAAATATTGATGATATCATTTTTGATTTTGGCGAGCATGGTTTCATCTTCATCAAAATCATCGTGTTGGGTAGAAACCACAATAGAATCAATACGCTGTGGCACATTATCATCACTGTATTCAATGGTTACCTGGCTTTTAGAATCTGGTCTTAAATAGGGGATTTGTGTTTCTTCCCTGCGCAACGCTGCAAGTTCGATTAAAATTTTATGGGAAATATCCAGTGCTAAAGGCATAAAATTAGCGGTTTCACTAGTAGCATACCCAAACATCATTCCCTGATCTCCTGCACCTTGTTCTTCCTTGTCTTCACGATCTACCCCTTGATTGATGTCTTGAGATTGCTCGTGAATTAACGAGATAACTCCACAAGAATCCCCACTGAATTTATAGGCACCTTTGGTATAACCAATTTTATTCACGACGTCGCGGGCAATTTGTTGTACATCGATATAGGTATTGCTTTTAACTTCACCGGCAAGAACTACTTGCCCCGTAGTAACCAGCGTTTCGCAAGCTACTTTAGAGGAAGGGTCAAAAGCTAAAAAATTATCTAAAAGGGCGTCACTGATTTGGTCAGCAACTTTATCAGGGTGTCCTTCTGAAACACTTTCTGAGGTAAATAAATAGGCCATTCTTTTATTTTTAGTTACAAGAGGAAAAACTCTAAGACGCAATAAACAGGTAAGAAATACACTGCTTTAGCATTTTTATTCCAAATAACATCTGGAATTTTAGAGGTTGCAATCAGTCAAATTTTTCCTCAAAAATTGTAGACAAATGTACAGATTTAATTAGAATCAAAAAACGATTGGCAAAAAAAGATTATTTAAAAAAAAGACACAAATATTTTGGATATTAAATTTTTCTGCCTGTATATTTGTATTCAGAAAGTTCACTAACGTATTGAAATGTTATCACGAAAGCTGGAGGGAATAGACCCTTTGAAAGCTTAGCAACCCTACTTTGTAGAAGGTGCTACATTCTATCTGCCATTGGTGGAAAAGATAACCCCGAGAAATTCTCTTCAACCCTTTCCTCGATAACATATATTTTTTAATAAACATCCTTAACAGGAGAATTAATGATATATGGCAACAATTTTAAATGAAATAAAAAAACGCATCCTTGTTCTTGACGGCGCAATGGGCACCATGCTACAACGCAATAATTTTTCGGAAGAAGACTTTCGAGGAGAGCGTTTCAAGGATTTCCCTCATTCTTTGAAAGGCAATAACGATTTGTTGTCCATTACCCAACCGGAAGCCGTAAAGCAAGTACACCGGTTGTACTTTCAAGCAGGTGCTGATATTGTAGAAACAAATACCTTTTCAGGAACGACAATCGGTATGGCTGATTACCATCTGGAAGAGCTGGTCTACGAACTCAATTATGAATCGGCTAAAATTGCTCGTGAGGTAGCTGACGAATTTACAGACAAGCCCCGTTTTGTTGCAGGATCTATAGGTCCCACAAACCGAACTGCAAGTATGAGTCCTGATGTTAATGATCCCGGTTATCGTGCTGTTACTTTTGATGATTTGCGCATTGCTTACAAACAACAAGTAGAAGCCTTGATTGACGGAGGTTGTGATGTACTTTTGGTAGAAACTATTTTTGATACTCTCAATGCAAAAGCAGCACTTTATGCTATAGAAGAAGTAAAAGAAGAACGTCAAATCGAGATACCAATCATGGTTTCCGGAACGATTACAGATGCTTCCGGAAGAACACTTTCGGGGCAGACGGTAGAGGCATTTTTAATTTCAGTTTCTCACATTCCCTTATTGAGTGTGGGTTTTAATTGTGCTTTGGGTGCAGACCAATTGAAACCTTATTTAAAGCGACTGTCTCATGAAACTAATTTCTATACTTCAGCACATCCCAATGCAGGTTTGCCGAATGCCTTTGGACAATATGATCAAACGCCTCAGGAAATGCAACTACTTATCAGAGAGTATTTACAAGATAATTTAGTGAACATTGTGGGGGGTTGCTGTGGCACCACTCCGGAACACATAAAATTAATTGCTGAGGTGGCCTCCCAGTTTGAACCAAGAAAACTTCCAGAAAGCGTACTATGAACAAAGAAGCATCCAAAAAACAGTTAAAACTATCGGGTCTGGAGCCTTTGCTATTTACAGATCAGACTAATTTTGTAAACGTGGGCGAGCGCACAAACGTTACCGGATCGCGAAAATTTCTTCGGTTAATAAAAGATGGCAAATATAACGAAGCACTTGCTGTCGCCCGCGATCAAGTGGAAGGTGGCGCACAAATCATCGATGTAAATATGGATGAAGGGATGCTCGATGGGGTGTTTGCCATAACTAAATTTTTAAATCTAATAGCCGCTGAACCGGATATCGCCCGTGTGCCCGTAATGATTGACAGCTCTAAATGGGAAATTATAGAAGCCGGATTAAAAGTGGTACAGGGAAAAGCGGTAGTAAATTCCATTTCGTTGAAAGAGGGGGAGGAAGTTTTCATAGAATATGCAAAAAAGATTAAACGTTACGGAGCTGCAGTGATTGTAATGGCTTTTGATGAAAACGGGCAAGCAGACACGTTTGAGCGGCGCATAGAAATCTGTAAAAGGAGCTATGCTGTTTTAGTTGATAAAGTACATTTTCCGGCGGAAGACATCATTTTTGATCCAAATATTTTCCCGGTAGCTACCGGAATGGACGAACACAAACTCAATGCGCTCGATTTTTTCAGGGCGACAAAATGGATTCGGGAAAATTTACCACACGCTAATGTTTCCGGTGGGGTAAGCAATGTGTCGTTTTCCTTTCGTGGAAACGATAAAGTGCGCGAGGCGATGCATTCTGCATTTTTATATCACGCCATTCAAAACGGAATGACCATGGGAATCGTCAATCCCGAAATGCTCGAGATTTATGATGAAATTGACAAAACCCTTTTAACACATGTAGAAGACGTGCTACTCAACCGAAGAGACGATGCCACAGAACGGTTACTCGATCTTGCCGAAAGTTTTAAAGGGGATTTTAAAGTGTCTGAAAAACAAACTCAGGAATGGCGATCAGGGACAGTACAGGAACGATTAACACACTCCTTAGTGAAAGGCATCGATGAATTTATTGAAATAGATGTGGAAGAAGCTAGGATAAAGGCAAAAAAGGCAATTGAGGTAATTGAAATCAACCTCATGGAAGGAATGAATGTGGTGGGGGATTTATTTGGCAGCGGAAAAATGTTTTTGCCGCAGGTGGTAAAATCGGCGCGTGTTATGAAAAAAGCGGTGGCGTTTTTATTACCTCACATTGAACTTGAAAAGGACTCAACGACTTCGTCGTCTGCGGGAAAAGTTTTAATGGCGACCGTTAAGGGAGATGTGCACGACATAGGCAAAAATATTGTGGCAGTGGTTTTAGCGTGCAATAATTTTGAAATTATCGATTTGGGCGTAATGGTCTCCCCGGAGAAGATTATGGAAACGGCTATTCGGGAAAACGTGGATATTATTGGACTTAGTGGTTTAATTACTCCTTCCTTGGACGAGATGGTTTATTTAGCGAAAGAAATGGATAAATTGAACATCAAAATCCCCATTATGATAGGAGGTGCTACCACATCCCGAGCGCATACTGCCGTAAAAATCGCTCCGGAATATAAGGAAACCGTGGTGCATGTAAACGATGCTTCCCGCGCGGTAACGGTAGCTACTAATTTGCTGCAAGCAGAAACCAAGGTTGCTTATTCAAAATCGGTTAGAGCAGAATATGACACCCTGCGGGAACATTATTTAAGCAGGAGCAGGGATAAAAATTACCTTAGCCTTACCGAAGCCCGAAAAAACAAATTGCTGTTGGATTGGGAAAATTTTGAACCTGTAAAGCCAAATTTCATCGGCACAAAAACCATAGATGTAGCTCTTGAAATACTAGTAGATTATATAGATTGGACACCTTTTTTTCAATCCTGGGAATTGCATGGAAAATATCCGGCTATTTTAACAGACGAAATTGTGGGTGAGCAAGCCACATCGTTATTTGAAGACGCACAAAAAATGCTGGAGCAGATGGTTTCTGAAAAATGGCTTACCGCGAAAGGGATTCTGGGAATTTTCCCTGCTAACCAGATAGGGGATGACGATATACAAGTGAAAGTGGAAAACGGAAAGGAATTGGCAAAATTCCTGACGCTTCGCCAGCAGTCGCTAAAAACTGCCGGAGCGCCAAATATTGCTTTGGCAGATTTTATTGCACCAAAAGATTCTGGAAAGGAAGATTATATAGGTTGTTTTTGTGTAACTACCGGGTTTGGTGTGGATGAAAAAGCGGCGGCATTTGAAAAACAACTGGACGATTATAATTCCATATTGGTAAAAGCATTAGGCGACAGGCTTGCAGAAGCTTTTGCAGAATATTTGCATTTGCAGGTGAGAAAAGAAATCTGGGGATATGTTTCCGAAGAAAATTTAACTAACGACGAGTTAATACAAGAATCTTACAAAGGCATCCGGCCTGCACCGGGATATCCCGCTTGTCCTGATCATTTAGAAAAACCCACCATTTGGAAATTGCTGCAAGTGGAGGAAAAAATAGGGGTTAAACTCACTGAAAGTATGGCGATGTGGCCGGCATCATCGGTTTCCGGGTATTATTTTTCCCATCCGCAGAGCAAATATTTTGGTCTTGGAAAAATCAAAAAAGATCAAGTGGAAGACTATGCAAAACGAAGAAATATAGCAATGGAAACTGCCAGTAAATGGTTATCCCCAAATATCGCAGACAATTAATTCACAAATCAAATATCTAATGTCTTAAATCTAAAATCTCATATCTCTTGCCTAAAATGAAAGTAACAAAACACATAGAAAACGCAAACGGTAAAACCCTTTTCTCCTTTGAAATTTTACCCCCTTTAAAAGGGCAAAACATCCAAAGCATATTTGATAGCATAGATCCTTTAATGGAATTTAAGCCCCCATTCATTGATGTGACCTACCATAGGGAAGAATATCAATTTAAGGAATTGCCAAGTGGTTTATTGGAAAAGAAAATTGTAAAAAAGCGCCCGGGAACTGTGGGTATCTGCGCCGGGATTCAGAATAAATATGATGTCGATGCCATACCGCACATTTTGTGTGGAGGTTTTACCAAAGAAGATACTGAGAATCTTTTGATTGACCTTGCGTTTTTAGACATTGATAATGTGGTCGCCTTGCGTGGAGATGCCTTAAAAAACGAAACCTATTTCAAGCCCGATAAAGAAGGAAATACCTATGCTTCAGAATTGGTAACCCAAATAAGTAATCTAAATAAAGGAATTTATCTGGATGAAGATTTGCAGAATTCTTCTTGCACTGATTTTTGTATTGGTGTTGCCGGGTATCCTGAAAAGCATATGGAAGCGCCAAGTATGGATAGTGACGTACATTTTTTGAAGCAAAAAATAAAAAATGGTGCAGAGTACATAATCACCCAAATGTTTTTTGACAACAAAAAGTTTTTTGATTTTGTTGCTAAGTGCAGGGCTTCGGGGATAACTGTTCCTATAATCCCGGGTTTAAAACCAATAGCAACCAAAAAACAATTAAATCTTATTCCCCATCGATTTAAAGTAGATTTGCCTGACGATTTAATAATGGAGGTGGTGCGAGCTAAAGACAATGAGGCTGTACAACAAGTGGGCAATTCCTGGTGTGTGCAGCAAAGTAAAGAATTGATTGCGGCCGGTATTCCCGTGCTCCATTATTACTCTATGGGAAAAAGTGAGAATATTAAAAGCATTGCATCGCAATTATTTTAAATATTCTATTATTTTTACGGCAATGAAAAAAATTGCTGTTTGCCTGTTTTACATTTTAGGTTTTAGTATTTCGACTTCACTCTATACAAGTGCTTTTTCACAGGAAGAGCAGAAACCATTTTCCATTGAAGCTACTTATTTCTATGGTACTATTCTGGAGCACAATCCGGATATAGGCCATTTAATAACAGAGCATCCTGAGGGATTCCTGCTTAAATACAACCGAAAAACCTATGGTTTTAATGATTGGGAAAAGCGATATAATCATCCGGACTGGGGTTTTACGTTTTCTTATCAAAACATGAAAAATCCATTTTTAGGGGAATTGTATGGTTTGTATGGTCATTACAGCTGGTATTTTTACAAACGTAATTTTAATGTGACGGTAGGTCAGGGAATTGCCTATGCAACAAATCCATACCACCCGGACAACAATTATATGAACAACGCTTATGGTACCAGTTTTTTAAGCGCCACCTTATTGAGCGGAAACTATGTGAAGGAAAATATCTGGAATGGAATTGGTTTTAAAGCAGGTATAACGCTTTTGCATTATTCTAACGCAAATGTAAAAGCACCCAATAATAGCACAAACACCTTTACTTTAAGTGCAGGATTGAGCTATCAATTTGATCATGAAAATCTTCCGGAATTAATTCCATTGGAAGAAAAAGAAAAATACTCTGAGCCCATTACCTATAATTTTGTGTTCCGTTCGGGAATAAATGAAAGTGATGTCGTGGGTTCCGGGCAGTTTCCTTTTTATGTGTTTTCCGCATTTGCTGATAAAAAAATAAACAGGAAAAGTACATTTCAGGCCGGGGTAGATGTGTTTTTTGCTAATTTTTTAAAAGAATTGATTTATTATCGTTCAGTAGCGTATCCTGAATTAGACATTACCGGGGAGGAAGATTACAAACGTGTGGGAATTTTTGTGGGTCATGAATTACGTTTTAATAAAGTAGCATTTGTGTCTCAATTGGGCTATTATATTTATTATCCTTATGCCTTTGAAGGTCAGGTATACAATCGTTTGGGATTAAAACGATATTTTGGGGAGCAGGAACGATTTTTTGGCGTAATAACGGTTAAAGCACACGGTGCCAAAGCCGAAGCAGTTGAATTTGGTGTGGGAATTAGATTATAAACGTATGAAGAAGCTTATTTATATTTTAACAACAGTTATGCTTTTGGGATGTGATTCTGAAAATGCCTATAACTGTATAAAAACTTCCGGGAGTATTATTTCCGTTGAGTTGGATTTTCCTGCTTTCACTAAAGTAGATGTTGGTCACCGTGTACAGTTAATAATTGAACATGGCGATACTCAAAAAGTAATTCTGGAAACCGGGGAAAATTTATTAGGTAAAATAGATGTTCAAGTGATAGACGATCGGTTGGTTATTGTAGATAGTAATAACTGCAATTTATTCAGGGATTATGGTATTTCCAAAGTATATGTAACGTCTCCTAATATTTCTGAAATCAGGAACAGTTCCGGTCTTACGGTGGAGAGTAGGGGCGTGTTGCGTTATCCAAGTCTTACTTTATTGTCTGAAGATACTTTTAATGAAGACGCCTATAATACAGACGGGGATTTTATTTTGGATATTGAGGTAGAAAGTTTGACGGTTGTGGTAAATAATATTTCCAATTTTTTTATGACAGGTTCCGCAACTTCCGCAACCATTGGCTTATATGCCGGGGATTCCCGGTTTGAAGGACAAAATTTAATAATTCAAAACCTGAATTTTTATCACCGCAGCACTAATAAAATGTTTGTAAATCCACAGCAATCCATTCGCGGGGAAATTCGCAGTGTGGGAGATGTTATTTCACTTAACCAACCCCCGATAGTGGAGGTGGAGGAGTTTTATACTGGGAGGTTGATTTTTCAATAAATAAACAAAACTTAAGTTTAAGCAAGATTTATTATTTTGTTCACGATGTTGAGATGCAACTATATTCTTTTAATCCAAGATTTAGGATTTCTTTTACTGTGAAAAACCCCAAAAACCAAAAGGGTATTTTTTTCAATTTTAAAATGTATTTGATAAGGAAATTTGGAAAGATTATAAATCCGGACTTGTTTTATACTTGACTGCAATTTTTTCAGGATTGAGTTTAATATAATCCAATCCTTCCTCTAAATTTTGTAAAAATCTGGTATCAAGGTTTTCATAAGGGATTTCAGCATAATAATCAAAGGGATCCTGAATATCTCAGGAAGCTTCATTAGATAGCAGCAACCTGTATTTCATTTTTTATTTTAGGATTTTAGCCTTGTATGTAAATTATACTTCTCTTATTAAATTTATTTACGTAATTAAAATGAAAGTTCTTTTGACCACTATACCTTGAACTTTATGGTAATCTTCTTCTTTATATTCGCTTAGATCTATTTCACCAGTACTTTTTTCAACTTTTTCTTTACAAGAATAAAGAGACGTTAAGAGTAAAATAACTAGAATTATTTTTTTTTTCATAGATAATCCTGTTTTTGTAAACTGCTAATCTTTAGCTAAAGATTCCATTACCGAATCTATTTCATTACTTTTTATACCCAATTTTGGGTCTTGGTTTCATATCTTCTTTTTTATCAATTAGTTCATCAAGATAGTTGAATACTAATTCGATGTTTTTGCTGTGATTGGTTAGTTTCTTTTTTATTTCTTCAACTTCAAGTTTAAGACTTAAATTATCTGTTAAGGCTTCTCGCATTTTAATAAATACTTCTATAATTTTGATACTCACTTGTATCGCCCTTTCACTTGTTAAAACATTGGCAACCATCAGGATTCCATGTTCTGTAAAAACCTTTGGCAAAACCGGTGAGAATTTCAGTTTCTCGAGGTGGTCGCAATTTGCGACCACCTGATTCTTTTCTTCCTTTGTAAGTTCAAACATAAAGTTAGAGGGAAAGCGACTTATGTTTCTTTTAACTTGCTCATTGAGCCTTTTTGTTGTTACACCATAAAGTTCAGCAATGTCAGTATCTATCATTACTTTTTGATCTCTAATCAAAAATATTTTATTGGCGATTATTTAAGGTGATATAGACAATTGATTTTTCATGGAAACACTTTTTTGACTTTAGCTATTATAAAGGTATAAAAAAGTTCAAGGATTTCTTTTAGAAAATGGGGTGAAGGGTTGTGCTTTAAAATCTTGTCATAGCGACTTATTTCTCACCAGCAGTCATTTCCCTAAAAATAGCCTCCAGATTTTTATTTTTCAGGTTCAACTGCACTATTTTAAGACCATTGTCGTGTGCAAAATCAAATACCGCAGGGCGCATGTCTTTTTGGGTATCAAAAGTAAGCTCATACATAAAATCAAAAGTATTTTCCACTTTTTTAATATTCGGCAATTGTTGCAGGGCTACTTCTTCAATTCTATAATCAAAGGCGACTTCGATAATCTGGGTTTTGGCATCTTTGAGCCCCGCTAATTGTTGATCTGCTACAATTTTTCCGTGATTTATAATGATTACCCGATCGCAAATAGCTTCTACTTCCTGCATAATATGTGTGGATAGAAAAATAGTTTTTCCTGCCTGTCCGTCCGGTTTATTTTTACTGACGTTTTTTATAAGTTCCCTTATTTCAACTAACTGGTTTGGGTCAAGACCCGTGGTGGGCTCATCCAAAATCAAAACTTCAGGGTCGTGCAGAAGGGCATTTGCAATACCCACACGCTGGCGGTATCCTTTGGAAAGTTGACCAATCTTTTTATGTGCTTCCGGGGTTAACCCTGTTTGGATAATTACTTCTTCGACACGATTTTTGGGTGTTTTATAGATAGAGGCGTTGAACAATAAATATTCCCTTACATACATTTCTAAATACAACGGATTGTTTTCAGGTAAATATCCTACGCTTTTTTGCACCTGCATGGCTTCTGTGTCAATATTAAAGCCGTTTATTGTGGCAGTGCCTTCGGTAGCCGGGATATAGGTGGTTAAAATCTTCATCAATGTGGATTTTCCAGCGCCATTTGGACCTAAAAAGCCAACAATTTCCCCTTTATTTATTTTAAAGGAAATAGTGTCGAGCGCTTTTTGTTCTCCGTAATTTTTAGAAATATTAATAACCTCAATAGACATAGTTTCTTTTTTTCAAATTTAATGCAATAGCCGCAATAGCTAACTATTTTAATGAAAGAAATATTGTAACTTTGTCCTGCTTTATGGAAAATAAAAGAAAACATAGAAATTACTTTTGGTGGCAACTTCTTAAATGAAGAACAATCGGTGTGTTTCTCAAAATGAAGCAAGTATTCATTTTTTAGCTCCGAATGGGGCTTTTATTTTTTATGTGAAAAATTGCTATTAAGAAAAATTCTACTATGGAAAACTCAAAAACGTATGGTAAATGGCTGAAAGATTTTGGTCTGAATCATCCATTAGTAATTGCCGGACCTTGCAGTGCAGAAACGGAAGAGCAGGTTTTAAATATTGCACATCAGTTAAAAAACACAGATACAACAGTGATGCGTGCCGGTATCTGGAAACCCAGGACCAGACCCGGAAATTTTGAAGGTGTTGGCGCTATTGGTCTCAAATGGATGCAACGTGCCAAAGAAGAAACAGGCTTACTTCTTGCCACAGAAGTAGCAAATAAAGCCCATGTAGATTTAGCCCTGGAAGCAGGAATAGATCTTTTGTGGATTGGTGCCAGAAGCACAGTAAGCCCTTTTATTGTCCAGGAAATTGCAGATGCATTAGAAGGGACAGACAAAATTGTTTTGGTAAAAAATCCTGTGAATCCAGATTTATCTCTTTGGCTGGGTGCTGTAGAACGTCTGCACGAAGCTAATATTAAAAATCTTGGGGTAATTCACCGAGGGTTTTCCACGTATGAAAAAACCACCTATCGCAATAATCCGGAATGGCAAATACCTATTGATTTGCAAAGTAGATTTCCTGATTTGCCATTATTGCTGGACCCGTCACACATAGGAGGTAGAAGGGATTTGATTTTTGATTTGTGCCAGACGGCTTTAGATTTAAATTATGACGGACTCATGCTAGAAACCCATTTTGATCCGGATACCGCTTGGAGCGATGCAAATCAACAAATTACGCCAAAAAGGCTAGAAGAAATTACCGTCGATTTAAAAATTAGAAAGGAAGAAGGCGATGCTGTCGAGTTTAAAAACAAATTAAATACCTTGCGCACACAAATAGACATTATTGACATGCAACTTATGGCTAACATAGGTAAAAGAATGAAAATAGCAGATAATATAGGGGTATTAAAAAAAGAGAATAATGTTGCTATCTTGCAAGCTAAAAGATGGAAACAGGTTTTAGAGAGAATGCATGAAGTAGGTAAGAAAGAAAATTTAAGTGAAGAATTTATCGATCGCGTTTATAAAGCAATTCACCAGGAATCGATTCAGCACCAGCAGCAAAAGTTAACCAGATAATATTAGTTTTTAAAGGGCAATAATGAAAGGGACTGTCTATAAATCTACCGGAAGCTGGTACACAGTAAAAGCCGAAAACGGTACATTTTACGAATGCCGCATAAAAGGAAAATTCAGGATAAAGGGTATAAAAAGCACCAATCCTATAGCAGTGGGTGATCGCGTTACTTTTCAGGTAGAAACAAAATCAGAAACTTATGAGGGCGTTATTTCTGCTATAGAGGATAGGGATAACTATATCATTCGCAAATCTGTCAATCTTTCCAAGAGAACCCACATCATCGCTTCTAATATTGATCAGTTGCTTTTGGTCATTACTTTAAACAATCCGCCAACGTTTACGTCATTTATTGACCGGTTTTTGGTTACCGCAGAGGCTTATCATATTAAAACAGTACTATTGTTTAATAAGATGGATACCTATTCAGAAGAAGAACTTTTAGAAATACAATTTTTAGAAGCCACCTATAAAAAGATAGGATATGAATGTCTTGGTATTTCGGCAATTACAGGATTTAATATTTCCGAATTAAAAAGAAAGATGCAGGGCAAAGTGAGTATTTTTGCCGGCCACAGCGGTGTTGGAAAATCTACTTTAATCAATAGTCTGGAGCCCGGATTGGATATTAAAACCAAGCAAATTTCAGAACAACATCAACAAGGGCAGCATACAACTACATTTGCAGAAATGTATGACTTATCTTTTGATGCCAAAATTATTGATACCCCCGGCGTAAAAGGTTTTGGTGTTGTAGATATGGAAAAGGAAGAATTAAGTGACTATTTTCCGGAGTTTTTAAAATTAAAACAACACTGTAAATTTCATAATTGTCTACATTTGCATGAGCCCAATTGTGCAGTGAAAGATGCTTTGGAAAACGAAGAAGTTGCCTGGTCCCGTTACCGAAGCTACTTACAACTTTTAGAAGGGGAAGATGAAAATTATAGAACTGACCATTGGGAAAATGATGTTGAAAATTAAAATGATTCCCCACAAAGCGGGAATAATGAGATACTCGCCTTCGCGAGTAATAGTATGAGAGCAGTAATACAAAGAGTAAAACAAGCTTCTGTAGCAGTAGATGCCAAAAATATCGCTGTTATACAAAATGGTTTACTTGTCTTTTTGGGTATTGAAGAGCAAGATGCTGAAGAAGATATTTCATGGCTTGTGTCTAAATTGATTAAACTTCGTATATTTGAAGACGAGGCAGGAGCAATGAACCGCTCTTTGCTGGATACAAACGGAGACGTTTTAGTGGTAAGTCAATTTACACTGCACGCCTCCACAAAAAAGGGCAATCGCCCATCTTTTATAAAAGCCGCTAAGCCTGTTGTTGCAATCCCCTTGTACAATTTGTTTGTCACTCATTTAGAGAATGCATTAGGAAAAAAAGTCGCCACCGGAGAATTTGGTGCTATGATGGATGTTTCTTTAATCAACGACGGACCCGTTACCATTTTAATAGACACAAAAAACAGGGAATAAATATTCTTTTTAACTTTTTTCTTTTGCAAAAGGTTCTATATTTGAAAACTTAAAATTTTGTTAATGCGGCTACTTTTTATTTCACTATTTATTATCACTCAGGCATACTCTCAAAAAGAAGATTTTTCTGTCAGAATAATTCCTGCAGAGTTGATGGAAGATGCTAATGCTGTATACAGGGTTGATGAAATGACTGTAATTATTAAGTCCAGAAAGGATGTAGTTGTAAATGTAAGGCAAGTAATTACTATTTTAAATAAGTCCGGGGAAGTTCATAACAATAATAAAATTGGTTATAGTAATAGCCATAAAATAAGTAAAGCCGAAGCAATTATCTACAGTGCTTCTGGTAAAGAGATCCAAAGGTTTAAAAAGAAAGATTTTAAAAATCAAAGTGCTGTGGACGGGGGTACTTTGTATTCAGATTCCCGATTACTTTATTTAGATTATACTCCCATAAATTACCCGTATACTATAGAACTTTCTTATGAAAGAGCTACTTCGAATTCTATTTATCTTCCCGGATGGTATTTTATAGGTGGATATGGCTTAAGTTCAGAAAGTAGCTTATTTACAATACATTACAATCCGGCAGAACTCTCCATTAATTACAAAGAAACTAATTTTAAAAATTTAGAAATCGAGAAAAATAAAACCCCGGGAACTTTATCCTATAGCTCAAAAAATTTGAAAGCAATTAAATATGAGCACTATAGCCCCACATTATCTGATATTATACCTATGGTTAAAACTGTGCCCACAGCTTTTCATTATGAAGGAATCTATGGGGAAGCATCTAACTGGTCAGAATTAGGGAAATGGTTCTATGATAATATATTGTCAGGCAGGGACATTTTGCCCGCCAAAACCCTAGAAGAAATAAGATCTTTAGTACTTGGAGTAGAAGATGACCTAGAAAAAGCCAGAATAGTATATGAATTTGTGCAAAAGAATACCAGATACATTAGCGTTCAAGTAGGCATTGGAGGATTTCAACCCATTACAGCTGCAGATGTAGACAGGTTAAAATATGGGGATTGTAAAGGACTATCTAATTATACAAAAGCCTTACTAGAAGCTGTGGGAGTTACATCTTATTACACGCACGTTGAGGCAAATAGTGTTCCATATGATTTTGATGAAGACTTTGCATCTATAGAACAAGGAAATCATGTAATACTTGCAATTCCACATGAAGGGGAATATAAATGGATCGATTGCACAAGTCAGGTGCACCCTTTTGGCTTTGTTGGGGATTTTACAGACAATAGAAATGTTTTGGTTATGAATCCGGAGGCTAGTGAAATCGTAAGAACTGTTGCTTATCTCAATGAAGAAAATAAATTAACCACTACTGCTAACAGTGTGTTAGATACAGAAGGGAATTTAACTTCCACAATAAAAGTGATGAGTAGCGGTATCCAATATGATAACCGTTTTCATCTGGAAAAATATGTAAGGGATGACATTCAAAAGTTTTATAAAAGTTATTTAAGCAAGATTAATAACCTTCAACTTAAGAATATTTCGTTTCAAAATGATAAGAATTCTGTAGCGTTTACAGAGGATATTACAATTCAGGCATCTAATTTTGCTTCCAAAAGTGGAAACAGGCTTATTGTTACTGTTAACATGATAAATAAAAATATATATGTGCCAGACAGGTACACTGTCAGAACCCATCCTGTGAAATCTGCCAGGGGTTATTTATATGAAACAGAGAATCTAATTGAGCTTCCAGATGGTTATGAAATTGAAGCTATACCCACCATTAAATCCATAAGCAATAAATATGGGGAATATCAGGCTGAAATTCTTGTAAATTCAAATAATACTATCTCTTATCGCAGAAAGTTTTTCGTCAGGGAAGGAAGCTATCCTAAAGAAGAATATAAAGACTTTAGACAATTTTTTAGTGAAGCGGCGCTGCAAGACAATGCAAAAATTGTATTAATTAAAAAATAAACAACATGAAAAACTCTTTACTAACTTTAGCTTGTGTTTTATTTTGTATCACTGTGCACTCTCAACGGTATGACTTTGGTAAAATATCAGAGGATGAAATTAAACAAGAAGCCCATCCATTAGATCAAGAAGCTGATGCTGCTGTTATCTATAAAAAAGGAAGCGTTAAAATGGAGTATCAAGAAGGATGGCAATATGTTTATGAAGTAGAAGCAAGAATAAAAATTTATAAAAAAGAAGGCTTTAAACATGCAACCATTTCTGTGCCGTTATATAGAATTGGGGCCGGTAAAAATGAAATATTTTCAGGTTTAAAAGCATTCACAAATAATATGGAAGGTGGCAAAATAACAAAAGAGAGAATTAGAAATGAAGGTATTTTTGATGAAGATTACAATGAGTTTTGGGATCTTAAGAAATTTACTTTTCCTAATGTGAAAGAAGGGTCAGTTTTAGAATATTCCTATAAAATCACCTCACCATATATTGTGTCACTTCCTGAATTTTACTTTCAAGAAAAAATACCGGTAAATAATGCAGAATACATTCTTAATATACCGGAATATTTAGGATATAAATCTTATTCTAAGGGATATTTCCCATTAAAGCGGGATGAAAACAGGAAATTAGATGATTTTACATTTGCATATGTCCCTACCCTTACTGCCGGAAATTCAGCTCTTGGATCTCATAAGACCCAATATTCCACTGTGCCATATACTTTAATCACCACTACGTATACAGCCCAAGATGTGCCTAAATTAACTGCAGAAGAGTATGTTAATAATCTAGACAATTATTTTACCTCCATAAAACCTGAATTAGAATGGGCAAAAATGCCACGCTCTGAAATTGAAAGATTTGCCCAAACTTGGGATGATGTGGTTAAAGCTATATATAAATCAGATAAATTTGGAAAAGAACTCACCCAGAAAAATTATTTTGAAGCAGAATTAAACCCCTTATTAATGGGTGCGGGTTCCAGTAAAGAAAAGGCAACTATTATTTTGGAATTTGTAAAGAAAAAAATGGCCTGGAATGGAATTTATGGTTACTATACCAAAGATGGCCTGAAATCTGCTTATTCCAAAAGATCCGGAAATGTAGCTGAAATAAATTTGATGTTAACTGCAATGTTGCGACAAGCTGGGCTAGTTGCAAACCCGGTATTAGTGAGCACTAAATCAGGAGGAATTCCACTTTTCCCTACCCGAAGTGGATTCAATTATGTTGTTAGTGCTGTAGAATTAGGCAATGAAGTAATTTTGCTGGACGCCACCAGCCCGTATAGTAGCCCTAATGTATTGCCGGAAAAGACTATTAATTGGTATGGACGCATTGTAAGAAGTGATGAAAGTTCACTCCAGATTAATATGATGCCAAAAACCCCATCCAGAACTGTTGTTAATATGGATGCAAAAATTAATACTACAGGCTCTATTGAAGGGCGTATAAGAAATACACTTACGGAACACTCAGCCCTCTCCTTTAGAAGTGAAAATGCCAGTAAGGATGAAAAATCTTATATAAATGAGCTGCAAAATAAATTTGTAAGCATGAATATTGAAGAATATTCTATTCAAAACAAAACAGACCCCTATAAACCATTAGTGGAAGTATATAATTTCACAAAAGAAAATGCTTATGATAAAATAGGAGATAAAATATACTTTAACCCTCTGTTTTTCTTTGCCAAAACAAAAAATCCATTCACCGCAGAAAAGCGGGAATATCCTATAGATTTTAAATATCCAAGTTCAGATACCTATATGATTAATATTACTATACCTGATGGTTATACAGTAGAGTCCATACCGGAATCTGCCTCACTTGAACTTCCTGATGAAATAGGCAAATTTGGGTTTATGATTTCTAATACAGAAAATAATATACAATTAAGAGTTACCTCAGAGATAAATGTACCTTTGGTTCCGGCATTATACTATGATATACTGCAAGAGTATTTTAAAATTATAGTAGAAAAGGAAACAGAAAAAATAGTGCTTACAAAAATCTAAAACCACCTTAATCCATGAACCTCAAAAACGCACAACAGGACGTCGATGTCTGGATTAAAGAACACGGTGTTCGTTATTTTAACGAGCTAACCAATATGGCGCAACTCACTGAAGAAGTGGGCGAAGTTGCAAGAATAATTGCACGCCGTTATGGCGAACAAAGTGAAAAAGAAAGTGATAAAAATAAAGATCTCGGCGAAGAACTCGCCGATGTTGTTTTTGTAGTTCTGTGCCTTGCAAACCAAACCGGAATTGATTTACAACAATCCTTTGACAAAAAACTGAAGCTTAAGACCGGTCGCGACCACGACAGGCATCAAAATAACGAAAAGCTAAAATAGGGTTTTTGACATATGCATCGTACTTTTACATTGCAATCTTAACCCTTTTTACTCTAATGAATGTATATCTGCGACAGAGTTTTTTACATCCTGAATCTGCAATACAAATTTGTGGCTCTAAGAGTGAATCTAACCGGTTGTTGTTGCTTCAGGCAATTTTCTCTAAAATAGAAATAAAAAATCTTTCTACTAGTGAAGATACTGTAGTGCTTCAAAATGCTTTATTATCTAAAGAAAACACTATCGATGTCCACCATGCCGGTACCGCTATGCGCTTTTTAACGGCTTATTTTGCAGTGCAACAAGGCAGGGAATTAGTTTTAACAGGTTCAGAAAGAATGAAACAAAGGCCTATAGGGCCGCTTGTTGAGGCTTTACGTCAGTTAGGAGCACAGATAGAGTTTCTTCAAAAAGAAGGATTCCCGCCTTTAAAAATCACCGGAAAGCAAATCAGCAAAAATAAAGTGACAATAGACGCAAGTATAAGTAGTCAGTTTATCACTGCACTGCTTCTTGTTGCACCATCCTTAAAAAATGGACTGGAAATTAACTTGCAAGGTGAAATAACATCTTTGCCATATCTTCAAATGACATTGACTTTGTTGAATCAAATTGGTGTAGAAACGATAATACGTGGAAATAAAATACAAGTTGGTTATTTAGAAAAAATTACACCTTCCTCACTAAAAATAGAAGTAGAGTCAGATTGGTCTTCGGCTTCTTATTTTTATTCCTTGGTGGCACTTTCACCTATAGGGACAGAAATGGCATTATCTAATTTTAAAGAAAATAGTTTGCAGGGTGATGCTGAATTAGTAAAAATTTATGAGAATTTTGGTGTGAAAACTGCATTTCAAAAAGGCACAATTTTATTGAAGAAAACGAAAAACCCAATACCCGGAACCTTAAACCTAGCACTAAATAATACCCCGGATATCGCCCAAACCATAGCGGTAACCTGTTTTGGGTTGGGAAAACCTTGTCGTCTTACCGGTTTACATACTCTCAAAATAAAAGAAACCGATAGACTTCTCGCCTTACAAACTGAACTTCAAAAAATGGGTGCACAAGTAGAAATTGATACAGACAGTTTTACATTAATGGAACCTTCTAAAAAATACTCAGATAAGAATTCAGGAAAAGATATTTTCATAAATACCTATGATGACCACCGTATGGCAATGGCCTTTGCTCCTTTAGCACTAGTAAAAACTTTAATTATTGAAAATGCTGGAGTTGTAAATAAATCCTACCCTAAATTTTGGTCAGACCTACAAAAAGCTGGGCTTGCAATTATTATTCAATAATAAATCCCTTTTTACTTGACAACGCCTATTTGCAGGTCGTATATTTGCAAACTTTAAAAAATTAAACTAAAACATACAAGTTTATGAAGCTTTCCAGTTTTCAATTTGACCTTCCTGAAGAATTATTGGCAGAATACCCTACTCTCAACAGGGACGAATCTAGATTGATGGTCCTAAACAGAAAAAATCAAACCATTGAACATAAAATGTTTAAAGATTTGATTGATTATTTTGAAGAAGATGATGTGTTGATTTTAAACGACACTAAAGTTTTCCCTGCCCGCCTTTACGGAAATAAAGAAAAAACAGGAGCACGCATTGAAGTATTTTTACTTCGTGAACTCAATTCTGAAACAAGGCTTTGGGATGTATTAGTAGATCCCGCCCGAAAAATAAGGATAGGTAATAAACTGTATTTTGGAGATGATGAAAGTTTAGTTGCCGAGGTAATAGATAACACCACTTCCAGAGGAAGAACGTTGCGCTTTTTATTTGATGGCTCCTATGAAGAGTTCCGTAAAAAATTGACAGAACTGGGGCAAACACCATTGCCCAAATATATTTCCAGAGAAGTGGAACCCGAAGATGCAGAACGCTACCAGACCATTTATGCAAAAAATGAAGGAGCAGTTGCAGCGCCTACTGCAGGTTTGCATTTCTCAAAGCATCTTTTGAAGCGTTTGGAAATCAAAGGGGTTAATTTTGCTCAAGTTACCCTTCACGTTGGACTGGGCACCTTTAGCCCGGTAGAAGTGGAAGACCTTTCTAAACACAAAATGGATTCAGAAGAAATCATTGTTAGTGAAGATTGTGTAAGAATAGTAAATCAAGGTATTCAAAAAAAGAGAAGAATCTGTGCTGTGGGAACTACTGTAATGCGTTCTATTGAAAGTACAGTTTCTTCAAACCATACTTTGAACGCTTATACAGGATGGACTAATAAATTTATTTTTCCTCCTTATGAGTTTAGCATTGCTAACATGATGGTGACCAATTTTCATACACCAAAATCCACCCTTTTAATGATGGTTTCTGCTTTTGCAGGTCATGATTTTATTAAAAAAGCGTATGCTGAAGCAATAAAAGAAAAGTATCGTTTTTATTCCTATGGAGACGCCATGCTTATTATTTAAAATTGATTTAAAATATTTTAACCCTCTCTATATATTTTAGAGAGGGTTTTTTTTTATTTTCAAAAATATCAAATAAAAAATGCTACTTTAGTAAAGTTTAATTCCTTATGAAGAAAGAATGAAAAAAATTACACTGCTATTAATCTTTTTTTTAATACTACAAATTTCTGCTCAGGTTACCAATGAAGGAGAGCCTATGAGTTGGAAAGTTACCAATCTTAGAAGTACAACTCCGCAAATAATGCCTGCAATTGACTTAGCGTCTCTCCAGGCTGAAGATTTAATTAATGATTCCAGGAGGGATATTCCCTGGCGATTTGGTATTGAGTTGCCAGTGCAATTAAGTTTGACAAATTCAGGTACTTGGGATGTTTTGCCCAACGGGGATAGAATCTGGCGTTTGAATATTATATCTGAGAAAGCAAACACACTTAATTTTATTTTTGAGGACTTTTATCTTCCCCAAGGTTCCACTTTATACTTTTATAACAATTCCAGAACAGACTTGTTAGGAGCTTACACTTCTTCACAAAATCGAGAAGACAGACAATTAGGTACTTGGTTTGTAGATGGGGATAATATTTGGATAGAATATTTTGAACCCAGAAATCAGATAGGGAATGTATCTTTACGTATTTCTAATGTGGTTCATGGCTATCGTTCTGTTTCCCATTCACAAATGGAAGAAGGAAGAGGACTGAATGATTCAGGAGCTTGTAACCACGATGTGGACTGTCCTGTGGGAGCAGATTTTGATCCTTTAAAGGATGTTTTAAAACGTTCCGTAGCACTTTTTCTTCTTGGAGGTTCTGTGTGTTCAGGAACATTAATCAACAACACAGATAATAATAATGCACCTTATTTTTTAACCGCAAACCATTGCAACAATGGAAGTCCGGGTACATGGGCTTTTAGATTTAATTGGGTAAGTCCGGGTCCTTCTTGTGGCACAAACGTAAATAGTACCAATGGCTCGTTTAATCAAACAGCTAGTGGTTCGTCCATACTTGCACTAAATTCCAAATCAGATGTTATGCTGGTAAATATAGACGCCACATTACCAACATCCTGGAACTTAGCCTGGGCAGGATGGAATAGAAGTACATCAGATGTGCCTAATTTTAGTGTTGGTATTCATCATCCGGCGGGCGATATTATGAAAGTGTGCAGGGATGATAATGCCCCTACAAAAGTAAATATCAATTTCAACGGAAATCCTTCTACCAGTGTTTGGCGAGTAGGAAACTGGGAATTAGGAGTGACAGAAGGCGGTTCTTCCGGCTCGGCACTTTTTGATCCCGATGGAAGAATTATTGGGCAATTGGCAGGTGGTTCTGCGGCTTGTTCCGGTACCAGTAATAATGGAGGTTTTGATGTTTATGGGCGTTTTGATGTTTCATGGGATTTTGGTAATACTTCTGCTACTAGACTTTCAGACTGGCTGGACCCTCAGGGTACTGGTGCAACAACTATAGATATATTAAATTCCCCAGACTTTCAGTTTATAGGCAATATCTCCATTTATCCGAATCCTGCTTCCACTGTAATAAATATAATGAACAATAATTCTTCCCAGTTAAGTTATGAACTTTATAACGTTTCAGGGCAATTAATGAAAGCAGAGAAGCTACCTAATGTAAATAATTCTATAGCTGTAGATACTTTTTCAGAAGGGGTATATTTCCTACGTCTTATTGACAAAGCTTCTAACAATACCCTAATAAAGCGTATTATAGTAAAAAGATAATCCTTTTTGTTTCCACAATAAAAAGTGCTTCCCAACAGAAGCACTTTTGTTGTTTTTAGCAATCGACTAATTAAACCTCAAATTTGTAGTACTTTTGTAGCATGCAAGAAAAGAAGAAAGACATAAGAGCATTATCTAAAGAAGAGTTACGGCTTTTTTTTGAAAGTATAGGAGATAAATCCTTCCGGGGAAACCAGGTTTATGAATGGCTCTGGAATAAAGGGGCGCATACTTTTGACGAAATGACAAATCTATCTAAAGAGACGAGAAATCATTTAGTAGAAAACTTTGTAATAAATCACATTCAAGTAGATCAAATTCAAAAAAGTGCAGATGGTACCATAAAAAATGCAGTTAAGTTACACGACAATCTGGTGGTGGAATCGGTTTTAATACCTACAAAAAGTAGGACAACGGCATGTGTTTCCTCCCAAGTGGGTTGCAGTTTGGACTGTAAATTTTGCGCCACAGCAAAATTAAAGAGGATGCGAAACCTCAATCCCGATGAAATATATGATCAAGTAGTTGCCATTGACAGGGAAAGCAGATTGTATTTTGACAAACCATTATCCAACATCGTTTTTATGGGAATGGGGGAACCGCTGATGAATTATAACAATGTACTTAAAGCAATTGAAAAAATAACTTCCAAGGAAGGTTTAGGTATGTCACCAAAAAGAATTACGCTTTCAACCTCAGGTGTGCCAAAAATGATCAAAAAATTAGCAGACGATGAAGTAAAATTTAAACTGGCAGTTTCTTTGCATAGTGCTATACAAGAAACAAGGGTTTCCATAATGCCATTTGCTGAAAATTTTACATTGATTGATTTAAAAGAGGCGTTGCAGTATTGGTATTCCAAAACAAAGAGTAGAATCTCTTATGAATATGTGGTTTGGAAAGGTATAAATGATAGCAAAGAAGATATTGATGCGTTAATACAATTTTGCAGTTATGTGCCGTGTAAAGTAAATATTATTGAGTATAACCCTATTGGGGAAGATGCTTTTAAACAAGCAAGCAATACTGCACTTGATGCATATATTTTGGCACTAGAGTTTAATAGAATACCTGTAACTGTTAGAAGAAGCCGCGGTAAAGATATCGATGCTGCATGTGGGCAACTAGCTAATAAGCAATAAAATTTTTTAAAAAGAAAAATCATTACAAGGCATTTATTTTAAATAAAAAAAGGGCTCTCCCATTTAGGAAAGCCCTTTTATTTTGTAAGATATTTTAAAATTATCTCTTCACAATTTTGAAAGTTGTAGTTTGTCCATTTGCTACTACATTAGCAATATAAACACCATTTTTTAAAGAAGAAAGATTTACAACTTCATTAGTAGAAGCTAATTTTTGAGCTACTACTTCTTGTCCAAGAACGTTGAAAATGCTAATGTTACTGAATGCATTATTAGCATTCATTGTTAAGTTTTTAGTTTGTGGAGAATAGAAGTAGTTGAAACCGTTTATGTTAGAATCAGCAATGCTTAATACCTCTTCTACAACAACTCTATCTATACCAATAAGGTTAGAATTATCTCCAGTAGGACCTCCGTCAGTTACCCAATATCTGAATGCGATACGTGAATCAACATCTGTTCCTATTCCAGATAAAGTAATAGTAAACTGAGTCCAATCTTCTGGATATCCGCCCGCAGTTAGACCTGGATTAATTTCTTCCAATAAAATTGTGTAAGATCCAACATCAGTTGGTCCAGTTGGGGCAGTAGATCCGGCACCATCAGTACTAAGTCTTACTTCTAACCTGTCAGGAAAAATACTACCAGTTACAGTTCTTGTGTAAAATGAAATTTCATCACCATCACTCAACGTTAATACTGGTAGTATCAAAAAATTGTTGATTGTGCTGGTTCCAGTCGTACTATTAAAGTTTACACCAATCCAAGATGTGGCAGGTCCATCAAATGCGGGGAAAGTTGTTCCTCCTTGAAACCAAGAGGCAGAACCTTGAGCTGTGCTAGCGTTCACAATGTCCCAATCTGTAAGAGTAGCGATATCTTCAAATCCTTCATTAATTAATTGTGCATTCATTCCAACAGCCATAAACATAGCTGCCATTAAAAGTGTAATTTTTTTCATAATTTAAATTTTGTTTAGGGAACTAATATACGTATTTTAGTAATAATAGCAAAAACTTTTATACGTTTTTAACATTGCATTATTTAGCTATATTTGTACACTATGAAGGTGGTATCTCAAATAAAATTACCTATCCAGAATGAAATGGAACTTTTTGAAAAAAAGTTTTCTTCTTCCATGGTTTCCAATGTTTCCCTCCTCAACAGAATAACCCATTATGTAGTTAACCGAAAAGGAAAACAAATGCGCCCCATGTTTGTATTCCTGATTGCTAAAATGGTTTCCGGTGGTAAAATGGAAGAACGCACCTACAGGGGAGCCTCGGTTATAGAACTTATTCATACGGCAACATTAGTGCATGACGATGTCGTGGATGACAGTAATCGCCGCCGGGGATTTTTTTCCATAAATGCACTTTGGAAAAATAAAATAGCGGTTTTGGTGGGCGATTATTTACTTTCCAAAGGTCTTTTGCTTTCCATAGATAATGGCGATTTTGATTTATTGCAAATAATTTCAGTAGCGGTAAGGGAAATGAGCGAAGGCGAACTCCTGCAAATCGAAAAAGCCAGAAAGCTGGATATTACAGAAGATATTTATTATGAAATAATCCGTCAAAAAACTGCTACTCTTATCGCTGCATGCTGTGCCATGGGCGCAAAATCTGTCAACGCGCCGGTGGAAGAGGTTGAAAATTTGCGAAAATTTGGCGAACTCATTGGTATGGCATTTCAGATAAAAGATGACCTTTTTGATTATGGCAATGAAAAAATAGGAAAACCCACCGGTATCGATATTAAAGAACAAAAAATGACTTTGCCATTAATTTATACGTTAAACAATTCTTCAGAGAAGGATAAAAAATGGCTCATCAATTCCATTAAAAATCATAACAAAGATCAAAAACGCGTTAAAGAAGTTATTGCTTTCGTAAAAAATACCGGCGGACTGGAATATGCAGTTGCAAAAATGAAGGCATTTCAGATAGAAGCGTTGCAGTTGCTGGATAAATACCCGCAGTCGTCATATAAAGATTCTTTGGTATTGATGGTGAATTATGTAATTGAAAGAAATAAATAATAACCTTTTCCTGATTTTTTTTTCTCCCCGGGCAACCTTTTTAAATAAATTTACGTCTTTATAAAAAGAAGGCATTAATACTAAATTTAATACCCAACAAAAATGAATTTCACAGGATTTTTTACGATTTTGTGCCCCAGCCCGCCATTAAGCCGGAGAAATCGAGGAAAATCTGGCTCCCTTTAGGGCAGAGGTAGAACTGATTTTCCTTGGTTTCACCCTTTAGGGAGGGGCAAAAAATCGAGGAAAATCTTTTAAAACTGAAATTTTGTCTTCTAATAGTAATAATACTAAATTTTGAAAGTAATTAAACTCCATAAAAACCAAACAGATTTGATTTCACGAGCTGCAAATAACAGCCGGGAAGCACAACATCAATTATACCAAATACATTGTGGAAAAATGCTAAGTATTTGCAGGATGTATATTAAAGATGTGCATCAGGCAGAAGAAGTAATGCTGAATGGTTTTTTAAAAGTTTTTACAAATATCCAAACCTTTAGAAATGAAGGAAGTTTTGAAGGCTGGGTTAGGCGCATTATGGTAAGGGAAGCAATTTCCTTTTTACGTGGAAAAAAAGTGATGGAATTCTCTGAAGAAGATATGCAGCAATTTCAGGAAAGTGCAAACAATGTTGATTCCTGTTTTGAAGTTGAACATATTCAAAATCATATCGATTCCCTTCCGGAAGGGTATAAAGCAATATTTGTTATGCATGCAGTAGAGGGATATAAACACGCAGAAATAGCAGAATTACTATCCATTGCTGAAGGCACTTCAAAGTCCCAATTTTTTAAAGCTCGAAAAATGCTTCAGGAAAAATTAGAATTTAATAAAAAAGCAAATTATGGAACCCCAAAAATTTAACGACCAGATCAAACATACATTAGAAAACCGGGAAATTGAACCCAGCGCAAAAAGTTGGGAACAGCTCCGCGCAAAACTCGATAAAAAGGAGAAAAAAGCAATTCCATTAAACTGGTGGTTGGGCATTGCAGCATCTTTTATAGGAGGAATTCTTTTGGTGAGCATTTTCTATAACACTTCTGAAATATTAAACACGCCACAAGTGGTTGAAAAAACTAATGAAATAGAAAATAGCCAACCATTTCCTATATCTAAAGAAGCAATAGTATCGCAAGAAGAAGAAATAAAAGAAGAAGTTGTTGCTCCGGTTATTCCAAAAAATAAAAATTTAGAATCAGAAAGTGAAATAGTCCACACAACTTCAAATAAAACAAAAGTTCAGGAAAAAATGGAATCCAAGACTTTGTCCAATGAACAAATGGTTATTGCAGAAAAAGTAGACGAACTGATTACAGCGATTTTGTCCCTGGAAGAAAACAACATTGATTTAACCGAAGAAGAAGTAGATGCGCTTTTAGCTAATGCAACTCAACAAATACTCATAGAGAAACAGCTCAAAACTTCCACAGCTCAAATAAATGCAAATTCGCTTTTAGAAGATGTCGAAATGGAACTCGATCAATCCTTCAGGGAAAAAATATTTGAAATGTTGAAAGTTGGTTTCAATAAAACAAGAACTGCCATAGCCACCAGAAACGATTAAAATTTACTATGAACTGGTTCAAACCAGTTCTAAACCTAATTCATTCATTCATCAATCCATTCTTACATCGTGCATCTTTCCAAAAAGAAAGATGCCGGTAGCGGAATGCCTAAATCAAACACTATGAAAAACACTTTTATTTACCTCAGTTTATGTATTACCATCGTTACTTTAAACCTTCTGTATGCACAGGAAAGCGACCCTGACAGACTGAAAGAACAGAAAGAACTCATAATTCAGGAAGAAAGAAACCTACTTAAAAATAAAGTGGAATCCATAAATAAACAACTGGAAGAAAATGAAATTAGCTTAGAACAAGCAAACATTCTTAAACAACAAGAGGCAGAAAAGCACGCCTTAAATATCGAAAACCGGATAGCGATTCTTGAAAATGAATTCGCTTTAAGCGAAAGAAATGCAACAGAAGTGGCTTACGAAAATGAAAGGCAGTATATCAGTGTGATGGGAGAGGGAAACATCATCAAATTCAATTTTAAGAAAAAAAGAAAATACGATAGGCGCACAACCAGCGATTTTGTCTTAGCTGTTGGTTTAAACAATGTTATTACCGAAGGCGAAGGACTGGAAGACAGCGATTTTAAAATAGGCGGTAGCCGTTTTGCTGAACTTGGCTGGGCATGGAAAACCCGCGTTTTCAAAAATACAAACTTTCTTAGAGTGAAATATGGTTTTTCTTTTCAGTTCAATGGCCTTAAACCCACAGATAACCGGGTTTTTGCCAGAGAAGGTGCAGAAACCGTTCTGGAAACATTTCCCATAGAGCTTAATAAATCAAAATTAAGAATGGACAATCTTGTGTTTCCTGTACATTTTGAGTTTGGTCCTTCTAAAAAAACACAAACGGAAGAATCTATCCGATACTCTACCAGAAATAGCATCAAAGTTGGTCTAGGTGGCTATGCAGGATTTAATTTAAATACTATTCAAAAACTTAAGTATAATGACGATGGGGATCGAGTAAGGGAAAAATTCAAAAATAATTATAATACTAATGACCTCATTTACGGTCTAAGTGGATATATTGGTTGGCGCACAGTGGGGTTATATGCAAAATATGACCTCAACACGATTTTCAAAGATAATCCCATAGCACAACGCAATGTCTCACTTGGCTTAAGATGGGACATGGACTAAAAAGAATTTTATAAAAGTTGAACAAACCGTCAATCATTTTTCCGCTCATTATACCGTTAAAATAAGTAACTTTACATTTTGTTTGATAGCCTAAAAAGTCACTTCTTTTGATAGCCAAAATCACTATTGATAATGTATTTGAAACCGCCCGTGTAGAGGAGGTGATTGGCGATTTTGTCCAACTTAAAAAATCCGGAAGTAATTTTAAGGGCTTAAGTCCTTTTACAGATGAGCGCTCCCCAAGTTTTATGGTGTCGCCAGTAAAACAAATCTGGAAAGATTTTTCCAGTGGAAAAGGAGGGAATGTGGTAGCTTTTTTAATGGAGCATGAACATTTTACATATCCGGAAGCCATAAAATATCTCGCCAGAAAATATGGTATCGAAATAGAAGAAACAGAAAAATCTGACGAAGAAAAAGAACAGGCTGACGAGCGTGAAAGCATGTATCTCGTTAGTGATTTCGCTAAAAAATACTTTCATGAAACCCTCTTAAATTCTGAAGAAGGCAAGGCTATAGGGCTTACTTATTTTAAAGAAAGGGGATTTTCCAACGATACCATCCAAAAATTTCAATTAGGATATTCCCCGAATTCCTGGGATGCATTTACCCTAGAAGCACTAAAAAATGGTTATAAACTCGAGTATCTTGAAAAAACGGGGTTGACAATTGTTAAAGAAGTTTCGGCAACTTCGGCACAGGAAAAGCATTTCGATCGATTCAAAGGCCGTGTTATGTTTCCCATTCTGAGTATGAGCGGCAGGACGCTTGGTTTTGGCGGAAGGATTCTAACAAGCGATAAAAAAGCAGCTAAATATCTCAATTCGCCCGAAAGTGATATTTACCACAAGAGCAAAGTACTTTACGGAATATTTCATGCAAAGCAAGCCATAGCTAAAGAAGACAATTGTTTTCTAGTCGAGGGATATACTGATGTTATACAGTTTGCACAAACAGGTATACACAATGTGGTTTCTTCTTCAGGAACTGCGTTGACATCAGAGCAAATACGGTTAGTCAACCGTCTTACAAAAAATATCACATTGTTATTTGATGGCGATGCAGCAGGTTTGCGGGCATCCCTTCGTGGTGTAGATTTGATTTTGGAACAGGGTATGAATGTAAAAATCTGTACTTTTCCCGAAGGAGAAGATCCTGATAGTTTTGCCAGGAAAAAATCTTTGGAAGAACTTATTCTTTATTTAGAGGAAAATGCACAGGATTTTATCAACTTTAAAGCGTCCATCCTGATTAAGGAAACTAAAAATGATCCTGTAAAAAAAGCAGATACCATTCGGGATATGGTTTCCAGTATCTCAAAAATTCCGGATGTAATCAAACGGGAAATCTATATTCAAGAGTGTTCACGCATTATGGATATTTCAGAAGATGTTCTTTTTAATGCGCTGGCACAACTTCTCTCCAAAAACTTAAAAGAAGCTTCGAAAGCGGTAAAACAAAATGAAGAAGTTTTTGAAGTAATCAACAACAGGGCACAACCGGCAGAAAAAATTGATGTTCAGAAAGAAATCGAAAATAAGATAATGGAAATACTCTTTCTCTATGGGGATAAAGAAGCTGTTTTCAAAGAAACCTTTTTAAAATTTGACGAAAATGGTAAAGAAATTCCGTTGGTAGAAGAGAAAAGCATAAAAGTTTTTCAGAAGTTATATCTCGATCTGCAGGAAGACGAAATGGAATTTGCAAACCCCACTTTTCAAGAATTATTCACCGAAGTAATCAACCATTTTCAAACAGATGATGCCTTTGAAATAAATGCTTACACAAAAAGACTGGAAGATGAAAAAGCAAGAATAGTGACCGATATTTTTATGGAAGACGGCAAATATCGTCTAGATGATTGGGAACGTAAAGATGTGTATGTAAAACAAAAAAACGATTCGATTTCCCAGTTATTGATGGAAACAGTTTTGAGTTTAAGAAATTATTTGATTTCCTCAAAAATCAATAACCTTTCCCAGGGAATTAATGAGATGGAAGAAATGGAGCAAGCAGAAATAATTCGTCTAATTATGGATTATCAAAGACTGAGAACCAAGCTTTCCAATGAACTGCAAACGGTGGTGAGAAGGTTTTAATAAAAGGAAGCATCACAATAAAATTGCAATGCTTCTTTTTAATAATTCTAAAACCTAATAAATTAATTATCTTAACTAAACTGAAACATTCTGGATTGGTGAATCAAATCAGCTAGATTATCTACCTTTAATTTTTTAAGCAATCTGGTTTTGTAAGTGCTTACCGTTTTTTCATTAATTTCCAGTGCATTTGCAATATCCTTGTTGCGTTTGCCATTAGATAAAAGATTCAGTACTTCAATCTCTCTGGAAGAAAGTTTTTTGTACCTGCTTAATGCACTACTTTCCCCTACATTTCTGCTGGTGAAAGTGGTGGTTAACTCGTCATTCAAGAAAATACCTCCTTTGGAAACTTTCTTCAATGCTTTTTTTAATAATTTTGTAGAAGCGGTTTTTGAAATGTATGCAGAAGCTCCTGATTTAATAGAGCGAAGCGCATAAATTTCTTCCGGGTGGCAAGAGTAAATCAATACTTTTAAATTTGGAAATTCTGCCTTAATTGTTCTTAAAACAGTTATTCCATTTACTTGAGGCATATCTATTTCCATAATCAACACATCGGGTTGATTTTTTCTGATAGATTTAAATAGCTCATCGCCGTTGTTTACCTTGTCTACAATTTTATATTCTGTGTTTTTTTTAAGTAGGCATGAGATGCCCTTTCGGGCGATGGGGTGATGGTCTGCAATAATTATTGAAGTCATAGTTGCGAGGTTGACATTTTATTAGTAATTCATCACTTTTTTAATGTAGGAATTAAATTTTTAGTTTGTAAATATAATACTACAAAAATTAAATGTATAAAATTACAACCTTGCAAATTATACTTTTCGTTGAAACCCTTGAATAATCGATTAAATACAAATACTATTTCATATTCAATGGAATTTCACATATGGGTATGGGTTTCATTTTGTGTTGATTAGCATTATGAAGTCTTTTGTAAATTTGAAACACCTCTTTTTGCCTTCCGTTAAAATCATTTTCAGTTTTATTTGCTTCTGCCATTAGCATTGCCCACTCCAACTCATTATAAGAGGCTCCCAGTTGGTCTTCATCTGTCCTGTCGTCACCAAATAAACCATCTGTGGGAGCAGCATTAACAATCGATCTGGAAATAGTAAGATATTCGGCAATTGCATATACTTCACTCTTCATTAGATCAGCAATAGGGCTTAAGTCCACGCCGCCATCACCATACTTTGTATAAAACCCAACACCAAAATCTTCCACTTTATTACCAGTTCCGGCAACAAGGTAGCGGTGCATGCCCGCAAAATAATATAAAGTAGTCATACGCAGTCTCGCCCTTGTGTTTGCCAAAGAAAGATTAACCAAGTCTTTATTTTCGATTTGTGGAACCTGCATTTTAAAGCTGTCAAAAACCGGTGTAAGTTCTACTGTAAGATTACTTACATTTGCAAACTGTTTCTTTAAAAATTGGATATGTTCCCGACCTCTGCTTACTTGTTTCGGGTCCTGATAGATAGGCATTTCCACACATAACAAGGGCAAACCTGTTTTCGCACAAAGAGTAGAGGTGACAGCAGAATCAATACCTCCGCTAATACCTATAACAAAACCTTCCATCTTTGCATTTGTTGCATATTCCTTTAACCAATTTACAATGTGGTCGACTACTTTTCCTGTTTGCATTTGTATGGTTTTTTATTTGTTAAGTACTACCTTTACGGCATAAATCTAAGTCAAAGATAAAATTTATAAAACATACTTTCGTTAAAGCAATGATAACTTTCACAACACCGAAATCCATGAAAAACATACTTTTCTTTTTGGCTTTTTTAATTATTCTCTTTTCATGTTCTTCTGATAAGAAAATAAAAAAAGAAGTAAGTGTGATTCCCGTTAAGGTGGAAGTGATTCGGTTTGACCAAAAATTTGCGGCTGCAACACCTGAAAATCTAAGTGCTTTAAAAAAAGAATTTCCCTATTTATTTCCTGAGCAATACCCAGATTCTATTTGGATTGAAAAAATGCAAGACACCTTGCAATTGGAGTTAGAAACTGAAGTTAATAAAGTATATGCCGATTTTTCAGAAATAGAAAGCGAAATAGAATCCCTTTTTCAGCATTTAAAATATTACTTTCCTTCATTTAAAGAACCTAAAATTATCACTGTAATTTCAGATGTGGATTACCGAAATAAAATAGCAATCGCTGACACCCTTTTAGTAATAGGATTGGACAATTTTCTAGGGAAAGAACACTTTTTTTATGTGGAAATCCCTGTATACATTACAAAAAATTTAATCAAAGAGCAATTAACCCCATCGATAGCAGAAGTCTATGCAGAGCAGCTTGTTCCCAAACCTTCAGGCAGAACTCTTTTGGACGCTATGGTTTATTTTGGTAAATTACATTATTTGAAAGAAATGTTGCTACCACTTTTTGAAGAAAACCTTATTTTAGGGTATACTAAAGAGGAATTACAATGGGCACAGGAAAATGAATCTGAAATATGGCGGTATTTTGTAGAACGTGAAATGCTCTTTGGTTCTGATCCACAATTAATGCCCAGATTTATAAATCCGGCGCCATTTACTAAATTTTATTTGGAACTCGACAATGAATCCCCCGGGAGATTAGGGCAATATATGGGTTGGCAAATAGTCAAAGCCTATGCAGAAAATAATGATGTTTCCCTTGCCCGGCTAATGGCAACACCCACAGAAGAACTTTTTAACAACGCAAAATTCAAACCAAGAAGATAATGGCAAAAATACACAAATCCACTATAGAGATCGATGTTGCTTTAGACGAAAATAAAATTCCCGAAAAATTATACTGGACCGCACCTGACGGTGGCATACAGCATGAAGAGACCAAAGCGATCATGCTTTCCGTTTGGGATTCTAAAGCAAAAGAATCGTTGCGCATAGATTTATGGACAAAAGATATGCCCTTAGACGAAATGAAAATTTTCTTCCATCAAACCCTCAGCGCTATGGCAGACACTTTCGAACGCGCTACCAATGATGATAAAATGAGTGCTACCATGCGCGACTTTACGGAGTATTTTGCAGAAAAGCTGGAGTTAAAAAGATAATTGCAACCAAACCTTCAAGGTTTTCAAAACCTTGAAGGTTTATTCATTAAAAAGAAAAAATGTCAAAACTCCTTTTTATCTACAATGCAAATTCAGGTAAGTTGAATGGATATCTGGATGCGTTGCATAAAGTTATAAGCCCAAAAACCTACGCTTGCAATTTATGTGATATTACCTATGGCATTTTTACGGAAAATAAGGTTTGGAAAAAATTCAGGACTTCCAGTAAAATCCCAATGGAATTTCTTCATCTAGATGAATTTAAAACGCAATATGCGTCTAAATTTTTATCTAAATATACCTTCCCTTCCGTGCTTTTTGTAAATAATGGCGAACTGGAAATTCTTATTACAACCGAAGAGCTAAATAGGATGAAAAGTCCAGAGGAACTTATTCATTTGATTGTTGAAAGAATAGAAGTGCTTTAACTATCCTTAAAATTTTTATTAATATCATCTACATAGCCCAATAGTTCTTCGCGACCCAGATTATTTGTAGAAGAGGTAACGAAATAATTAGGCATTTCTGTCCAGGTTTCAAGCAGTTTTGCTTTATAAATGTCTATATTTCTTTTCAGGGCCATTGGCTTCACTTTGTCTGCTTTAGTAAAAACTATCCCAAAAGGAATGTCGTTTTCCCCCATCCACTCTAAAAATTCCAGATCTACCGGTTGGGGTTCATGTCTGCTGTCAATTAGTACAAAAGCACATACTAATTGTTCACGCTGTAAAAAATAATCGGTAATGAATTTTTGAAAGGTTTTTTTGCTGCTTTTAGAAACCCGGGCATATCCATAACCCGGTAGATCTACTAGATGCCAGTTTTTATTGATTAAAAAATGGTTGATTAATTGTGTTTTTCCGGGCCTTCCTGATGTTTTTGCTAAATTCTTGCGCAGCATTAGCATATTGATCAGTGAAGATTTGCCCACATTAGAACGGCCTATGAACGCATATTCCGGAATTCGGTTTGCCGGGCATTTGGTAACATCGCTGTTACTCATTAAAAATTCAGCCGATTTGATATGCATATAATAGTTTTTGTAATTTGAAAATCACTTCTTCAATGAAAAGTGTTCAGTTGTCAGATGTCCCTTGCGGTTAGCCAATTATGAAGTAGAACGTTAAATGCATCAGGATGCTCCATCATGGCAGCGTGACCACATTTATCAATCCAGAATAAATCAGAATCCGGTAAAAGTTCGTCAAATTCCATGGCTACTTCAGGAGGAGTAACTGCATCATTTTTTCCCCAAATAATACAGGTAGGGGTGTGCATATTCGGCAAGTCTTTTGCCATGTTATGTCGAATGGCGCTTTTAGCAATTGCCAAAGTGCGAATTAATTTATTTCTATCATTTACAGTAGCATACACTTCATCAACAATTTCTTTAGTTGCTACTTCAGGATCATAAAATACACCTTGTGCTTTAAGTTTGATGTATTCATAGTCCCCTCTTTTAGGATAACTTTCTCCCATAGCACTTTCATAAAGCCCGGAACTTCCTGTAATGACAAGCGCTTTCATTTTCTCTGGATATAGCTTTGCACAAAGTAGTGCTATGTGGCCGCCTAAGGAGTTTCCTAAGAGAATAACTTTACCAAGATCTTTAAAATCGATGAAGTCTTTGACGTAAGTAGCTATGTTTTTTACATTGGTTTTTAATATGGGCAGGTCATAAATGGGCAATTCAGGAAGAATTACCTTATAGCCCTTATTGGCAAAAAAAGTTGTGACAGAATCAAAGTTACTTAATCCACCCATTAAGCCGTGAAGTATGATAATTGGCTTTCCTTCCCCTATCTCAAAATAGTTGAATTTCCCCTCTTTTCTTAAATTTTTAATCATAAAATAAGCAGCTTTTTCTTTAGCAAATATAAGTATTTCAATGTTATAAATTATTTTTCATTTTTAGGTCTATTGTGTTTGAAATTTTTACAAAAAATCATTCAAACAATTTTAAAGTTATTCACAATTAATGTATCAAAGCATCGCTTCACAGGTAACTATCTACTTGTTAAAGTTTTACTTAATCGTCAAAATTTATCAACAAAGTGGTAAAAAGTGGTAAAAAGTGGTAAAAAATAAATATATTTGGAGATATAATTCTAACCAATTATCACTAAATGCGCAATCTAATAGGAACATTTGAATGTAAAGCAGACGTCAAAGGACGTGTCATGCTGCCTTCAGCGTTGCAAAAACAACTGGCTCCTATGCTGGAAAAAGGCTTTGTGCTAAAGCGGGCTGTTTTCCAGCCCTGTCTTGAGTTATACCCCATGGAAGAGTGGGATTTGCTGATGCAAAATGTAAATAAACTTAATCGTTTTAACCGAAAAAACAATGACTTTGTAAGAAGGTTTACCGCCGGGGTCAAAGTAATAGAATTAGATACAACAGGAAGGCTGTTGATCCCGAAAGATTTGGTTGCATTTGCTGGAATTCAGAAAGATCTTGTCCTTTCTTCAGCAATAAATATCATTGAAATCTGGGATAAAGACAACTATGAAAAAGCAATTGATGATGCAGCAAATGATTTTGCAGACCTGGCAGAAGAAGTAATGGGCGATAAAAATAATGAGGATAATGGAATATCATAACCCTGTTTTATTAGAAGAATCTGTAAAAGGGTTACACATAAAACCTAGCGGAATTTATGTGGATATAACATTTGGCGGCGGGGGTCACTCCAGAAAAATTTTAAATGCACTGGGTGATACAGGGAAATTATTTGCTTTTGATCAGGACGCAGATGCATTACAAAATACTATTGAAGACCATCGTTTTTTGCTCATTCATCAAAATTTCAGACATATCAAACGTTTTTTACGCTTGCATGGGATAACTAAAGTAGATGGAATACTGGGTGATTTTGGAGTTTCCTCCCACCAGTTTGATGTTGCCGAAAGAGGTTTTTCCACTCGGTTTGAAGCAGACCTCGATATGCGAATGGATCAAAAAAGTGCTGTTTCTGCTTATCAGGTAGTAAATGAGTACAGTGAGAAGGATTTAAAAGAGGTCTTTTGGAATTATGGAGAGTTACAAGCTGCAAAAGGAATGGCAAGAGTGCTTGTTGAAAAAAGAACAGAAGAGCCTATTAAAACAAGTGAACAACTTAAAGCTGCTTTAGGAAAATTTTTGCCAATACACCGTGAAAATAAAATTTTAGCACAAATATACCAGGCTATTCGCATTGAAGTGAATCAAGAAATTCAAGCACTTAAAGAATTTTTGTTACAAACAACCGAGTTACTTGATGTAAGCGGAAGATTGAGCCTTATTTCTTATCACTCTTTAGAAGATAGATTGGTAAAACGGTTTATAAGAAGTGGCCTTTTTGAAGGAGAACCGGAAAAAGATATGTTTGGAAATGTAGATGTTCCATTTAAAAAAGTGGGTTCATTAATTATTCCCACGAGAGAAGAAATTAAAGAGAATAGCAGGGCAAGAAGTGCCAAATTACGTATTGCTGAAAGAATCTGAGAAATGAAAGAAAAAATCTATCACATATTAAGAGGAAAGTTTTTGATAAGCGAAGATGCTTTCAAAAACTGGAAATTTATCATTTTCTTGTCCTTATTGGCATTAGTGATGATATCCAGTTCGCATAGTGCAGAAAGAAAAGTACACGAAATAGCAAAAATCAATACCCAAGTTAAAGAATTGCGCAGTGAGTTTGTAGATGTACGTTCTAGGCTTATGAAAGTTAAAATGGAAAGTAAAGTAATAGCATCATTAGAAGGTCGAGGTCTAAAACCATCCAGCAATCCACCACAAAAAATAAGAATAATCAATACAGAAGAATAAAGTGGCCACACAAGAAAAGAACATATTAAACCGTCTATATTTTGTTGCAGGATGTATGTTCCTCTTCGGGATGGCCGTGCTCTTTAAGTTGGGTAATATTCAATTTGTGGATGGAGATAAATATCGTGAACTAGCTAAGGTAAATACGACCAAAAATTTTATTATTCCCGCAAACAGGGGCAATGTATATGCAGATGATGGAAGCCTTTTAGCTACATCCGTGCCTAAATATGACATACGGTTTGACGCGATGACCGTGAGTAGTGAAAATTTTGAAAAATATATAACACCACTTTCCGAAGCGCTGTCTAAAAAATTTGGAAAACCGGCATCACATTACCAAACCACTTTTCGTAATGCAAGGGCAAATAAAAACAGATATTTATTGGTATTGCGTAAACTGGGCTATTCTGATTATATAGAAGTTAAAAACTTCCCCATGTTCAATCTTGGCCCATACAGAGGCGGAATTATTGTACAACAAAGCACCTACAGGGAAAATCCCATTGGAAAAATAGCCGAAAGAATTGTAGGGTATGAAAGGTTTGATGAAAATGGCTATGCAACACGAGTTGGGCTAGAAGGTGCATATACAGAATATCTTCAAGGAATTGACGGAAGACGTCTAAAACAAAAAATAGCGCAAGGCCAGTGGAAGCCCATTTATGATGAAAACGAAGTAGAACCACAAGATGGATATGATGTGATTTCGACCATCAACGTCAATATTCAGGATATTGCCCACCATGCACTATTAAAACAACTTGAAAAATATGATGCAGAACATGGTACTGTTATCGTAATGGAAACCAAAACCGGTGAAATAAAAGCAGTTGCTAATTTGGGAAGAGGCTCGGAAGGAACCTACTATGAAAAACTTAATTATGCCATAGGGGAGTCTCATGAACCCGGATCCACTTTTAAACTAATGGCTTTTGTGGCTGCCTTAGAGGATAAAGTAATTGATACCAGCACAGTCGTAGATACCGGCAACGGTGTACATTCTTTCTACGGAAGAAAAGTCAGCGACTCCAGAAAAGGAGGCTATGGTAAAATTTCCATTGCAAGGGCTATGGAAGTTTCTTCCAACATTGGCATAGCAAAACTTATTGAAGAACATTACAGTAAAAACCCAAAACGTTTTGTGGAAATTCTGCAAGGAATGCATTTAAATCAGCAGATCGGGCTTCCCATAAAAGGTGAAGGAAAACCAAAAATTCCACATCCTGATGATAAAACCGGCTGGAGCAGAAATGCATTGCCATCTATGGCTTATGGCTATGGTGTTTCTTTGACCCCTTTGCAAACGTTGACTTTTTATAATGCCATTGCAAATGATGGTGTGATGGTAAAACCGCGTTTTATTAAAGAGGTAAAAGCATGGAATAAAGAGATACACATTTTTGAAAAGGAAATTATACATCCGCAAATTGCGTCTTTGGAAACCATTAAAAAAGTTCAAAATGTTTTAAAACATATAGTAGAACGAGGCACCGGTAAAAGTTTGTATTCCCCAGATTTTTCTATGGCAGGTAAAACAGGTACAGCACAAACCGAATACTGGATGGCAGACTGGGCTTCAAACCGAAGATATATATCCTCCTTTGCAGGGTATTTCCCAGCAGAAGATCCTAAATATTCCTGTATAGTAGTTATTCACAAGCCCAAGGTGAGCACCGGTTATTATGGTGCTGATGTAGCCGGGCCTGTATTTAAAAGTATTGCGCAGAAAATCTATATCGACTCCCCAAATGTGGATATGGTTACTGAACTGGAAGTTTTACAAGCTTCCGTGGAAAAGGATTTTGACAGCTATTACATAAACGCACAAAAACATTATAGTGTTATCCCAAATGTAAAAGGAATGACAGGAATGGATGCAATTTCTCTCCTCGAAAATATGGGATTACAGGTTAAAGTTAAAGGAAACGGCAATGTAAAATCACAATCGCTTCCGGAAGGACAAAAACTGGAAAAAGGAAAACAAATTTTATTAGAACTTTCTTCATGAATTTAAGGGATATTTTATATAAAGTCACGCTCAATGCTGTTGTTGGAAACACCGATGTTTCTGTAAACAACCTTGAATTTGATTCCAGAAAAGTCTCTTTGAACGATTGTTTTATAGCCATAAAAGGAACTGCATCAGACGGGCACGATTTTATAAAAAATGCCGTAAATCAAGGGGCACTAGCGATTATTTGCGAAAATCTTCCTGAAAAAATAATAAACGGTATTACCTATGTTCAAGTAGAAGATGCAAAAGTAGCTTTGGCTATAATGGCATCTAATTTCTTTGGGAATCCTTCTGATAAAGTAAAACTTATTGGAATCACAGGTACCAATGGAAAAACTACGATCGCTACCCTTCTTTATCAATTGTTTAAAAATGCAGGCTACAAAGTGGGATTGCTCTCTACCGTAAAAATTATGGTAGATGCTCAGGAATATCCGGCTACACACACCACACCAGATTCTCTTACCATCAATTATTATCTAAATGAAATGGCAATAGATGGCGTAGCATATTGCTTTATGGAAGTAAGTTCCCACGGCATTCATCAAAAAAGAACAGAAGCCCTCCACTTTGTAGGCGGGGTTTTTACAAATCTTACCCAGGATCATCTCGATTACCACAGCACTTTTGCAGAATATAGAGATGTGAAAAAAGCTTTTTTTGATCATTTGCCCAAAGGCGCTTTTGCACTTATAAATGAAGATGATAAAAATGGGCCGGTCATGCTTCAGAATACAAAAGCAAAAAAATATACCTATGCCCTAAAAACGGAAGCCAATTTTAAAGCACAGATTTTAGAAAACCAGTTTAGTGGTTTGTTGTTAAAAATTAATAACAATGAAGTTTGGTCTAAACTTATAGGTCAATTTAATGCCTACAATATTCTTGCAATCTATGGAGTAGCTAAGATTATAGGGATTGAAGAATTGGAAATCTTGCGATTGATAAGCACTTTAGAAAGTGTAAGTGGTAGATTTCAGTACCAAATCTCAAAAGCCAATGTCACTGCCATTGTAGATTATGCACATACACCAGACGCTTTAAAAAATGTATTGGAAACTATTAACAGCATCCGCACAGGAAATGAGGCTCTTATTACCGTAGTGGGCTGTGGTGGTAACAGAGATAAAACCAAGCGCCCATTAATGGGAAATATTGCCTCTGCCTTGAGTACGAAAACTATTTTCACCAGCGATAATCCCAGAAATGAAAATCCGGAAGCGATAATTGAAGAGATTGAAAAAGGGGTTGCACCTCAAAATTATAAAAAAACAATGGCAATAGCAGACAGGAAGCAAGCCATTAAAACAGCCTGTCAATTAGCAGATGCGAATGATATTATACTCATTGCCGGAAAAGGCCATGAAACGTATCAGGAAATTCAAGGAGAGCGATTTCACTTTGATGATTTTGAAACCGTAACACAATTATTACAACAACTAAACAAATAACTAATGCTGTATTACTTGTTTGAATATTTAGACCAAAACTACAACTTACCGGGAACGGGACTTTTTCAGTTCATTTCCTTTAGGTCTGCTTTAGCGATTATGTTCTCTTTATTTATTGCAACGATTTACGGAAAAAAAATCATCAACTATTTACGGAAAAAACAAATTGGGGAAACCGTGCGCGATTTAGGTCTGGAAGGCCAAAATGAAAAAGCCGGAACCCCAACTATGGGTGGTTTAATAATCATCATTGCAACCTTAATCCCGGTGCTGTTATTTGCGCGTTTGGATAACATTTATGTACTTCTATTGATTTTTACCACGATATGGATGGGGATTATTGGTTTTATTGACGATTACATCAAAATTTTCAAGAAAAACAAACAAGGTCTTCCAGGGAAATTTAAAGTCTTTGGGCAAGTTGCATTAGGAATTGTGGTGGGTGCCACAATGTATTTCCACCCAGATATAACCGTAAAGCTCGATAAAGAATCTGTCCAGCAAACTTATCAGGTTGCAGAATTATCCTCACAACAAATCGCCAATAATGAAACCAAAGCTTTAGTTACTACTATTCCTTTCGTAAAAAACAATGAATTTGATTATTCGCAATTGATTGGTTGGATGGGGGAAGATTATTTAAAATATGCCTGGATATTATTTATTCCTATAGTCATTTTCATTATTACTGCAGTTTCCAACGGTGCTAACCTCACCGATGGAATCGATGGCCTGGCAGCAGGTTCTTCTGCTATCATCGTATTGACATTAGGGATTTTTGCATGGGTTTCCGGTAACGTTATATTTTCTGATTATCTCAATATTATGTACATCCCCAGGACGGGAGAGATGACCATTTTCATCACCGCTTTTGTGGGGGCACTTATTGGGTTTTTATGGTACAATACTTATCCGGCACAAGTATTCATGGGAGACACAGGCAGTTTAACTATCGGCGGTATTATAGCTGTCATTGCAATTGCAGTTAGAAAAGAATTATTAATCCCAATTCTCTGCGGAATATTTTTTATAGAAACCCTTTCCGTAGTGATGCAAGTTAGCTGGTTTAAATACACCAGAAATAAATTTGGCGAAGGGAGACGCATTTTCAGAATGTCTCCTATTCATCACCATTATCAGATAAGGGGTTTTCACGAAAGTAAAATTGTAACAAGGTTCTGGATCGTGGGGATTGTATTGGCTGTTTTGGCAATAGTTACACTGAAAATCAGGTAAAAGATGAGGTTGGTGATTTTAGGTGCTGGGGAAAGCGGTGTAGGAACCGCACTTTTAGGGAAGCAAAAAGGATATGAAGTTTTTGTTTCAGACAAACAAAAGATAAAGGAAAAATACAAACAAGTTCTTATACATAATGAGATTGCATGGGAAGAAGAAAAGCATACTGAGGCTAAAATATTAAATGCTGAAGTAGTGATGAAAAGCCCCGGTATTCCAGATAGTATTCCAATAGTGAAAAAGCTTAAGGAAAACGGAATCTCCGTGATTTCTGAAATTGAATTTGCAGCTAAGTATACAGATGCATTACTAATAGGAATCACCGGAAGCAACGGAAAAACCACAACAGCAACCTGGATATATCATTTGCTTAAATCCGGCGGATTAAACGTAGGTCTGGCAGGTAATATAGGCGATAGTTTTGCAGGTCAGGTTGCAAATGAAAATCGGGACTATTTTGTTTTGGAACTGAGTAGTTTTCAACTAGATGGCATTGTGGGCTTTAAGCCACATATAGCTGTTCTGACAAATATAACGCCGGATCATCTGGATCGCTATGAAAATAATTTTGAAAAGTATATCGCTTCCAAGTTTCGAATTGCTGAGAATCAAATAGAGGAAGATTACTTTATTTATGATGCCGATGATGAAGTTATAGTAAAATGGCTGGAGAGCCATCCCATAAAATCTCAAAAATTGCCTTTTTCTATTCGTGAAAAAATAGAACAAGGTGCAAGTATTGAAGGAGAAAATATAAACATAAACATAGAAAATAAAAATATAACAATGCCAACAAAAACTTTAGGATTACAAGGAAGTCACAATTTAAAAAACGCCATGGCAGCATCCACTGTAGCTAAATTATTGAGTATAAGAAAAGCTACAATTAGGGAATGCATGGAGAATTTTCAAGGTGTGGAACATCGCCTGGAAACGGTTTTAAAAATTCAGAATGTGACTTACATAAACGACTCTAAAGCAACAAATGTCAACGCTACATTCTATGCTTTAGACAGTATGACTTCCCCTACAGTATGGATTGTGGGAGGTATAGACAAAGGGAATTTATATGAAGAATTACTTCCATTGGTAAATGAAAAAGTAAAAGCAATCATCTGTTTAGGTCTGGATAACCAAAAAATAAAAAACGCCTTTGGAAATATCGTCCCGATAATGGTAGAAACAGAATCGATGAATGAAGCAGTAAAAATAGCATACCGTGTTGCAGAACGTGGTGATATGGTTTTGCTATCCCCGGCTTGTGCAAGTTTTGATTTATTTGAAAACTATGAAGACCGTGGCCGTCAATTTAAAGAGGCAGTAAGAAATTTATAAAGACAAAGAAAGGCAAAATGAACAGGATTTTGAAAAAAATAGAAGGAGATAAAGCTATCTGGGCCATTGCAGCACTTTTGGCCATCTTTTCATTTTTGCCTGTATATAGTTCCAGCAGTAATCTTGCCTATTTATATGGTAACGGAAATACGATAAGCTATCTCCTAAAGCATCTGGTGCATTTGGCACTAGGTTTTGGAATTCTTTATGGGGTGCATAAAATTCCTTACAATTATTTCAGGGGACTATCGATTATTGGTGTGCCGATAGTTATCCTATTACTCATATTCACCATAGCAGAAGGAACCACCATACAAGGGGCAAATGCCAGCCGATGGATTCAAATTCCACTGGTAGGATTTACTTTTCAGACCTCTACTTTGGCGATGGTAGTGTTGATGGTTTATGTAGCTCGCTATTTATCGAAAATTAAAGACAGAGTCATCACCTTTAAAGAATCTATTCTTCCATTATGGGTGCCGGTTTTTGTGATTTTAGCGTTGATATTGCCTGCTAATTTTTCCACAACCGCGATTATTTTTGCGATGGTGGTCGTACTGGTTTTTTTAGGTGGATACCCGGTAAAATATCTGGGTATTGTTTTAGGCGCAGGCGCAGTGATGTTACTTCTTTTTGTACTTATTGCAAAAGCACTACCTGATTTGTTGCCTAATAGGGTTGATACATGGATCAGCAGGATTGAAAATTTTACAGACCAAGATAATATTGAGGAAGGATACCAAATCGAAAAAGCAAAAATAGCCATAGCCACTGGAGGAGTAACGGGATTAGGTCCCGGGAAAAGTGTGCAGAAAAACTTTTTACCACAATCTTCATCCGATTTTATATATGCCATTATCGTGGAAGAATGGGGGCTGCTAGGGGCAGGATTTTTAATGTTTTTATACTTATGGCTGCTTTTTAGACTGGTAATAATAGTCTATAAAGCCACTTCGGCATTTGGGAAGTTAGTGGTTATAGGAGTGGGATTGCCCATTGTTTTTCAAGCATTAATAAATATGGGGGTGGCCGTAGAGTTGTTTCCGGTTACAGGGCAAACATTACCATTGATAAGCAGTGGGGGTTCTTCCATCTGGATGACCTGTTTGGCTTTGGGAATAATATTAAGTGTAAGTGCAAAAAGAGTGGAAACCAAAAAAGAAAACGAGGAGGAAAATCCTCTGGATATATTAAGTGAAGCAATATAAATTCATATTATCAGGAGGAGGAACCGGTGGACATATCTACCCGGCGATAGCTATTGCTGATGAACTAAAGGCGAGGCACCCCCAAGCCCGCTTTTTGTTTGTTGGGGCTAATGACCGTATGGAAATGCTAAAAGTGCCAAAAGCAGGATATGAAATTGAAGGTTTATGGATATCGGGGATTCAACGCAACTTGTCACGAAAAAACCTGATGTTTCCCTTTAAACTCATACACAGTTTGGCGAAAGCCAAAAAAATAATAAAAGATTTTAAGCCTGATGTTGTAATTGGTACAGGAGGCTATGCAAGCGCACCATTATTGCGGGTTGCTTCCGGGAAAAATATTCCATGTTTGATTCAGGAACAAAATTCCTATGCCGGGGTTGCCAATAAATGGCTCGCAAAAAGAGTAAAAACTATCTGTGTTGCTTATAACGGGATGGAAAAATTCTTTCCAAAGCAGAAGTTAATAGTAACTGGAAATCCTGTTCGGGAGGATATTGCCAGTTTAGACGATAAAAAAGAGGAAGGACAGACCTTCTTTCAACTTTCCAAAGATACAAAAACGGTGCTCGTCCTGGGAGGTAGTTTAGGGTCAAGAACCATTAATGAATTGGTAGAGAAATGTTTGCTATTATTTGAAAAACAAGGGGTACAAGTACTTTGGCAAACAGGGTCTTTTTATTTTGAAAAATTTAAAAAAAACAATGCCATATCTAACATACAAGTGCATGACTTTATCTATAAAATGGATTTTGCCTATGCGGTAGCAGATGTGGTGATTTCCAGGGCCGGGGCATTATCTGTTTCAGAATTGTGTATGGCAGGAAAGCCGGTAATTTTTATTCCTTCACCAAATGTGGCAGAAAATCATCAAAAGAAAAACGCATTGGCAATTGTAAAAGAAGATGCTGCCATTATGATAGAAGAAAAAAATTTAGATAACGAGTTTGAAAAAGCATTTGTCGATTTGATTTCTTCAGAAGAGAAACGTAAAAAACTCTCCCTGAATATTCAAAAATTAGCCAAGCCCAATGCCACAAAAGCAATAGCAGATGAAGTGGAAAAACTATTGGATTTAAAAACAGGATAGATTACAATAAGAATGATACAAATGGATAACATACAAAACATTTTCTTTATAGGTATAGGAGGTATCGGCATGAGTGCTCTCGCCAGATATTTTCATGCAAAAGGAAAAATGGTATCCGGATATGACAAAACCCCTTCTGATGTGACCAATGCATTAGAGAATGAAGGAATGAAAATTTATTTTAAAGAAGACATTGCTTTAGCAGATAGTTTTTCAAATAATAACACAATGGTAATTTACACCCCGGCCATTCCGGCAGATAGTTTATTGCTAAATGTATTCAGGAATCATGGTTTTGAGATGATGAAAAGAGCCGCACTACTTGGTATGATCACAAAACAAACCAAATGTCTTGCAGTAGCAGGAACCCACGGAAAAACGACAACAAGCGCCATTTTAGGCCATTTACTGGCAAGCGCAAACGAAGAGGTAACCGCTTTTCTGGGGGGAATTTCTGAAAATTACAATTCCAATTTAATTGCTAACGGAAGTGAAATAACAGTAGTGGAAGCAGACGAATTTGATCGTTCTTTTTTACAGTTAAATCCCTATATCGCAGGTATTACTTCGATGGATGCAGATCATCTCGATATATATGGTGACGAAGCACATATAAAAGATGCGTTTGTTTCCTTTGCAAATTTGGTGCAGAACAAAGAATTTCTTTTGCACAAAAACGGACTTCCCTTAGATGGGAAAACAGTAGGGATTGAGGACAACTCAGATTATGAAGCACAAAATGTGCGCATAGAAAATGGCAGTTATGTCTTTGATTTAAAAACACCACAGACAAAACTAGAAAATTTAATACTTAACCTCCCCGGGCGTCACAACCTTTTTAATGCTACACTGGCTTTGGGCATGGCAATTTGTTTAGGTTCCCCAACCACAGGCATGCCTGAAGCTTTATTTAATTTTAAAGGAGTTAAACGTCGCTTTACTTACAAAATCAAAACAGAAAATTTAGTGCTTATTGATGATTATGCACATCATCCTGCAGAGATTGATGCGGTATATCAGGCTGTTTCTGAAATGTATCCCAATAAAAAGAATGTAGTGGTTTTTCAACCGCATTTATTTAGTAGGACACAGGATTTTGGGGATGCTTTTGGGGAAAGCCTTTCCAGGTTTGACGAGATTATTTTATTAGATATTTATCCTGCACGTGAAATACCCATAGATGGGATTACTTCTGAATGGCTTTTGAACAAAATTACTAAGAAAACCAAAAAGCTAGTCGCTAAAGAGCATGTAGGTAAGGAATTAAAAAACACAAGCGCTACTGTCATTCTTCTGTTAGGCGCAGGGGATATAGGGGAAGAAGTGGAAACTATTAAACAAATTTTAGAAAATTGAAAATTAACTGGGATTACATAAAATTCAGTGCATTAACCATTTTGGTGGTGTTCCTTTTTGCGTTCAGTTCTGAGAGAAATTCAAAAAGAACTTTGCATGGTAAAGATGTAGTTTTTGTGGAAGATGACAACCATTTTATAACCCTTTCCATGGTTAATAAATTGTTAATACAAAATAATGAAGAGGTTACGAGCATAGGCAAAGAAACTTTAGATTTGAATACCATGGAACGTCGGCTAGAAAGTAACCCAATGGTTTCTAAAGCAGAGGTGTATATAACTGTCGATGGACTTCTAGGGGCAAAGATAAAACAGAGAAAACCTATTGGCAGGGTAGACGCCGGCTCACCGTTTTATTTGGATGAAGACGGAAACGATATGCCACTCTCACAAGTGCATGCGGCAAGAGTGCCTTTAATTACAAGTGCAACAACCTATAATTATAGCCAGTTAAAAGAGTTGTTATTAAAGATTAGGGGCGATACATTTATGCAAAACCACGTGGTGGGTATCCATGTGGAGACAAATGCAGAACTGATACTATATTTTAGGGTTTACGATTTTAAAATACTTTTCGGTAAACCGGAAAAAATAGATAAAAAATTTCAAAATTTTAAAGCATTCTATCAAAATACAATAAAAGACAGTACACTATCTTCTTACAGTTTGGTAAATCTAAAATTAGACAGCCAAGTAGTCGGAACAAAAAAATAAGATATGGAAAAGAAAAATATCGCAGTAGGGTTGGATATAGGAACAACAAAAATTGTTGCTATGATAGGATGTTACAATGAATATGGAAAAATGGAAATTCTGGGTATCGGAAAAGCTAAAAGCTTAGGTGTTCATAGGGGAGTAGTGAACAACATAACCCAAACCATCCAGTCCATTCAACAAGCAGTAGAAGCAGCTGAGATTTCTTCAGATATGAAAATTACAGATGTTGTGGTGGGTATTGCGGGACAACACATTAGAAGCCTGCAACACAGTGACTATATCACCAGGAAAGATGGGGAAGAGGTGATTACAGAACAGGATATTGACACCCTTTGCAATCAGGTACATAAACTGGTGATGTTGCCCGGTGAAGAAATTATTCATGTATTGCCACAGGATTTTAAAGTAGACGGGCAACCGGAAATCAAAGAACCCATAGGCATGTATGGCGCTAGACTGGAAGCTAATTTCCACGTAGTCGTTGGTCAGGTTTCTTCTATTAGAAATATAGGCAGATGTGTAAAAAGTGCAGGTTTAGATCTTGCCGGAATTACTTTAGAGCCTCTGGCGTCTGCAAATGCTGTATTAAGTCAGGAAGAAAAAGAAGCCGGTGTGGCTCTAATAGATATAGGTGGTGGCACGACTGATCTTGCGATCTTTAAAGATGGAATCATTCGTCATACTGCAGTAATCCCTTTTGGTGGAAATGTAATAACAGAAGACATCAAAGAAGGATGTTCCATTATTGAGAAACAAGCCGAAATGTTGAAAATAAGATTTGGTTCTGCGTGGCCGGGAGAAAATAAAGACAACGAAATTGTTTCCATTCCGGGACTAAGAGGTAGGGAGCCAAAGGAAATCACATTAAAAAACCTATCTAAAATTATCCATGCACGCGTAGTAGAAATTATTGAGCAAGTATATGCTGAAATAAAGGCCTATGGTCATGAAGAACAAAAGAAGAAGCTTATTGCCGGGATTGTTATTACCGGTGGAGGAGCGCAGTTAAACCATCTAAAACAACTGGTTGAATACACCACAGGAATGGATACAAGAATTGGCTATCCTAATGAACACCTTGCCGGAAACAGTGATACAGAAACTACCAGTCCGGTGTATGCGACCGCTGTAGGACTTGTACTGAATAGTTTGGAAAAAATAAATAAACATAAATTTCATGAAGAACTTGTTTCCGAAGAAGTTTGTGTTAATACTTCTGAAACTGTGCAAAGTAAATCTGTGGAAGATAAAAGCGATAAACTACCAAGGGCAAGGAAAAGTTTTATTGATAAATGGGCAGAAAAGTTCAAAGAGTTTCTGGATAATGCCGAATAGAATTAAAAAAATAATCTCAAAAGAGTAAGAATACCACATTAAAATAAAGAATTATGAGCAGCAACACAGAATTCGACAATATTTCATTCGACCTTCCAAAGAATCAGTCCAATGTCATTAAGGTAATAGGAGTAGGTGGAGGTGGTAGTAATGCTATCAACCATATGTTTCGCCAAGGCATTAAAGGAGTAGATTTTGTAATATGTAATACAGACTCCCAAGCTTTGGAAAACAGTCCTGTACCCATTAAAATTCAATTAGGGGTTTCCCTAACCGAAGGTTTAGGAGCAGGAGCAAACCCAGAAGTGGGCAAGGACGCCGCCATAGAAAGCATGGAAGAAATTAAAACAATGCTTTCTACCAATACAAAAATGATTTTCATTACTGCCGGTATGGGAGGTGGTACCGGAACAGGAGCAGCGCCCATCATTGCAAAAATGGCAAAAGATCTGGACGTACTGACCGTTGGAATAGTAACCATTCCCTTTCAGTTTGAAGGCAAAATGCGTAATGAGCAAGCGCAATTGGGGGTGGAAAATTTACGCAGAAACGTAGATTCACTTATTGTGATCAATAATAACAAACTTCGTGAGGTGTATGGAAATCTTGGGTTTAAAGCCGGTTTTTCTAAAGCTGACGAGGTTTTGGCAACCGCTTCCAGAGGAATTGCTGAAGTAATAACACATCACTACACGCAAAATATTGACCTTCGGGATGCGAAAACTGTTCTGGCAAATAGTGGAACAGCTATCATGGGAAGTGCTAGTGCAGTAGGCTCTAATCGTGCCCACGAGGCAATTTCCATGGCATTGGATTCACCTCTGCTTAATGACAATAAAATTTCAGGAGCTAAAAACGTATTGTTGCTGATCGTTTCAGGTTCTGAGGAAATTACAATTGACGAAATAGGAGAAATAAGCGATTACATACAAACGGAAGCAGGTCACGGCGCTAATATCATTATGGGGGTAGGCGAAGACACTACTCTTGAAAAAGCCATTGCCGTAACCGTTATTGCCACAGGTTTTAATGTGGAACAACAAAATGAAATAGTAAATACCGAAACTAAAAAAATCATCCACACATTAGGGGACGAGCAGGCCGCTGAGCATGTTCTAGTTTCTAAAAATGGAGGGTTTACACCTGCTAAAGATTCAAAACCGTCGGCTGAACAAACCAAGGAACCGGTAATAAAACATACCCTTTTTGACGAAGACGATATCGAAGATGCTGAAATAGTTTCTGAATCCATTCCTTTTGAAGGGTATATAAAAACCTCTGATTTTTTGAAAAATATTCCTATTAGCTATTATGAAGTGGTCCCTGGAAATTTAGAAAATTTTGATCAGGATTTTATTAATACAATGGAAGTTCATGACTTTATAATTGTGGAAGTTAAAGAACAAAAAAAGATAGAACTTAAAATAGAGGAAGAGCCTTCCAGTGAAAATCAAATGTTGATGTTTGACCTTCCTTTAAATCATAATAAAAAGGAAGATAAAGAAGAAAAGAGTGAAAAAAAGGAAGCCACTTTTAATATTCATAATATGGAAGTAAAAGATTCCATAGAAATTATTCCTGTAACAGAAATTTCTCAGGAGGGTATCAAGAAATACAGTTTAGATGATTACCAGGAAATGGAAGATATGTTATCCTCGTCAAAGGCTCCTCAAAAAGTTACAAAAGAGGATATGGATGAAGAACTTGTTTTCGAAAAACGCACGGTAGTTTCAAAAATTCAAGAAGAAAACAATGGACAAGAAGACCCAATGAATATGTCAATCAATGACTTATTGAAGAAACGCACCGAAGAACGTAAGCAAAAGATGAAAGCTTTTAATTATAAGTTCAATAACAGTGCATCTAGGGTTGATGAGCTAGAGAAACAACCGGCATATAAACGTCTAGGGATTGAATTAGAAGATTCAAAAAACGACAAAGGAACATTCTCAAGGACTACATTGTCAACAGATGAGAACGACGAAATACAATTGCGCAAGAACAATTCTTTTTTACATGATAATGTAGATTAGTTTTATAATTTATAAAGGTAAGTTTAGTGTTAGATTTGCTTCAAAAGCCTCAAAAACAATTCGTTGTTTTTGGGGTTTTTCTTTCAGATTAGATCACGGGTTTAATTTTCTACTCTTATAACTTGCCTGTTAATTCTAGGAAATTATCGTATCTTTGCAGACCAAAAATAGTAAAATTATGAGTTTGCAAGAGAAAGTGATGACTGCCATGAAAGATGCAATGCGAGCTAAAGATGCTAATGCATTGGCGTCTTTGCGTGCTATCAAATCAGAGATTCTTTTGGCCCAGACAGAAACAGGAGCAAAAGAGGAAATAACCGCAGAACAGGAAATTAAATTGCTTCAAAAATTGGTAAAACAACGCAAAGATAGTGCGGCAATTTATAGAGAGCAGAACAGGGAAGATCTTGCGCAACCGGAAATGGATCAGGCAGCTGTAATAGAGAAATTCCTTCCTGAGCAAATGAGTGAAGAAGAAGTGGGCAAAGTAGTAGAAGCCATTATCGCAAAAACAGGCGCAAGCAGCATGAAAGATATGGGAAATGTGGTCGGGATGGCAAATCAAGAACTTGCCGGTAAAGCAGATGGTAAGACTGTTGCAATGATTGTAAAACAGAAATTAAGTTAAATAATGGCCTCGTAGTTCAAGGGAATAGTCCGCCACAGGCGGATCGGCTCTGGGGGTTTATTAAGAAATTTTATAAGAAAATTTGAAATATTGTTTAATAAGAATCCTGCCTTCGCGGGAATAATGGCCTCGTAGTTCAAGGGAATAGTCCGCCGCAGGCGGATCGGCTCTGGGGGTTTATTAAGAAATTTTATAAGAAAATTTGAAATATTGTTTAATAAGAATCCTGCCTTCGCGGGAATAATGGCCTCGTAGTTCAACTGAATAGAATATCAGATTTCGGCTCTGAGGGTTGGGGGTTTGAATCCCTCCGAGGTCACTTAATGCAGAAAGTCCGCTCTTTTTAGAGCGGATTTTTTTGTTTTACGGAGGAATAAAAACGAAAGTCTTTTAATTCCGAAGTAAAATAAAAAAACCGATGGCGATAGCCGGCGGACTTTCTATTTTCAGGTGGGAGCTCTGTGGGATCACCGCAGGTAATCCTCTCACTAGGATTTACTAGAGCTTTTTTTTGTGTGTGCATAATTTTCATCCCGAAAGTAATCAAGAGGAGCTCTGTGGGATCACCGCAGGTAATCCTCTCACTAGGATTTACTAGAGCTTTTTTTTTGTGTGCATAATTTTCATCCCGAAAGTAATCAAGTGGGACTTTGTGGGATCACTTTGGTTTTACTTTTTATCTTCAGATTATTAATGGGGCCTTTTGTATTATTAATTATTTCATTCGTGTTAATCTTTTTCCTGCAATACCTTTAATTTTATTCTAAACAATGAATAAACCAATTTTAAGTCTTGTTGGTTTGAAGTTTTCATTGATTTAGTCATTTGATAAAATATGCTATGAATTCAAAACAGTTAGAAGGAAAATGGAATCAGATTAAAGGCGAGTTTAAGAAAAAGTATGGTGAAATTACAGATAACGATACTACTTATGCTGAAGGCGAATTTTATAAAATGCTGGGACGCTTACAAGAAAAAGTAGGTAAAACCCAAGAACAATTAAAGGAAGAAATTGATAGATGGGAATCTAAGTAATATACTTATTCAACCTAACCATCTATAGAACCTTCCCATACGTCACTGCTTGGGAAGGTTTTTTTTCTTGCCTATTTATATATTGGCAACTAACTTTCATCTATTGTTTTTTCTTTTAAATGTGAATAAAGCAAGAAGTTGTTTTGAAAACGTTAATGATAGATAATGAATATTCACATATTTGTATATCTCTTTGTTTAATTATTAATAAAGGCAACTAATAGTTAAAAATTATAAAATTTGAGTATAAGTAGAGTAACGTCTTCCATACTCCTAATAAATGAAACATTATGACAAAGCTATTTTTATTTTTAACTGCTGTTTTTATAGCTGCTTGGGTTTATGGTTTTCTATTTACGGATTTTGGTTTTGAAATTCACATCTTGCTAATTTTTGCAGGAATGAGTTATTCATTGAAACTAATAAGGGATGAACTTACCCGTGGGGATGGAAATTATCTGTAGTTTACTTTTTTAAAAAATATAAAGAATCGTTAGCTGTTACAGCTCGATATAGTGTGTGAGAGGAATAATCCGTTTTTTATAAACGGATTATTTTTTTTAATCCTTGGCTGTTTTTATATGCCTTTTATTATTCTGCTGGAATTCTGATGGGGAAATATTATATTTTTCCTTGAATATTTTAGAGAAATAACTTTTACTGGAAAGGCCTACTTTTTCAACAATCTCAGAAATGTTATAATCTGAATTTGATAATAGGTCTTTGGCAACTTCCAGCCTTATCACCTGAATGTATCCATTCACGGTGTTGTGGTAAAAATATTTAAAACCTTCTTGTAGTTTGTTAGAATTTAATCCCACCCTTCGCGACAAGGTATCAATATTATCCAATTCTGAAATCTCTTCAACTATGATTTTAGATGCTTTTTGAACTAATTCAATTTCTGATCGTCTTAATAGAGAGCGTTGACCTACTTCCTGTAAATCGTCCTGATACTGCAAAATCTGTTGTGATAAAATAGTGTATGCTTTCCCTTCCAGATATAATCTTCTTATAAGATCAATATTTTCAAATTCCTGAATCCTATTAAAAATATCGGCAATCCTTAAACTATAATAGCCCTCATAATAAAACTTTCTTTTTGCAATTTTGTCTAAAAACAATTCCTTTAATTCAGAATTTAAATTCTTCAGTTCGCAATCCATTTTGGCGTGGAAAGCCTCCCTATCCACTTCAAGACTATTTATACGTGTCTTTTTTCCTGCTAGAAAATGTAAGATATGACCATTATGATTCTCACTTCCCAGAATATTACATTGGTATTGCTCGAGTTCGTGCCAATCATTATCATTTTCAAAAGAATGCTTTACATATCCTTCTATACAATATATAAATTTTAAGGGGTGAACATTGTTTACAATAAATTGCATTTCAATATCTTCTGTAAAATTACAATCATATTGGATAATACCTATACCTCCGTCAAAATTGATTCCTTTAATAGTTCCTTTTCCCCATTTTTTAGGAATTTTAATCCAATATTCCCCGCAGCTGGATCTTACAGCGCAATCAAACGCCTTAGCAATATCTTGTATAACAAGATTAAAAGGTAATGACTTAACTTGAATTGTTTTCAATATAAGAATATTTGTGTTGAGATTTTAAGAAGTAAATATAAATATAAAGTTTGAACATAAAAATAAAAATCTTTAAGACAATCTTTAGTCCACAATGAATACATAAATTAAAGCAGGAAATCTTAAATTCTTTTAGATTAGCATTAAAAATATCCTGTGCATTTTTATAATTTTATTGTACCCTTCATAAAAATGTTATTTCTTCGTAAAAAAATTTAAGGTTATGGATAAAATATTAGGTATAGGTTCACGCATGAATCATCCTTCCCACGGTAAAGGGGTTGTTACTAATGTGTCTTCAAAAATGTACTGGGTCACCTTCTTAGAGAAAGGTCTTGAAACCATACCAGTTAACGACAATTTTGAAATAATCGAAGCGGTAGAAGGGGAAGTAGATACTGTTAGCTATTCTGAAATAGAAGAATCTCTGGTAGAAATATTAAAACGGTGGAGTGACGTAAGTGAAGTTGTTCCATTAGCTGATAAATGGCGTGGTGGCAATATGGTTTTACAACCAAAAGACAAATCACTTTCTTCAAAAGACATTCCTGTGGATACTTTTTTTCATAAAATTGTAATGTTGCGTGATCGACTTCGCGTGATGGAACAAAAAATAAATGCTAGTAAATCACTGGAAGAAGATGAGAAAATTGACCTTCAGCAATACATTACCCGTTGTTACGGTAGTTTAACCACGTTTAATATTTTATTTAAAAACACCTCACAAAATTTTATAGGCGATTCGTCTAAGAAATAATCGGAATAGATTTACGTTAATCTTCTAGTCCCAAAATCTAAATAACTAAAAAGCAATCTATGCTTTTACAAACACCCGTAGATGAGTACTTCTGGATGGCACCATTTGCTTATGCTTTGGTTTTACTGGGAATTCTTCTCTACCTTTTTTATGTTTTTGAACACATCTATGCATCCCGTTACAACCGGCCATTGTACAGGCATCGTTTGGTCTACAGAAAGCTGAATGATAAACAAAAATCGGTTTTAAGAAATAATTTTTCATTTTACAGCAAACTATCCATAAGGCAACAACGCCAATTTGAACACCGGGTTTCCTATTTTTTACAACAAAAAAATTTTGTGGGTAGGGAAGGACTGGAAGTCGATGATTTTATGAAAATCACTATTGCTGCTGTTGGTTGTATGTTGAGCTTCGGAAGAAGAAACTACAGTTACAACCTGATACATACCATTATAATTTATCCGGATGTCTTTTACAGCACTGAAAATGACAACTATCACAAAGGCGAATTTAACCCAAAACATCGGGTTCTGGCTCTTTCATGGATCGATTTTGAAGCAGGATATGAAATCACAAATGACAATCTTAATCTTGGGATTCACGAATTCATGCATGCATTGCAATTAGAGTCCATGAACGGAAAAGATCTCGATTCTGCAAGGTTTGTAAAACATTATAAAAATATTTTGAAGCGCTTGACCCATCAAGACTTAAAGGATAAACTCGATGACACCCGTTTTTTTAGAAGTTATGCTTTTACTAACCAATATGAATTTATGGCGGTTTTGGCAGAATATTTTTTTGAATCTCCTGTAGAATTTAAACAGCACTTTCCACAACTTTACGACTACAAAAAGAAAATGCTGAATTTTAATTTTGCGGGGTATTAGTTTTTGCTAAACCCCTATGTAGCAAAAACCGAAAAAGAAGCCCAATTATCAGTAAAGCTATACCGGAAATTATGACTTTCCAATGCAGTGAAAAAGCCATAAGCAAACAACCTATCAGCCCTAAAACAGGAATACCTTTCGCATACAGTCTGTCCACTTCAGATTGTCGCATTGCTGCGATATTGGTAATACTGTAATACAACAGAATTGAAAATGCCGCAGAAGCAAGAACAAATTCAAAAGATCCAAAAATAACTAAAAGCATTATAATTCCACCGGTACTTAGTATGGCAATGGTAGGAACCTTAAAACGCTCGCTTATTTTTTGAAATGGCGGAAAAAAATCCTTATTTCTTGCCATTGCAAAAAACATTCGGCTGATGCCTAAAATCTGACTCAACAAAACCCCCAGCATTGCTGTGCAGGCACCCAGAGCTACAAAAGTTTGTATGCCTGGAGTCGTAAGTTTTTCTGCTACAACCTGTAGCGGCGAAGTGCTACCTGCCATTGCTTCTGTTCCAATGACACCTATGGCAACCACCGAAACAAATCCATATAAAATAATTGCAGTAACAATAGTGATTATAATTGCTTTTGGAATTGTTACTTTTGGGTTTTTAACTTCCTCTGCAAGCGTTGCAATGCGCGCATAACCTGTAAAAGCAAAAAATAATAAGGCAGTAGCTTCCGCTATTCCTGTAATGCCAAAAGGAGCAAATGGTGTAAAATTAACTTTCTCTATTTTGGGTACACCACTAAAAATAAGATAAATCAAAACAAGTATGGTAAACCCGACAATACATAAATTGAGGTTCCCGGTTTTTTTAATCCCGAATAAATTTGCAATACACAGAAGAACTATAGCTGCAATTGCAATAATCTCTGGGGTTCCAATAGGGATTAACTGATAAAAATAGCTGCCAAATCCTATAGCAACCACGCTTCCTGCAGCCAGTTTACTAATCAAAAACATCCAGCCCGCAATAAAACCAAAAACAGGTTTAAGCAAGCGATTGCCATAATCATAGGTGCCTCCCGCAAATGGATATGCGGCTGCAAGTTGGGCAGAACTTAACGCATTACAGGTAGCAATACTACCTGCAATAAACAATCCTATTAAAAACGCCGGGCCTGAAATTCCCGCTGCTACACCGGTTACCACAAAAATACCTGCTCCAATGATGGCTCCAAGACCTACGCCTACAGCATCTTTTAAAGTTAGCACTCGCAGTAGTTGGTTGGGTTTTTCTGTATTCATTTAATAATTTTGTAAGGAAATTGGAGAAAGTTCTGTTTCTTTAGATATCCAAGTTACAAAAATAGTTCACTTGCAAAATAAAAAATTACAATGGATTATTTCAAAAATAGGTAATTAATAACTATTTTTTAATAATGGCATTTACAATCTGTTGTGCATGAATTACTGAATTTTCTATAAACCACAAATGGGTATCCATACCACCACAAATAACACCGGCGAGATATAAGTTGGGCACATTGGTCTCCATTGTTTCCTCATTGTATGTAGGATAGTATTTACCATCTTTTGAAAGGGAAACGCCCATAGATTCCAGAAATGAAAAGTTGGGTTTATATCCGGTAAGGGCAAGTACATAATCGTTTTCTATACTTATATTTCCTTCCTGGGTTTTTATAAGTACTTCTTTCTCGCCTATTTCTATTATTTCCGAAGAAAAATAAGCGTTTATACTACCTTCTTTAATGCGGTTTTCAATATCGGGTTTTACCCAATATTTAACGCGATCGCCAATGGATTTTCCGCGAATAACCATAGTGACATCTCCTCCTTTTCGCCAAATTTCTAATGCAGCATCTACCGAGGAATTACTGGCTCCCACGACAATAACTTTCTGCATAGTATAAAAATGGGCTTCTTTATAATAATGACTTACATTTTTTAGCTTTTCACCGGGTACATCCAAAGAAACGGGAATATCATAAAAACCGGTGGCAACAACAACATTCCTCGCTTTATATACCGCTTTATCTGATGTAATGTGGAAAATTTCATCTCTATTTTCTGTGGAAACCACCTTTTCAAAAAGCTTAATGTGTAAATTGTTGTTTGTTGCAACTCTTCGGTAATACTCGAGTGCTTCGTGACGTTTTGGTTTTGGGCTAGTGCTTATGAAAGGAATATTGTCTATCTCCAGCTTTTCGGAAGTGGAAAAAAAAGTCATATCCACAGGATAATTGTATAAGGAATTGACTAAAGTTCCTTTTTCTATAACCACATAACTTAGATTAGCTTTTTTGCATTCCAGAGCACACGCAATACCAATGGGTCCTGCACCGATGATAATTGCGTCGTAAAGCATAAAAATAATTTAGGAATTAAGTTGGGTATTCAGTTTTTTAATCGTTTCCAAAGGGTCAGAAGATTTAAAGACAAAGTTTCCGGCCACTAAAACATCAGCTCCGGCAGCAACTAGTTGCGAGGCATTTTTATCGGTTACGCCACCATCGATTTCTATTACAGTGGAAGCACCTTTGCGGGAAATTAATTCCTTGAGTTGTTTTACTTTTGCGTACGTATTCTCTATAAAACTCTGTCCGCCAAAACCGGGGTTTACGCTCATTAAGCAAACCAGGTCGATATCGTTGATAGTGTCTTCTAAAAGACTCACATTGGTATGTGGGTTCAAAGCTACACCGGCCTTCATGTCTTCCGCTTTAATGGCTTGTAAGGTTCTATGAAGATGTGGGCAGGCTTCATAATGTACCGTGAGTATATTAGCACCCAAGCCGGCAAAAGTTTTGATATACCTATCAGGGTCAACAATCATTAAATGTACATCCACCGTTTTTTTGGTGTGTTTTGTAATGGCATCCAAAACCGGCATACCAAAGGAAATATTCGGCACAAAAACACCATCCATAATGTCTATGTGAAACCAATGCGCTTCACTGGTATTGACCATCTCAATATCGCGTTGAAGATTTGCAAAATCTGCTGCTAGAATGGATGGGGCTATTTTGATGGACATAAAAAATTTGTTTTTGCAAAGGTAATAAAGATATGGGGAAGTATGATTGTTTTGGGTATGAAAGCAAATGTTTGTTAATCAAGACGGGATTCCTGTCTTACTACTTCGCCATCCTCATTCCCTGGAGCATTTTAGGGTAAAAAAGCTTTGTTTTGCAAAGCCGCGGGGATGGGATTTGTTTTGGGGTTTTTGAAATAAAGAATTAAAATTAAGTTTTGGGATTTTGATTGACGAGATTTCCGCTTTTGCGGAAATGTAAATCCCCGGTAATCAGCCGGGGATTCATTCATCAATCAAAAAACGAACAGTTAGTGATAACTGTTTGTTATCAAAATTTAGGAGGCTGTGCACTCGTTCGCTTAGAGTAGCCGAAACTTGGTAGCTGAGCGCTGTGTCCGCCGAAGGCTGGAAGTCGAAGCTATCCTAAATAGGTTTTCAATATTTTACTTCTTGATGTATGTTTGAGTCGTCGTATCGCCTTTTCTTTTATTTGTCGTACACGTTCCCGTGTTAGATCAAAAGTCTCGCCAATTTCTTCCAGCGTCATAGGATGCTGGTCACCAAGACCAAAATATAAACGAATTACATCTGCTTCCCGAGGGGTCAATGTTTCTAAAGCACGCTCAATTTCTGTGCGTAACGATTCATGCAACAAGGCACGATCGGGATTTGGGGATTCACCACTACGTAAAACGTCATAAAGATTTGAATCTTCCCCTTCTACAAGTGGTGCATCCATCGATACGTGACGGCCTGAGTTTTTCATGGACTCTTTTACGTCATTGATGGTCATGTCCAGTTCTTTTGCAATTTCTTCTGCAGAAGGCGGACGCTCGTGTGCTTGCTCTAAAAAAGCGAAGGTTTTATTTATTTTGTTGATAGAACCAATCTTGTTCAATGGCAAACGCACAATACGGGATTGTTCTGCAAGTGCTTGAAGAATAGATTGTCTAATCCACCAAACAGCATAAGAGATAAATTTAAAACCACGGGTTTCGTCAAAACGTTGTGCTGCTTTGATAAGACCCAGATTACCTTCATTGATTAAATCAGGAAGGGTAAGTCCTTGGTTTTGGTATTGTTTAGCAACAGAAACTACAAAGCGAAGATTAGCTTTCGTTAGTTTTTCTAACGCTCGCTGATCGCCTTTTTTGATTCTTTGTGCTAATTCAACTTCTTCGTCTGCTGTGATTAAATCAACTTTCCCTATTTCTTGTAGATACTTGTCGAGGGATGCGGTTTCCCTATTGGTAACCTGTTTGGTAATTTTGAGTTGTCTCATTAAAAAATGTTTCCGTTAAAAAAACTTGTTACAAAATGGTTTTTACTTAGTTGGAACTATCGATCTTGCCTTTGAAAGTTAAAGGTCAAAACCTTTGCTTCTCCGGAAGCGTCTTTTCAGTAAATTTTATTTTGCAACAAGTTTCAAAATGTGTTTTGTTTATCCTGTCTGTATAGTTATACGGAAGAAGATGGGAAAAGGTTACAAAACTATTTGATTTTTTTTAATAAAAAAAAGCACCCCTAAAATTGTTAGAGGTGTTTTTGAATTCTATGTTTCCCAAGAAAGGTTTAATCCCTTCTCGGTTTTCTGTCCCTGTCGTTCCTGTCTCTGGAATCTCTTCCTCGATCATTGCGGTCCCTGTCATTACGCTCGCGAGGAGGTCTTTCTTTATAGCCTTCCGGTTTTGGTAATAACGCTTTTCGCGAAACTTTCTCTTTGCGTGTTTTTGGATCTGTTCCCAGATATTTTACTTCAAAAACATCACCCATGTTAACTACATCGGTTACGTTTTCTGTTCTTTCCCACGCCAATTCAGAAACGTGCAATAATGTTTCATTGCCCGGAGCGTCAAGATATTCTACAACTGCACCAAAGTCAAGCATTTTTATTACTTTAACTTGATAAGAGCCTCCCATTTCAGGTTTGAACATCAAGGAATCTATTTTTGCCAAAACAGCATCGATACCTTCTTGGTTTGTACCCAAGATTTCCACAATACCTTCTTCGGTAATTGGGTCTTCGTTGATAACAATCGTTGTTTTGGTAGCTTTTTGCAATTCTTGAATTACTTTTCCTCCAGGACCTATTAATGCACCAATAAAGGCATTAGGTATAATTTTAGTGATAATTTTAGGAGCGTGGGCTTTTACTTCTGCATTAGGTTGTGCAATGGTTTCCACTAGTTTCTCTAAGATATGTAAACGACCGTCACGAGCTTGTTTTAGTGCTTTCACTAAAATTTCGTAAGGCATTCCTTTTACTTTAATGTCCATCTGGCAAGCAGTAATACCATCTGCAGTTCCGGTTACTTTAAAGTCCATATCCCCTAAGTGATCTTCATCGCCTAAGATGTCAGAAAGTACTGCATAACGATCGCCATCAGAAATTAATCCCATTGCAATACCGGATACCGGTTTTTTCATTTGAATACCTGCATCCATTAACGCCATAGTTCCTGCACAAACTGTCGCCATAGAAGAAGAACCGTTAGATTCCAATACTTCTGATACAATTCGCACGGTATAAGGGCAATCCTCAGGAACCATTCCTTTTAATGCTCGTTGTGCTAAATTTCCGTGGCCAATTTCACGACGGGAGGTTCCTCTTAATGGGTGTGCCTCACCGGTTGAAAATGGTGGGAAGTTATAATGTAAATAGAATTTTTCTTCGCCTTGATGTGTAGGCATATCAATCATATTAGACTCTCTGGAAGTTCCTAATGTCACCGTTGCCAATGCTTGCGTTTCCCCACGTGTAAAGATGGCAGAACCATGAACGGATGGTAAATAGTCAATTTCACACCATATTGGGCGAATGTCTGTGGTTTTTCTTCCGTCTAAACGTATGCCTTCTGCAAGGGTTACTTCCCTTACGGATTCTTTTTCTATTTTGTAATAATAACTTTTTACAAGGTCGCCGTTTTCTTCCAATTCTTCTTCGGTAAAAAGAGCCATTACTTCTTCTTTTACTGCACCAAAAGCTTCACTGCGTTCTCTTTTGCCGTGACCACCTTTTGCGATGTCATAGATTTTTTGGTATGCTGCTTCCCTAACTTTAGCTGCGATGTTTTCGTCAGCTTTTGCAGGATCATATTCCCTGGTTGGTTTTTTTCCGAAAGCTTCGGCTAAACGCACCTGTGCAGCACATTGTATTTTTATGGCTTCATGTGCAAATTTAATTGCATCTGCCATTTCTTCTTCCGAAATTTCTTTCATTTCCCCTTCCACCATCATCACAGAATCTGCTGAGGCACCAATTACCATATCCATATCTGATTCTAACAACTGGCTGCGGCTAGGGTTAATAACGAATTCACCATTAATTCTACCAACTCTGGCTTCAGAAATAGGGCATTCAAAAGGAATGTCAGACAATTGAATAGCTGCAGAAGCTGCAAGACCGGCAAGAGCATCTGGCATTACGTCTTCGTCATGAGACATCAACTGGATCATAACCTGAGTTTCCGTCCTATAATCTGAAGGGAATAATGGACGTAAAACACGATCCACAATACGCATCGTCAATACTTCCCCATCACTTGGTCTGGCTTCCCTTTTGAAGAAACCTCCTGGATAACGTCCCGCAGCCGCAAATTTTTCCCTGTAATCTACTGTTAATGGAAAGAAATCCAGTTTGCTTGCTTGATAAGAAGATACTACGGTACAAAGTAGCATGGCATCCCCCATTTGAACAACAACAGACCCGTGGGCTTGTTTTGCTAATTTTCCGGTTTCGATAGAAATAGTTCTACCGTCTCCTAGGTCAATGACCTCTCTAAAAACTTTTGGTATCATAATTTAATAATCTTAAACACACAGCATTGTGTGTTTGGTTAAACAAAGGTCTCCGCCAAAAGGGCGGACAGGGTTGTGTTGTAGTAGTAGTGATGACCAATGAAAAACTAAAATGTAGCTTTTTCTCTGTAAAAATAACTCTTGAAATATTCAAAAGTTTATAAAAAAAGGGGCGTAAAGCCCCTTTGAAATTTATTTTCTCAATCCTAATTCTTTAATAATAGCACGGTATCTTAAGATGTCTTTCTTCATAAGATAGTCTAACAAGGATCTTCTTTTTCCTACCAACTTCACCAAAGATCTCTCTGTGTTGTAGTCGTGACGGTTATTTTTTAAGTGACCGGATAAATGTTCAATACGCACAGTAAAAAGGGCAATTTGTCCTTCTGCTGAACCTGTATTTGTTTTTGAACTTCCGTGTTTTTCAAAGATTTTCTCTTTGTCTTCTTTTGTTGGGTACATGCCAATATTATTTAAATGATTTTTATGTAAATATTACCTCTTTGGTAATCAGGCGGCAAAGATATAAATTTTTATTTGATTTTATCCTTACGGGCTTATTTTTCTTTGCTAACGGTTTAAGCTGTTTTTCTTATTGGTCGATTTAAGATTAAATCCAAATAAAGATTGATGTTCTTTTTCAAATCTTTGCGCATGGAAATAAAATCCAAAAAGCCATGTTCCAGTAAAAACTCTGACGTTTGAAATCCTTCCGGGAGTTCTTTTCCGGTAGTATCCCTCACAACGCGTGGCCCAGCAAACCCTATTAAAGCCCCCGGTTCTGCAATGTTGATGTCTCCTAGCATGGCAAAAGATGCCGTGGTTCCTCCTGTTGTGGGATCGGTACACAATGAAACATATGGAATTTTTGCATCTGCCAGTTGTGCTAATTTTGCTGAAGTTTTTGCTAATTGCATTAAGGAATAAGCAGCTTCCTGCATTCTGGCACCACCACTTTTAGAGATGATAAGAAACGGAATTTTCTTTTTTAAAGCATAATCCCCGGCCCTTGTTATTTTTTCTCCTACCACAGCGCCCATGGAACCTCCTATAAATGCAAAATCCATACAGGCGATAACGATATCTTTTCCCATGGATTTTCCCACAGCTGTTCTTACGGCATCTTTTAAATTGGTTTTAGCTTCGGCATCTTTGAGCCTGTCAGGATATTTTTTGGTATCTACAAATCCCAATGGGTCTTTAGAAGTAAGGTTTTTGTCCAGCTCTTTAAATTTATTGTCGTCAAAAAGAATTTCAAAATATTCTTTGCTGCCTACTCTAACATGATAACCGTCTTCAGGGCTTACATAAAAGTTTTTGGCAAGTTCTTCTGCGTCGACAATTTTTCCGGTAGGGGATTTATACCACAACCCTTTAGGGACATCTTTTTTGTCCTCCGTTAAGGTTTGTATTCCTTTTTGTTTTCTTTTAAACCAAGCCATTGGATATTAGATTTTAGATATTAGAATTAGGTTTTATGTTTTTCAGATAAATCGGTCCCTGAGCGAAGTCGAAGGGAACCATTAACTAATTAAAGTGTATTGATATTATTAAGGTCTTTAAAAGCCTGCTCCAGACGATTCTTGAAAGTGAGTTCTCCTTCCCGAAGCCATTTTCTGGGGTCATAATATTTTTTGTTTGGCACATCATCGCCTTCGGGATTTCCTATTTGTGTTTTTAGGTACGCTATATTACCTGTTACATAGTCGCGAATTCCTTCGGTGAAAGCAAATTGCATGTCTGTATCAATATTCATCTTGATTACACCATAACCAATAGCTTCCCTAATTTCTTCTACTGTTGAACCACTTCCGCCGTGGAATACAAAGTCAATAGGGTTGTGGCCGGTATTGAATTTTTTCTGTACAGATTCCTGTGAATTTTTAAGTATAATAGGGGTGAGCTTTACGTTGCCCGGTTTATACACACCGTGCACATTACCAAAAGCTGCCGCAATGGTAAACTGTTCGCTTATTTTTTTAAGTTCTTCATAAGCGTAAGCAACTTCTTCCGGTTGTGTGTAAAGTTTTGAAGAATCTACACCGGTATTGTCCACACCATCTTCTTCACCCCCGGTTATACCAAGTTCAATTTCTAAGGTCATTCCCATTTTTGACATACGCTCGAGATATCTTTTGGAAATCTCTATATTTTCTTCAATGGGCTCTTCTGAAAGATCGAGCATATGCGAACTATAAAGGGGTTTACCATAGTGTTTGAAATGGATTTCACTGGCATCGAGCAAACCGTCAATCCAAGGCAACAAATTTTTTGCGCAATGGTCTGTATGCAAGATTACTACTGCCCCATAAGCCTCTGCAAGTTCATGGATGTGTTTTGCACCGGCGATACCACCGGCAATAGCTGCTTTTTGATGGTCGTTAGAAAGCCCTTTGCCGGCATTAAAATGTGCGCCACCGTTTGAAAACTGAATGATAACCGGTGAATTGAGCGAAGCTGCAGTTTCCATCACTGCATTTACAGAATTTGAACCCACAACATTTACGGCAGGAAGTGCAAATTTTTTGACTTTTGCCAGTTGATGAATATCTTGAACCGTTTTTCCGGTTGCCACGCCTGGTTTGATATTGTGCATAATCTTTGATTTATGAGAAAATGAATTACAAAAATAACAAAATTTAATGGCTTAGAAAGGATAGTTTATCCCAATGTTCAATACAGTATTTTTAAAATTGTATTCTTTAAACCATCGATTGCCTTCTTCCCTTGCAGGATTGTAGGTTTTGAACCCAAGGTCAAATCTGAAAACAAAAAAACCAAAATCATAACGTATTCCAAAACCAGAGCCTATGGCAATGTCTTTCAGATCAGTAATATCATCAAAAACAGATTGCTCATCTGTCACATCGTCTAATACATTCCAAATATTTCCGGCATCTACAAAAAGTGCTCCTTTGAATGAACCTAAAATGGTGAAGCGGTATTCCCCATTTACTGCTATTTTCATATTTGCTTCGTTAAATTCATCACCTCTATTGCTACTGCCGGGTCCTAATTTAAATGGTTGCCAACCTCTGTTGTCATTTGGCCCTCCAGCAAAATAACTACGGGTAAAAGGTATGCTGTTTGAATTTCCATACGGAATTGCAACACCACCAAAAAGCCGCATCGCAAAAACTGATTTTCTGTTAATTTCCCAATATCTGATGTACTCTGACTCTACTTTAGCATATTGGGAAAATACAACTCCTAATGCTTCATAATTGCCATTCTCGTTCTTTTCACTGCCAATAAGAGAAGAAACTGCCGCCAGGGTATTTCCCGCAATTTCAAATTTCAATCGTATTCGGGAAAATTGATTGTCAAAAACACTTCTTCGGGAATCCCTTACCCAGGTAATATTTGAAGCAAAAATGAGATTGTTCTCCGTTAATCTGTTTTTTTGCTGGTTGATATTTCGCAAGGTTTGAATGTCATCTCCCGGAAGGTTTCCGAAGGAATTATTCCTGAAATCCCTTAAAAAATTATCAGCACCTTCCGGGATAATTAATATGGGATCATTGTTAGTATCTAATTCAAAATAAGACGGATCAGGATTGATGGTATTCGAAATTGCAATATCATTAAGCCTATTAAACGAATTTCTGTAAACATTAAAATAGTTTCTGGCATTTAAATTCCTTACAAATTGCACATTCATTAAATCCAGCCTGTAGGTATGTATCCGGGATGGACTCCACTTGTAATTAAGGATTGCGTTAATATTCTGTTTATCGAGACCTATGTTTTGCTGGTTGCTTGCTCCTATACTAATGTTAGTATATGGAGACATGTATTTTGGCAATATGCTTTCTATATTAATAGGAAATAATATCCTGGGAATGGCAAGTTTTACATCGCCTCCAATTTCTGAAATATTGAAAAATTTGCTGGAATTATCTGCAGCATCTTTGGAGGACCCTATGCTTCCCCTGGCTGAAACTTCCAAAGTCTCTGCGCCCCGGAATACATTTCTGGTGAGGAAAGAAGTGCTAAAACCGATACCAAATTCCTGAATTGTAGAGGTAGAAACATCTAAATCAACACTAGCGGCATATTTTTTTCTGGGAGAGAGTTGAATGGTGGCAATCAAATCTGTATTTGTGCTATCTGCGGGGTCGAGGGTATAATTGATATTAGGATATCTAAAAACCCGGAGTTCGCTAATATGATTGTAGGTGAGTGTGCGATCAGTATCCTTAAAAATAGTTCCGGGGTCTATAAAAATGGCATCCGTGATTGCTTTAGCACGGTATTTAATAGGCTCATAACCATATAAATTATAGCCAAGATAGGTAATGGAATCCTGAAATTGCTTATTCCTGTTCTCAAAAGAATAATCTGTAATAATTTTAACTTTACTTATCTTATGGACTTTAAAAGGTTCCTGATAGGTGGAGTCACCCACTTGGATATTTCTGTTAGAAACCAAATATTCAATATTTGCTTTATGGTCTGTATCTACAGTATCCGCTATAAAAGAAATATATTCCTGGTTAAAATAATACAATCCTGAATTTCTCAATTGTATGGTTAAACGATCACGCTCATTGGCAAAATCATTTCGGGAATACTGGACCCCGGTCTTTACTAAACTTCTTTGTTGAGTTATTCTAAAAAGGGAGTCTATGACTGGCGAATCAATTTGCACATCTATAGAATCCACAATATAAGGCTTTTGTCTTTCTACAGAATATACTATGGAAGCCCTTTTTTCTTTGGAGGTGTCTTTCTCTATTTTAAATTTTGCTTCGGCATTTAGCCAGCCAAAACTTTTATAATACTCTTCAACCCTTTTTCTGGATCTTTCTGCACGGTCATTACTAATAATTACCGGTGCTTCACCCGTATTTTTTATCCAGTTACTTAAGCCCACGCGATAATTGCCAATTTCATCCACCTGTTTTTTAGAAAGAAATTTTATAAGGCGGTCTTCTCTATTAGGATTTCTGTTAAGCCAGGCCTGATGTGTGGAATCCGGTTTTTCATTGGCTAAATTGTAAAAATGCAATCCCAACGGAATTCCTGCTAGCTTCGTGTTAGGTTCCTGAATGAGTTGACTGTAGACTGCTGCATCATTTATTTCTTCGGCATCGACTATTATGGTATTTTTGGTAAGCAGTAATTCGTCCTCTTTCACTTTTTTTACGGCATCACATGAGAGGAAAGCTGCATAAATTAGTAGAAATAGTGGTATTTTTGTAAAGAGATTTTTCAAAAGACGAAATTATAATTGTTCAAAAATACATCATTTGCATGGTAAGCAAAAATCAAATAAAACTAATAACGTCTTTACGACTAAAAAAATATAGGGAAAAGCATAAATTATTCCTTGCCGAAGGTACAAAAGTGATTGATGAGTTGTATCATGCCGGCATAAAGTTTTATGAAATATTTTCCACAGAAAAATTGCCCAATATCCCGGAGCATCTTATAACCCGTGTTACCGGAACTGAATTACAAAAAATTAGTAATTTAAAAACCCCAAATACAGTTGTTGCAATTCTTCATATTCCGGAAGAAAAAAGATTGGTAATCTCTGGCTGGACTCTCATGTTAGATGACGTGAGGGATCCTGGAAATTTAGGAACTATTATACGCCTCTGCGACTGGTTTGGCATTGAAAATCTGGTTTGTTCGCTTACAACTGTAGATGGTTACAATTCTAAAGTCGTTCAAGCTACCATGGGCTCTCTTGCAAGAGTAAATCTTTACTACAGGGATTTGGAAGAATTTTTAAAGGAAAATAAGTCCATAAAGGTCTATGGAGCATTTATGGATGGAAATAATGTTTACAAAACAACTTTTCCTGATAAGGGAATTTTGATTATGGGAAATGAGGCTAATGGCATATCTCCTGCAATCGATAAATGGATATCTAACCGGGTAAGCATTCCGCAATTTGGAACTCATCAGGAAACCGAAAGTCTAAATGTAGCAACAGCAACAGCAATTCTTTTAAGTGAATTGCACAGAGCTATTGAAAAGTGAAATTAATAAAAAAGCCTCTTGTAGACATTTTCTCAATGTTACCGGTGTAAGGACTGTTGGGATCAAAATCCCTGACTAACTCGTCATTCATTGCAAAAACCCCACGAATGGATGGAGTGAATTTAAAGTAAAATAAATAAAAGTCAATACCAAAACCCAACTCATAGTAATAAGTCCCTTCGGTCATTCTAAAAGTGCCTACACGGTTGTCTTCAGGACTGTTCTGGTCACTTGATAAATTTACAGAAGTGGAAATACCACCTACAATAAACGGTTTGAAATTATTAAGCCTTTTAGTAGAAACTTTTAATAGTAAAGGTATGTGAATATAGGTGGATTTAGATTCCCTTAAGAAATCCCTTTCTTCTTCAAAATTAGGAAAAGTAAGATTTCTTTCCGTGTAAAACAATCCCGGTTCCAGGCGTAAGTTCAGGTATTCATTGATGCGTAAATCGCCTATCAAGCCTACATTAAACCCACCATTTGCATCAACTATGATATCATCATCACCTAACTCATTAATATAATCAAACTTAAAATCATAAGAATTAAATCCTAAAAAGTAACCCCAGGTCCATCTGCGTTTGTCAAAATTTTCTAAGTTAGACAAGCGTTCTTTTGAAAATATTTGTGCATTTGCACCTTGTAAAAAAAACAGGAATGCTAATAGTAATACGAGGTTTCTCATAAAAATTATTTTGAGGCAGTATAAATTGTTGCTACGCCAAAAGTTTGCGGTTTATTTTTCACTTCTTTAAACCCTATTTTCCGTAAAATATTGTTGAACATTTCCCCATGAGGAAAAACCGAGGCACTTTCACTAAGATAGTTGTATGCAACCTTATCTTTGGAAAAAACTTTACCAATCAAAGGCATTAATTTTTTAGTATAAAACCCATACCCTTGTTTGAACGGGGTTTTTGTAGGTACTGAAGTTTCCAATACTACAAAAATCCCACCCGGTCGCAAAACCCTATAAATCTCTGCAAGTCCTTTTTCCAAAGTTTCAAAATTCCTAACCCCAAAAGCAACAGTTATAGCGTCAAAACTATCATCTTCAAATGGGATTGCCTCAGAGTCTGCCTGTATAAACTCTATTTTACTGAAATTATCTTTTTTAGCCGAGCCCACGGAAGCATCTTTCACTTTTTTTCGGGCCACCGAAAGCATCCCCTCTGAAATATCTAAACCTACAATTCTGGGGATGTCAAATTTGGAAAAACTAAGAGCTAAGTCCCCTGTTCCGGTTGCAATATCCAATACACTTTTAGGATTTGTATCTGTAACTGCTTTTACTACACGTTTACGCCATTTTATATCTAAACCAAAAGAAATTACACGATTCAAACCGTCATAATTACCCGAAATCGTATCAAACATTTGTTCCACCTGCTCTTTTTTCTTTAGGGAGGAATCTTTATATGGAGTGACTTTTTCGCTCATTGCAATTTTTGGTGCAAATATAGTATTTTAGTGGGTTATATATTTTAGGAGAGATATTTTATTGTTTCTGAACATTATCTTTTCTTATTGTGTAATTTTGTAGTCTATATTTTTCATTTTCCCATAAGCTATGAAATGGCTGCCACCATTTTTTGATAGTAAAGTTAGGAAGGATTTAAAGCAGTTCAACTGTTGCCAAAATGGAAAAGGTTACCAAATATTATCTAAAACATGAAAATAATAATTGCCGGTGCAGGTGAAGTAGGGTTTCATCTAGCTAAGTTACTTTCTTATGAATCTCAGGACATAACCTTAATAGACTCTGTAAGGGAGAATTTAACTTATGCAGACACCCATCTGGATATACGCGTTTTAAAAGGTGACTGTACTTCCATCGCAGTTTTAAAAGAGGCAAAAGTAGACAGGGCAGACCTTGTAATTGGAGTGACTTCCAGTGAAACCACTAATATTACAGCTTGTTTTATTGCCAAACAACTTGGTGCCAAAAAAACAATTGCACGCATCTCCAATACAGAATTTATTAAGAACAAAGATGAAATTGGTTTTGCAAAATTTGGAATAGACGAACTTATCTCGCCGGAGTCCTTGGCATCGAGCGAGATAGAATTGCACTTGAACCAGAGTGCTTTTAGTGATAGCTATGAATTTGAAAGTGGCGCACTTACTATGATTGGCCTTACCCTTCCGCGTACTGCTTCGTTTGTTGGTAAAACAGTGAAAGAGTCTGCAGATATATTTCCCGGAATTGAATTTTCAACCATTGCAATACAGCGTTTTGGCACTCAATATACATTAATACCAAGGGGTGATACTGTTTTTAAGGAAGGCGATCAGGTATATTTTTTAACCACAAAAGAAGGGGTTGAAGAAGTCTATAAACTTACCGGAAAAATAAAAAAGGAAATTAAGAACATTATGATCCTTGGCGGAAGTAAAATAGGATTTAAAACTTCGCGTGAGCTTTGCAAAAAGAATTTTAATATTAAATTAATTGAAGTAAACAAAGAAAAAGCATTTGATCTGGCAGATTCCTTGCCGGATGTTTTAGTAATTCAAGGCGATGGTAGAAATGTGGAAATATTAGAAGACGAATCCATACAGGACATGGACGCTTTTATCTCTGTTACCGGAAATTCAGAAACCAATATTATGTCTTGCCTAGTTGCAAAATCCAAAGGTGTAAAAAAAACAATAGCACTTGTAGAGAATATGGATTATTTTCAACTTTCACACTCTATCGGGATTGATACTTTAATCAATAAAAAATTACTTGCAGCAAATGATATTTTCAGATATATTAGAAAAGGGGAAGTCATTGCAATGACAAAACTAAATAACATGAATGCTGAACTTCTGGAGTTTGTGGTTTCTTCTAAATCTTTGGTTACTAACAAACAAATCAGAAATTTAGACTTTCCCAGATCTGCAATTATAGGTGGCGTGGTTAGAAATGGCGAGGGACTTATTGCTACTGCTGATTTTAAAATTCAAACCGGGGACAGGGTAGTGGTTTGTTGTTTGCCACACTCCATAAATAAAGTCGAGAAATTCTTTCTTTAGATGGCAACTACAACCAAGTTAAATTTTAAGATAATATCCCATTTTATGGGATTGTTGCTAATGTTTAACGGTGGTTTTATGCTTTTATCTGCAATCGTAAGTTTCTATTATGACGATGGCGCAACAACAGGTATAATCTATGCCGGTCTGCTTACTTTAGCAATTGGTTCCTTATTAATGTATGTCACCAAAGACCATAAAAAAGAAATAAAAAAGCGGGATGGTTATGTGGTGGTAACCTTTGGATGGCTAATCATGGCTTTTAGTGGCACGCTGCCTTATTTGTTTTCCGGGGCAATTCCTTCTTTTACAAATGCTTTCTTTGAAACGATGAGCGGTTTTACCACTACCGGGGCAACTATATTAAAAGACATTGAATCCATGCCAAAAGGTATTTTATTTTGGCGAAGCTTAACCCATTGGATAGGAGGTATGGGTATTATCGTTCTGGCAATTGCAATATTGCCACTATTAGGAATAGGAGGAATGCAATTATTTGCCGCCGAAGCACCTGGACCAAGTAGTGATAAACTGCACCCTAGGATTACAGATACAGCTAAAAGGCTGTGGCTTATCTATTTTGCTTATACCGTTGCACAAACAATTCTTTTGAGAATTGCAGGAATGGGGCTTTTTGATGCAGTAAACCATTCTCTAAGTACTTTGAGTACAGGAGGTTTTTCAACTAAAAATGCAAGTATTGCTTATTGGAATCATATGCCATGGATTCAATACATTATTATTCTTTTTATGTTTCTTGCAGGAACAAATTTTGTATTGAGTTATTTTGCTTTTAAAGGAAGGTTCGGTAAGATATTCAGGGATGAAGAATTTAAACTCTATCTTGGGTTTATTTTATTATTTACTAGTATAGTAGCAATAATCATTTATTTTCAAGCAGATTTTTCTTTATCTACTTTGGTACATCCAATGATTTGGGGTGATGAAGAAGCAATTTTTCGTCATGCACTTTTTCAAGTGTTGGCAATTGTAACTACAACAGGGTTTGTCACTGCAGATTATACACTATGGACTCCATTTCTTACCATTTTCTTTTTTGGATTAATGTTTTTGGGAGGTTCAGCGGGGTCTACATCGGGAGGGATGAAAATTGTACGTCATTTAATTACCATAAAAAATGGAATAATGGAATTTAAAAGAACCTTGCATATGCATGCAGTTTTACCCGTGCGTTACAATGATAAAGCCATCCCACAACCTATTGTATTTAATATCCTGGCATTTTTTATATTATATATTCTCTCCTTTATAATTGGTGTAGCAGTTTTTGCTTTTCTGGGTCTGGACTTTCAAACGGCTCTGGGTGGCGCTGCGGCATCTTTGGGGAATGTTGGGCCTGCTTTAGGGGCACTTGGCCCTGTAAACAATTATGATATGCTGCCTGATCTCGCAAAATGGTGGTCTGCTTTTCTTATGCTCATAGGAAGACTAGAATTGTTTACCGTACTTATTCTACTTACCCCATTCTTCTGGAGAAACAGATAAGGTTTCATGTTTCAGGTTTCTGGTTTCAAGTTTCATGTTCTAGAGATTGAGAGAAGCAGCGCACTGAGCCTGTCGAAGTGTTCAGGTTTCATGTTCCGCAGATTGAGAGAAGCAGCGCACTGAGCCTGTCGAAGTGTTCAGGTTTCATGCTCCGCAGAATGAGAGAAGCGGCGCACTGAGCCTGTCGAAGTGTTCATGTTTCATGTTCCGCAGATTGAGAGAAGCGGTGCACTGAGCTTGTCGAAGTGCGGTGGGCTAATCCCTAAAAAACCTTGACCATATTAGCCAAATCTTTAGCCCTTTGCGTGATTTTATTAATGTCAGTACCCACTTTATCATACGTCAATACAACCCCCATTCTTCTATAAGGGCGGGAGGTGGGTTTTCCAAAAAGTCTAAAATCTGATTGAGGCTTTGAAGCAATTTTTTCGATGCCTTCAAAGGTTGGATTGTTACTATTTTTTTCTGCCAGAATCACCGCACTTGCCCCATGTCTTTCTAAAGTTACGTCGAAAATGGGTAGTCCTAAAATCGCCCGTAAATGCAATTCAAATTCGTTAAAATTCTGCGTTCCGGCAAGGGTCACCATTCCGGTATCGTGAGGTCGTGGGGATACTTCTGAAAAATAAACCCCATCGTCTGCAATAAAAAATTCAACACCCCAAAGTCCGAAGCCACCTAAAGCAGTAGTTACCGCTTTTGCCATTGCTTTTGCAGCTTCCAAAGAATCATTTTCCATAGTCGCCGGCTGCCAGCTTTCCTGATAGTCGCCGCGTTCCTGACGGTGCCCTATTGGCGGACAATATAAAGTCTCGCCATTTTTTTGGGTTACCGTAAGTAAGGTAATCTCATACTTAAAATTCACAAAAGCCTCCACAATAACTTCCACAACATCACCTCTGGAGCCTTCTATGGCATATTGCCAGGCTTTATCGATATCTTCTTGCGTTTTGATGGTGCTTTGTCCTTTTCCGCTGGAAGACATTAGTGGTTTTACCACGCATGGCATCCCAATTTCACCAACCGCTTTTTGAAGGCTTTCTGCGGAAGTCGCATACCGGTATTCTGCTGTTTTGATGCCCAGTTCTTTAGCTGCCAGATCGCGTATTGCTTTTCGGTTCATTGTGAAGTTTGCCGCTTTCGCGGAAGGGATTACCGTATAGCCCTGCTTTTCATACTCATAAAATCTCTCTGTGCGAATAGCCTCGATTTCAGGAACGATATAATCTGGTTTGTACTTATTAACAACAGCATCCAGTGCATTGGCATCCAGCATATCTATTACTTCAAAGTCATGCGCAACTTGCATGGCCGGGGCATTTGCATAACTGTCTACTGCAATAATGGTTTGCCCTATGCGCTGTGCGGCAATGACAAATTCTTTGCCCAGTTCACCGGAACCGAGTAGGAGGATTTTTTTGTGCATAATTAATAATTTTCAAGTTTTTCCGGATTTTGCCTGTTGTCAAATACTTCCAGAATAACAATAGTATTTTCTTTTATTTCGTAAATAATTTTAAAAGACCATTTCGTAATATGCCTGAATTGTTCTTTGTTTATAATAGGATCTTTGGAATAAACGGCAAAATCATTTGTGAGACTATCTCCTAATTTTAGAAGTTCATTTTAAACGTTAAGCGCATTTTGAGGGCTTTTTTGGAGTATAAATTCATAAATTGTTCTAAGCGACTCCAGTGCTTCTAAAGTCCAAACAACTTTCATTTTGGTTTGCCTAAAATAGTATGTTTTACTTCCTCTGTAGTGTAAGTTTTGGCTCCCTCATTAACAGAAATACTAATATCATTAATGTGTTTTATATATTCTTTTTTATTGAGTGGATTACCGGCTGAAATATTTCCAATAATTTCTTCATCAAGAATAGCTTCAATTTTAAGTAGAGTTTCTTCTTTTTCCACGTCAAGAATTTTCTTGACCAATTTGTTTTTATGTTCCGTTAAACTTGTCATCAGACAATAAATTTTTGAATATGCAATATACTTAAATTGTAAAAAATAATAAACATATTGTTAACCCAATACCTTCTTTATCCTTTTCATAGCTTCCCTTATTTCCTTTTCGGAAGCAGCATAGGAAATCCGGATACAGTTAGCATCGCCAAAAGATTCCCCGGAAACAGTTGCTACTAATGCTTCTTCAAGAAGTAATAAGGAAAATTCTTCAGCAGTATTGATTTTTTTTCCGCAAATAGTTTTTCCGAAGAAATAAGAAACATCCGGAAATACATAAAAAGCCCCTTCAGGACTATTGTTTTTCATTCCGGGGATTTCTGCCAAAAGGGTTAAAATAATTTCACGTCGTTTTTTAAACTCATCTATCATATATTGGATAGAACTCACAGGAGCTTCCAGGGCAGTGATTGTAGCTCGTTGCGCAATGGCATTTGCACCGCTCGTGATTTGCCCTTGCATTTTGTTGCAAGCTCGTGCAATCCATGCAGGAGCACCAATATAACCTATGCGCCATCCGGTCATAGAGAATGCTTTGGAAACCCCATTTACAACAATGGTGCGGTCATACATATCTTCAAATTCAGCCATGGACGTATGCCCTTGCCCAAAATTGATATGCTCATAGATTTCGTCAGAAACCACATAAATATTTGGATATTTTTTTAAGACATCTGCAAGTGCACGCAATTCTTTTTTGCTATATACAGAACCACTGGGATTGCAAGGGGAACTGTACATTACCAATTTTGTTTTAGGTGTTATGGCTGCTTCCAGTTGCTGTGGTGTGATTTTAAAATTACTTTCTATAGTGGTGGGAATTTCTACCGGAACACCTTCCGCTAATTTAACGAGATCACTATAACTTACCCAATATGGAGCAGGTAAAATAACTTCATCACCATCATTTAGCATTACCATGACAATATTTGCAAGCGATTGTTTTGCGCCTGTGGAAACAACTATTTGGGAAGCTTCATAGGTCAGATTATTATCTCTTTTGAACTTGGTTATAATGGCACTTTTTAATTCCGCATACCCGTCCACAGGGGAATAGGAGTGGTAATCGTCTTTAATAGCTTGAATGGCTGATTCTTTTATGAATTCAGGGATGGTGAAATCAGGTTCGCCAAGGCTAAGCCCAATAATGTCTTTTCCTTCCGCTTTTAGTTCCCTTGCTTTTGCAGCCATGGCAAGTGTAGCCGATGTTGCCATATTGTTGACCCTGTCAGATAGATGTTCCTTCATAAAATTTAGAAGATAATTAATGGTTCGTAGAAATATTTCTTCAAGCTTTTTAAAAAAAAACCTAAATAAGATAGTTTAACATCAAATTTAGGTAAGTATTTTAAATAAAACTAATCTATTAAGCGCTTAATACAGGTTTTGCACCCATTTCTTTCAAGTGATTGAAATGAGATAGGACTGCTTTCCTAGTTGTTTTAAATTCGTGGTAAGGCAAATCAAACTCTTTAGCGGTTTCTTTCACAATTTTAGAAATCTTGGTATAGTGTACGTGGCTGATATTTGGAAAAATATGATGTTCTACCTGATGGTTTAACCCACCGGTATACCAGTTTACTATTTTATTTTTAGTGGCAAAATTAACTGTGGTATACAATTGATGTATTGCCCATGTGTTTTTCATATTTCCTGTAGCATCTGGCAGGGGCATTTGTGCATCTCCTACCATGTGAGCTAGTTGAAAAACCACACTTAATATAACTCCCGCTACATAATGCATGATAAAAAATCCAAGTAATACTTTCCACCAAGCGATAGAGAGAATAAGCATAGGAATAACAATCCAGATAGAAATGTAGATAATTTTAGAGATAACTACAATACTCCATTGTTTTACTGGATTTGGAAACTCACCATAAGAAAGTTTTCTTTTTAAGTAGTTCCTGGTTTGTTTAAAATCTGTAGTCAATGCCCAGTTAAATGTTAGTAACCCGTAAAGGAAAACAGAGTATAAATGTTGAAACCTGTGAAAGCGTTTCCACTCAGAATGTTTACTGAAACGCATTACTCTTCCCGCTTCCATATCTTCATCATGACCGTGAATATTTGTGTAGGTATGGTGCAGAACATTGTGTTGCACCTGCCAGTTATATACATTTCCCGCAAGGATATATATAGTACCACCCATAAATTTATTGACCCATTTTTTTGAAGAATAAGAACCGTGGTTGCCATCGTGCATCACATTCATTCCCACGCCTGCCATACCGATACCCATTACAATAGTAAGGAGCAATTGTGCCCATCCCGGGATATCTAATGTAAGTAGTAAAAAGTAAGGGGTAAGAAAAATTGCAAACATGGCGATGGTCTTCAAGTGAAGCTTCCAATTGCCGGTTTTTTTAAGATCTTTTTCTTTGAAATATTCATTAACACGGGAATTGAGCGTTTTGAAAAAATTTGCGGGATCTTTTCTGGAAAAGCGAATTGTGGGTCTAATCATTTTTTAAAATATTATAAATAACGTTTTGCACGGAATTTAACTATTTGCAAAGATAATTAATATTCATCGTCTTCTGATGGTCATTAGGAATAATTTACAACATATTTGTTTATTTTTGCTAACTTAAAGAATACTATGGACTTGATTACTACTTACTTCCCTGATTTAAGCGATGCCCAAAAAGCCCAATTTGCAGTACTAGAAACCCTATATCAGGATTGGAATATTAAAATTAACGTCGTTTCCAGAAAGGATATTGAAGAATTGTATCTACGTCATGTATTACACTCCTTGGGAATTGCTAAAGTGCAAGTGTTCAATGCCGGCGCTTCTGTTTTAGATGTTGGTACAGGTGGTGGTTTTCCGGGAATTCCCTTAGCGATTCTATTTCCTGATACTCAATTTCACCTGGTGGATTCCATCGGAAAAAAAATAAAAGTAGTGGAGGAAGTGGTAAACGGATTAAAGTTGCAAAATGTAAAATTCACAAACGCCCGTGTGGAAGAAATTGGCGGAAAATATGATTTTATAGTAAGCAGGGCAGTGGCTGCTATGCCTACTTTTGTGCATTGGGTGCAAGGCAAAATTTCTAAGAAAAGTAACCACAATTTAAAAAATGGAATTCTCTATCTTAAAGGAGGCGACTTAACCGAAGAATTGCAAGATTATCCAAAAGCCACAATCTATCCTTTGACCAATTATTTTAAAGAAGAATTTTTTGAAACAAAAAAGGTGGTTTATCTTCCTTTGAAATCTTAGAACTAATATATCAATCCATATGGAAATAAAAAGCCGCCAAAAAATTTGACGGTTTTTTTTATCGTAATTGCGTTTTTTGTTTAGAAAGCAACGTTGATATTCATGGAGAGACCGGTATTTTCAGGTACAAACCTACATACTCCGCCCACACATATTAAACCGCCTCTTTGACGGCCGTAGTTCAAGGCGAAACGGGTTCTTCCTTTGGTATAACTTCCGCCGGCGTTGTAATAATGAATTTCATCTACACCACCATAGTTCCAGGAATCTGCAAGGTAAACACCAAAACTGGAAGAAAAGTTATATTCCACTAAGCTTGCTGCCCAGTTTTTGTCATCATCTTTTGTCCACAAATGTTGTAATTCAAACCGTATAGATTTAGTGCCTCCTAATCTTACAGTGTGTTCTGCAACAGCTATTTGTGCCCTAATATCTTCAAAACCAAGAATGCTTCCGTCAGTTATTCCTTTGTCAATGATCACATCAGAAAAAGTATATATACCACTGAGGTTTTCCGTCCAGCGTTTTCTGATTTCGGCAGTAATTTCCCTGAAATATCTGTCACCATCAGAACCTACAAATTCAGATGCATATCCATTATTTGCAACATCATAAGTATCTTCAAGACCTGACCAGTAAGAAAAATTAAAATCTACTTTAGTCCCGTATTTTCCCCCAATTGCTGTTTCTTTTTCAAAGGTATAAATCACATCTATCTGAGCACCCATTTCCCCGGCCTGTTGTTGAAATTCCTGAATAATGAGCCTGGATTGCGGATTATAGACATAAATATTAGATAGCAAATAGTCGTGTTGTTTTGTTAAAGCCGGGATGAAATTAATAACCTGCTGGTTGAATTGATTCCCTTCTGCAAAACGGTCAGCATAAAAACTAAAATTTTCCATTCGACGCATCTGTGCATTTATACCTAGCCCTTTTTGTGCATAACCAAGATTTAGTAATAGTGCAGACCCTTTATAACGTTCATTATTATTTGTTATAACGCCTTCATTTACCAGTACATCAGGTTCTTTGTGAATGGCTTCAAAGCCAGCATAGAGATTTTTGAAACTCAAGTCTATTCTCCCGGAATAGGCATTGATGTTTGAGGGAATAGCTTCATTGCCTAAGGTATTTTGATACCTACCTACATAACTTCCGCCAATATCTAGAAAGATATCATCGTTATTTAAAAATTGACTTAAATCCATATTTGCATCAATACCCTGTATAACTCCTTCAGAAGTTTCAAAACCTATCCGTTGTTCCCCATAAAGACCGGTGATCGCAATATAATCTGTAGGGAAAAACTTTATTCTTGCTCCTTTGATTGCATTATTGATTCCCAACTGTCTATCCTCCCAGGAGCGTAAAATAAGACCGCTACCAAATTGTTCATAAAAATATCCTGCTGTAATATCTAAAGACTCGTGTTTAAAATTAAGAAAGTAAGTGGCTATACCATTTCCTTCTAAAACTGGAGAATACCCTAATAAAGGTTGTGGTAAGTAAGATTCATATTGCACACCTGTTGAAAATTTACCGTAATTGAAATTCAATAAAAAATAATTATTGGATCGAAAACGATCTTCAGGGGCAAAAAAATCCAAACCTTCATCATCTTGCAACCATTGAGAATTAGACTCAAATCCACCCCTAAAATTTCCAAAGTCTTGGGCGTGTATTGTAAGGGAAATAAATAGTAATGTAAAAATACTGGCTAGTTTTTTCATACAATAGATTTTAGAGAATTAAAAATTATTTAGAAAATTCGACGATTTTTTCATATAATTCATTCTCTACACCAGGGGTGTATCCCGAGTGTCTATAAAGTATTTTATTGTTTTTAACCACTAAAGTTAATGGAACCGTAGAAGCTCCAAGCGCGCGTTGTAAATCGTTGTTTGTGTCTAATAATATCTCATAATCCCAACCTTTTCCGTTGATCATCGGTCTAACTCTCCTCACGGTTCTGGAATCGTCTACGGATATCGCATATAATTTTACATTGGTTTCTTTTTGCCATTTATCATATACATCATTAATCGCATCTAATTCATTTTTGCATGGCACACACCATGTTGCCCATAGAGAGATAACTATTATTTGATCTTTAGAAATATCTTTTAACCGTATATCTTGACCATCTAAGTTTTTGAGAGTCATATCAGGTACCTCTGTTTGTGCAGAAAGAGTTATTCCAAAAAGACAAAGTAAGATAAGAAGTGTATTTTTCATATTAAAAAATTGTTAGTTATTCGCAATATTACTAAATATTTAATTTAAAATTTGCCGATTTATTAAAAAATACATATTTAAGTTTCATCAAGGGAGTTTTATACTACGTGATTGGAAAAAATGTAAAATAGAAATTAAAAATTTGTTGGTAAGTTCTCTTTTCCATTATTTTTGGTTTCAAATAATGTTAAATATGCAATCTATTTAACAAAAACTTTAAATTTTAAAAAAAAAAGGTATATTTGAAGACTAACATTTTACAATAATTTAAAACTAACGTAATGATAAAAAAATTACTCACACTGTTTGTGTTTGGCGTAATGGTTTCTAATCTTCAAGGACAAACCATTGTTAGCACAACCCCTGAAAACAAAAAAGTTATTCTTGAAGAATTTACGGGAATAAACTGTGTTTATTGCCCAGATGGTCACACAATAGCTCAAGCTATTCAAAATAACAACCCAGGAAATGTATTTTTAGTAAATATACACGTTGGAGGTTTTGCTACCCCAAGTGGTGGTCAGCCTGATTTTAGAACCCCATTTGGTACCGCAATTGCAAATCAATCCGGACTTACTGGTTATCCTGCTGGTACTGTAAATAGAACGGTATTTTCGGGAATGTCCCAAAACGGAGCTGGTGGTACTGCAATGAGCAGAAATTTTTGGACCAATGCTTCAAACCAAACGCTAAATCAAGCCTCATATGTTAATTTAGGAGTAGAAGCAACTATTGATGTAAATACAAACCAGTTGACAGTACATGTGGAAGCTTATTATACTGGCAATAGTCCTGTAAGTACAAATAAGTTAAATGTTGCTCTCTTGCAAAACAATACTTTAGGTCCTCAAACAGGAGGTGGAATGGGAAATAACTATAACCATACGCATAGACTGGTACACATGGTAACAGGTCAGTGGGGTGTTGATGTTAACACAACAACAACCGGATCTTTTGTAGACCAAACCTTTAACTATACTATACCAAATGCTTATAATGGTGTGCCTGTGGAATTAGCTGATCTAGAACTTGTAGTTTTTATGACAGAAACTACACAGGTAGTAATAAGCGGTAATGGAGCTTACCCATCCTATACCGGTTTAACAAATGCCAATGATGCATTTCTTAGATATATAGTAGATATTGATGACCAGTGTAATGAATTAATCGCACCAAAAGTTAATATTCAAAATATGGGACAAAATCCTATAACCACATTAGATATAGATTATACTTTAAATTCAGGAACAACACATACGTATACTTGGACAGGTAATTTAACTTCCTTACAGAATGTAACCGTTGAACTTCCTGAAGTAGCATACAGTCTGCAAACAAACAACATCTTAGAAGTAAGTTTGCCAAATGATGATGTGAATTCTAATAATGAAGCTTCTTCCAGTTTTGATATGGCTGTGGAGAGTTTGGGAGCATTAACTTTGTTAATTCAAACCGATAACTGGGGTACTGAAGTAAGATGGAATATTAAAAAACCAGATGGTACAACAATGTATCAAGGCGGGCCTTATGGAAATAATCAAACCATTACAGTACCTATCACTTTATTTGATGATTGTTATACATTTAATTTAATTGATACATTTGGCGACGGAGGAGGTCCCGTATCCCTAACAGATAGTGATGGATTTGTAGTGTATTCAACAAATGGAAATTATGGTTCAGGTGAATCCACACCTTTTTCAACTACCGGAAATCCTCTTGGAGTTGGCGAAAATTCATTAAGTCAAGTAGTTTTATATCCTAATCCTTCTAATGGAATCTTTAATCTCTCTTCAAATAATTTTGTTGTAGAAATTACCGTTTATGACATTACAGGAAAAAAAGTATATGCACAAACCGGGCTTTCCGATAACAGTCTTATAGACATTTCTTTTTTACAAAAAGGAATGTATTTAGCTAAAATAAGCAACGAAAATGCTGAACAAATACAAAAATTAATAATAAAATAAATATATAAACCATATAACGAGGAGTAATATACTCCTCGTTTTTCCCTAAAAATTCTGAGATGAAAAAATTTATTTACCTAGTACCATTTTTATTAGTAACCACACTTTTACAGGCACAATTTACCGTAGAAGATTATGATGGAGTACCCATTTTAGATGGAGATATACGCTCATTTAATTCTGTGGTAGAAGCAGAAGCGACACTTTACTTCTGGATTAATAATGATACCACTGAGGATATATTAGTCAAAATAAAAAATGAGTCTATTACCAATGCAGACGGTAGTGCCTATCAATTCTGTTTTGGAACACTTTGTATTTTTGATATAACAGAAGGACAGACCTATCCTGTATCAGGAATTCCAGAGACTATTCCTGCTGGAGGTACAAACCCTCAATTTGACAAGTTTTTTAATCAAAATGAAGGAGACGGTTCAAATTTTCCGCTGGATTATGTATGGAAGTTTTTTCAAGTAGATGAAAATGGTGACGAGATAGGAGAGTCCATAACTTTTACGTATCGCTATGACCCTACATTAAACACCTCCGATTTTCAATTAAACCAAATGGGAGTTACACTAAATAACACCGTGGGGTCTAATGAAATTCAACTCACCGTAAAAACTCCTGTTCGTTATGAAACTTTTAACCTGCAAGGAAAGTTAATCCAAAAAAATGGTTTAAGCGTTGGAAATAGTACTATCGATGTAAGTGGTTATAAATCTGGGTTATATGTAATGGTTTTTCACGATGAAGCAGGGAATAAAGCCACTGCAAAATTCATTAAAAAGTAAATATAAAAACGCATAATTTTATAAAGATGAAGTCAAAGCTTGTCGCTGTATTTTTTGCTTCTGTAGCTTGTATTATCTACTCTTGCAGTGCAGATTATTTAAGCAACTCCGCTACAGCAAATTTAAGTACTATAACAATTAAGGCTGACACAGACTCAAATACCATAGGTGTAGATCAAACAATAACCTTGTCTGTTATAGGAAATAATGATGTGGATTATACATCAGAAAGCATCTTGTATAAAAATGGGGTTGCAATTACTGAAAATCCCGTACAGTTTTCAGAAGGAGGGGTTTATGAATTTTCTGCAACTTATGGTGATTTAACTAGTAACATCTTAACATTAGTAGTGGTTTCTGAAAAGTATATGACCGTAAGTAAGTCTAAATTGCTGCGCGGACAAGCTGTTATTTTCAATCTCTATGAAATTAATGGGGAAGATGCGACCCAACAAGCTACTTTTTTTGTCAATGGTAGTTCTATAACCGGAAATTCATTTAACTCTACAGTACCTGATATTTATGAGGTTTATGCAGAATATGATGATGGTGTAAATCTGGTTCAAACCGAAATTCAATCTTTTGAGGTATTTATTCCTAAAAGAAAAGTTTCTTATGAAGATTATACCGGTACCTGGTGTGGATGGTGCCCTAGGGTTACCACGGCAATTAAAGAACTTACAGAGGTTTCAGATGATATTGTAGCTATTGCAATTCATAATAATGATATTATGGTGCATTCTGCCGCCCAGGAATTACAATTAAGACAAACCTTTAATGTAGCTGGTTTTCCTGCTGCAAGACTAAATAGGACTACTACAGTCCCATTTCCTGAAGACCAACAATCTTCATTGGATTTAGTGCTAAATCAGGCTGGGGCAGATACTAATTTAAGTATTGGTATTGAAACAGCTTTATCTGGCGATTTGTTGAATGTTCAGGTTAAAGTAATATCAGAAAATGGCTTGTCAGGTGATTCCAAGTTGGTGGTTTACATTTATCAAAATGGATTAATATTTCCGCAGACGAATTATTACGTAAATATTCCTGAAAGTCCATGGTATAATATGGGAAATCCAATCCCGGAATTTGTTCACAACGATGTTTTGGAAGTTTCTTTAACCAATATATTGGGAGACCCCATTACAGCAATTGGACCTTTTGAAGAATATGTTACTACTTTTTCTGGAATTAATCTTGCTAACTACCAACATACTCAAGGAGTAAATTCCTATGACCCTACACGCTTTGGTGTAGCAGTTTATCTAGTAAATGCAAACAATGAAACATTAAATGCACAGCATGTTAAAGCGGGGCAAAACGTTGGATTTGAATAAATAAATTCTATCAAAATAGTTAAATTTAAAAAATCCCCTGCAATTGCAAGGGATTTTTTGTTTTATCAACAATCTCACTTCTTAAATCTCATCTCTCCAATCTAATCTATATTATTCCCCTAAAAAAGGATATCTGTAATCTACAGGAGTGACAAAGGTTTCTTTTACCATTCTGGGGGAAACCCATCTTAGTAAGTTTAATTTAGAACCTGCTTTGTCATTGGTTCCTGAAGCGCGAGCACCACCAAATGGCTGTTGACCAACCACTGCGCCTGTGGGTTTATCATTGATATAGAAATTACCCGCTGCATTTTCAAGAATATCTGCGGCAACTTCAAGTGCATAGCGATCTTCACTGAAAACGGCTCCCGTTAGGGCATACTCTGAAGTGCCATCTACCAAATGCAAGGTTTCTTCCCACTTGTCATCTTCATACAGATAAATAGTCATTACAGGACCAAATAACTCAGTACACATGGTTGTGTATTTTGGATCTTCGGTTAAAATAACCGTTGGCTCTATAAAATAGCCTTTTGACTTGTCATAATTGCCACCCACAATGATTTCCGCATTTTTATCTTTCTTGGCTTGGTCAATATATTTGGCCAATTTATCAAAGGATCCTTCATGAATTACCGCAGTGATAAAATTCCCCATATCTTCTGGGGAACCCATTTTGAAGGATTTCACATCTTTTACAAGCTGTTCTTTTATTTGAGGCCATAAACTTTTAGGCAGGTAAGCGCGCGATGCTGCAGAACATTTCTGACCCTGAAATTCAAACGCACCCCTGGAAATTGCAGTTGCGATTTGAATGGGATTAGAAGATTTATGGGCAACAATAAAGTCTTTTCCTCCTGTTTCTCCTACAATTCTTGGATAGGTTTTATAGTTTGCTATATTTTGACCGATTTGCTTCCAAAGCAATTTAAAAATATCTGTAGAACCGGTAAAGTGTAATCCCGAAAAGTCAGGACTGCTCAAAATAGTATTGGTTATCATTACAGGATCGCCATATACAACATTGATAACGCCATCCGGAACGCCTGCTTCTTTAAAAACATCTGTGATTACTTTAGCGGAATACACCTGGCTATCACTGGGTTTCCATATCGCTACATTGCCCATTAAGGCAGCACTTGCCGGAAGGTTTCCTGCGATGGCGGTAAAATTGAATGGGGTTATGGCATAGATAAACCCTTCCAGAGGGCGATATTCCAAACGATTCCACGCTCCTGAAGTAGATTCTGGCTGTTCTGCATATATTTCTGTCATGAATTGTACATTGAATCTTAGGAAATCAATAAATTCACATGCAGCATCAATTTCCGCCTGATAAATATTTTTGGACTGACCCAACATGGTCGCAGCATTTATTCTGTCCCTGTAAGGACCTGCGATTAATTCTGCTGCTCTTAAGAAAATACCCGCCCTTTGTTGCCAAGGCATTTTTGACCATGATTTTCTAGCTTCCAGCGCTGTGTCAATCGCTTGTTGCACATGTTTCTTTTTGGCTTTATGATAGGTTCCTAGAGTATGTTTGTGGTCATGAGGCGGGGAAATTGTGCCGGTGTCACCGGTGAAAATCTCTTCGCCATTAATATATAAAGGTACATCTACCGTTGAGGTATACATTTGCCTGTATGTTTTCAAAACGCTTTCCCTTTCAGGCGATCCCGGCGCATAACTTTTTACTGGTTCATTAACAGCAACAGGTACTTTAAAAAATCCTTTTCCCATGGTTTAATTTTTTTTTTTGGAGTTCATTTTTTCTGCCTGCAAAGGTACAAATTTTTGAAGAGACCCTTGATTGGTTAATCGTATAATAGTTAATAGTTAACAGGAAATTAAGTAATTGAGTAAATGAGAAATTGAGGTAATTTGTTGATTAGTTAATGGTGTAATAGTTCATTTTGTAAATAGTTAATGGGAGATTAAGTGATTAAGTAATTGAGAAACTTCTCAAAAAAAGAACTTCCTATTTCTAACTTCTAACTTCATACTTTAATTTTTGTAATTTTGACTAAATTAAACCTATGTGCACTGTAACCTTTATTCCGAAGAAAAACGGGGATTTTATACTAACTTCCAATAGGGATGAACTTCCGCAAAGGGAGACTTTACCTCCCGCAATTTACAAGGAAGATGGAATTGATTTACTCTATCCCAAAGATGTTGTGGCCGGTGGAACTTGGATTGGGTTGAGCTCTAGGGAACGTCTAGTTTGCCTTTTAAATGGCGGATTTGTAGCACATACACGAAAACCATATTATCCAAAAAGCAGAGGCTTAATAGTCAAAGAGCTGCTAATAGCAAAGAATGCTATAGACTATTTAAAAGAAACTGATTTTACAGATATGGAACCGTTCACGATTATAATGGTAGATTGGCAAGAGAAATTGCAACTATATCAATTGGTTTGGGATGGGGAAGAAAAGCATTTGGAGAAAAAAAATATCCAACATACCATTTGGAATTCCGCGCCATTGTATACGCCGGAAATGACAAAGATGCGAAAAGAATGGTTTTCCCATTTTCTGGATAATGAAAGTCTTGACTCTGCAACTATCTTAAATTTCCACCGAAATGCAGGAGTAGGGGATAAACATTTAGATTTACAAATTGACAGAGGTTTTTTAAAGACCGTAAGTATTACACAAATTGAAAAAAAAGAGAATATTAAGAGGATGTATTATAATGACCTTCAAAAAGACACAATGAGAAGTGTGGTTGATTTTAGATAATCTTCCGCCAGATTAATTCATTGCAAAAGGAGCGCACAATTTAAAAGTGGGCACTTTTACCCGGAATTTTTTTGTAGTAGTAAAATTTATCATATTGTAGTGTCCATGCATAGCCCCAAATGGAGAACAAAGCAGACAACCGGAAGTATAAGTATGGGATTCCCCCGGTTTTATTACCGGTTTCTTGCCAACTACACCTTCGCCGGTTACAATTTCGTTATCATTTAAAGAATCTTTGATTTTCCAATACCTTGAATTGAGTTGCACAGAATCTTTGCTTTGGTTTTCTATGGTAATGAGGTATTGAAATGCATAGTGCATCTTATAATTTTTATAAAATGTGCCTTCAAAATTAGTTTCTACAGAAATTTTAATTCCTTGTGTAACTTGTTGTACCATGCAAAATATTACTATAGCGAGAAGGATAAAAAAGTTTAGATTATTCCCGCAAACGTTGCTAAGATACTAAATAAAGTGTTTAGTGTCATAAATTTAACTATAGTTTTAAATTCCATCAATCCTATAATTGCGCCAAAATTTGTAATAGTATATCCTTGAATATTATTTAATTTAAATAAGGATACAAACATTAAGAAAAATTATTTTTTCGTGCCAAATGTTATTTATACCATATTAGAAAGCCAAAAGAATAATTCTTTTGGCTTTCTAGTTTTTGACACAATTAAATTAGTATTGTGAATTTTCTTAATTGGTTCTGTCAAAGTCTTTACTTTCATAAAAACTGTCGTCTTCAGGATGTGTGGCTTGATCCCGATTATAATTATCCAGGATTATAATTTCGTAGTCCCTTTTAATATCATCCCCTTTTTTAAACCTTTTTGCTTCAGCAAAAGTACGGTAATCAATACTTTCAGTGTTAACAATTTTATTCTCTTTATCCAGTGTAGCGAGGCCTATGGGAATAATCAGGTGGTTTTCACCATCTTTATTCAAAAACTCATGAACGCCACTTTCAGCACTTTGTGAATAAGGCTTGTGATTTGCTTCAATAATTGAATTATCAACTTCCACATCGAGGTACACTACTCTCTCAGAAGATTTGTTTACCAAGAGGTTATCAATCTTCCCAACAGTACGCCTGTCCTTGTCTTTTACTTCCCATCCCCTTACATCGGGATCATCACTCGCTACTTTATAGTCTGATAATTCGTTTAAATAATATAGATTTCTTTCTTTATCTTTCATGATTATAATTTTTTATTTCATTGATGTTAATGCATCACCAGCTTTGGAAAAAAAGTTTTTTACGGCATCCTTTTGTTCTAAAGTGGGTTGTTTGGTTTTTATATTTTGTAGAGCGCTTTCTACTTCTGAAATTTCTCTATCCCTGTTAGGAAAGTTTTTGGTCTGTATCGTTTTCATGGCACGGGTAATAATTTCCCCGGCCTCTTTAATCATATCAGCATGTGCCAATCTATTAGGGTCTTTAGTAATTTCATTAGCTCTTTGTTTCGCTTTGCTGAGATCTGCATCTATGTCCACATTTCCCTCTTGTGCTTTTGCTTCAACTGCTGCAATTAATTTTTTAATTGCGCCATTGCTATACTCATGATTTACTCCCATATCCGGTTCTTTGATATATGTGATATATTCCTGAACTGCTGCTATTTCTGCCGTAGTGCGGGAAGTTTCATATCGATTGGTAGTATCCTCTTCAGTTATTTGTTCTGTAGTGGTGTCTACGAGTTGATTGTCGTCCTCATTTCCAAAAACAAAGAAATAAAGGATAGCGGCAACAATAAGCCCTGCAAGAATCCACGGCCAAATAGGTTTTTTCTTTTCAATTTTAATTTCTGCCATAATAGTGATTTTAGTTAGATTTTACTAAACTAGAGATTACAGACCGCATGAAGCTATATGGGCTAGCCAAACTATTGTTAATACAGTTGTAAACTATTGTTAATTAGCTCTATAAAATTAATTTTTGCTTCAAAAAAAAATTTTAAACTTTATTTAATAGAATTTTTTATGAGGCCCATGTACAATTAAGCATGGATATTTTAAGGGCAATTGTTAAACTAGCAGTATACCTTCTTCCAGTCCTGATGGGTTTGAATGACGGAATATTTAGCTTAAAGTTTTGATTTAGAAATGTCCCTGAATTTTGAAACGTTTTAATAAAGTGAAAACGATAAAAAAGCATAAAATATCGCCGCAAAAGTGCCTAAAATGCTAAATAACGTGTTTAGTATCATGAACTTAACTATAGTTTTAAACCTCACTTGAGCATAAAATTTTCGCATGGCTTTGTATAAATAAAAAGTAAATAATAGGAGGGCAATAGAGGTAAGTAAATCTGTATTAAAAAAGTAATCCAATATTAAAGTGAAAGTTAAGAGCACAAAAAATAGACTTTTAACATGGAATGCAAAGACCAGATGCTCCATATAGGAATATAGGTTTTTTCTTATGTAAAGAAGTTTTATAAAGAGAGCAAAAAAGGGTATGAAAAAGAAAATGACAAAAGGCAATTTCGAGATAAAAAAATTCAAAGCAAAATCCGGGTTTTTGATAAAATAATCCAGATCAATCACTTTTTTATACATCCAAAGGTTTTTTGTGGTTAACGGGTGTTGTAATACTTTCAGAGCATCTGCAGGTTTTTTTTTCGGGATTTTTATTGTAATAACCCCAGTAGATTTCAAATTTTGTAAACAAATTTTTGCCTTTAGGTATAGAGTCTAATTGTTGTTGGGTATAGTATGATATAGAATCATTTCCAAAGAGGGATAAAGTCTTCCGGGTTTCTGTATTTTGTGTATTTGGGGAAGTTTTTTGGGTTGTATTGATAAAATGAAGTTGTTTTAAAACATCCTCTGTAAGACTATCAGATAATTTTGAGAATGGATTTTCAGGATCCACATGGTTCATCTTTTCAGCACTGTTGTTATCAAAAACTAGTATATTGTCATCATGCGAATTAGTTGTTTGGGTAGCTATCCAGTTTTTGTTGTTTTGGTCATTCCCTGAATTAACAGAATAGGAATCGATTTTAGTAAGTAGTGCATACAGCAGAAAAAAAAGGATGCTAACACTTAAGTAAAACCGAAAAGGGTTAGCATATCGCATTCTTTTACCTTCAATATATTCTTTAGATATTTTACCAGGCTGGAATAAAATAACTCTTAAGGTAAGCATCAAACGACTGTCATAGGCAATAAGACCGGCAAAAAATTCCTGAAATAAGTCTTTAAAATGAAGTTTTTTAGTAGAATTTAACTGCGAACAATTAGGGCAAAATCTATCACTCTTGTCCAGCGGGTGCTCACAATTCAGACATTTTTTACCACGGTAAAGAAGCGATTTTCTACCCTTTTCAAAGGAAGGGAGCACGTTTGCAAGCAAAACAGAAAGTCTATCCGGTATTTTAAATTTGCAATGTTATAAACTAAATCTTCAAACGATGAATTAAGACTTCATGGCTTAGGACTTATGGCAAATTTTAAAAATAGATATGAATTTTAGGCTATTAAAATAATTACTGCCTTAAGTTTTCAATCTAAAGATCCTAATTTGGAGTATTTTTTTTAATCTGTTTTTAATTATTTGTGATGTTTATAGAGTTTGCAGTTCCCACGCCTATGATTTGATCAAATCTTCCGCCTAAAGGACGGTAGTATACCAATACGGTATATTCATTTTCGGTTTGATCAAAATTGCCGTCTATCGCGCCTTCGTCAATAGTGCCATCTGCATTTACCACTACATATTTATAATTGTAAAAACCTTGTTTAAATAAACGTTTGCTTCTGTAGGTATCACTCCTTTCTTCATAAGTCATTCTGGTACTCCCATCAAAAGTAAAGTTATTAAAATTTCCGTAAAGATGTATTTCCTGTCCTGATTTTAAGTCATCATAATATTGTAAAGCAAAGTGAATCCAAACATATTCTGCATCAATACTTGCTTTCTGTCCCCGTATATTCCTTACCACAAAATTTCCATTGATATCAGGGTTATAGGTATAGGGCCGGTCTTTACGTGCAATATTTGTAAAAAGATAGTTGATGTATAAATCTTCCAGTTCTACCCTTCTTATGTTCACGGTTGCCCCTCTCACATCGCTGTTGTCAAAATTAAGAAATTCATTGCCACCCCAGAAAGCTGCTTCTTGATCATATCTATAGATGAGTTCGTTGCCTATGGTGTATTGAGGTTTTAAATTGGTAATGGCATTTTTAAGGTTATTATTCTGCATTATAAGCGTCTTTACGTTTTGATTTGGATTGATTAATAACACACTTGGGGAGTTAACCGTAAAATTAACTACCTGCTTGGTCCTTATAAAATTAAGGTCTCTGGATCTTCTAATTTCCACACCCACACTTGCAATACTTTCATAGACCATAAATTTTCTCGAGAAAAGGAGATTGCCCCTATCGTCCAAAATTTTCAATACATAGTTACCTGATTTTGTAATACCCCTCATATCCCTGTTGGGAAGGTTAAGCTCATAGTGAGAATACATTTGCAAAGTATTGAATGAATTTTCATAAAAATCTATTCTCACGTCATCAAACCCATCCAGATATTCAGACTTTACCAAATCTGAAGGCGTCCAGTCAAAATTATAATGCTCAATGATATAATAATAATCCTTTTCGTCACCGTTTATATCATCAAAACTAAGCTGAAGTCGCTCCCCAATTTTTACAATGGGAATTTGTGCTTGCTGAGTATTGCCAATAAAGGTTACTGTTTGAATATGTTGTGGGGGGGTTAATTCTTTTATTTGGGCAAAAAGGGCGTTTGAAAAGACCAATAAAATGACAAAAAATAAAGAAAATAGTTTCATAGAGTGCATATAATAAGTGTAAATATAAACAAATTTTAGACCAAAGAAATTATTGGTATTTAAAAAGCAATTTTATTATTTAGAATGATTATAAATAATTAATTTACCTCCATATTCTCTATAAAAATACGTGGCAAAATTTGTAAATTTGCGCTCCCGAAATACCGAAGTTATTTTGGTAGGGTAAACTTAAGAGAACTTAAACACAAATATCCTATGTCAAAAGACATTAGAATTACAAAAGGGCTTGATATACGTCTTGTAGGTGAATCTGAAAAAACACTTACCAATGCCCCAAGATCACGCACCTTTGTTATTAATCCATTAGATTTTCATCTTATTACACCCAGACTCTCTTTAAAAGAAGGTGCAAAATTACAGGTGGGGGATGAGATTTGGTTTTCAAAGGATAATGAAAAAATTAAATTTGTATCTCCCGTTAGCGGAATACTAACAGAAATAAAGCGTGGTGCCAAACGGGTAATCACCGCTATAGTTATCACTGCAGATAGTGAGGATACCTACCGTGATTTCGGAAAAATGGATGTGGCAACTGCAAGTGCTGAAGCTATCAAAGAAAGACTCTTGGAGAGTGGGTGCTGGCTTTTTATCAAGCAACGTCCTTATGATGTTGTTGCAAACCCCGAAATAACACCCAGGGATATTTTTATATCTGCTTATGCAAGTGCACCCCTAGTGGCAGATAATGATTTTACATTGAATGGCAAAGAAGCACAGTTGCAAGCTGCGGTAACCGCATTAAGCAAATTGACTGAAGGTAAAGTTCACGTAGGTATTGGAGCAGATAATAGTTCGCCTATGTCTAATTTAAATAACATAACCACCCATAAAATAACAGGACCACATCCTTCTGGAAATGTGGGTACCCTTATAAATAAAATTAGCCCTGTAAATAAAGGGGAAACCATTTGGACAGTTAGTCCGCAGGATTTAGTGATTATTGGCGACTTATTGTTGACCGGAAAATTTAATGCAGAAAGAATTGTAGCACTTTCAGGATCCTCTTTAAAATCACCAAAATATTATAGAACAAAAATAGGGGCTGAGGTTTCCACAATGATTTATGATTCCGGTCTCAATGAAGAACACGTTCGCGTTGTAAGCGGCGGTGTCCTTACCGGAAAAAAAGTAAAAAAAGATGGCCATTTGGGCTTTTATGATACTACTATTTCGGTAATTCCGGAAGGGGATGATTATGAATTTTTTGGTTGGAACAAACCTGTATTTGATAAAATATCCTTGACCCGTGCTTTGACATTTTCATGGTTGACACCGAAGAAAAATTATGTATTAAACACAAATACCAACGGGGAGCATAGGGCATTCGTTCAAACCGGAATGTATGAGCAAGTTTTTCCTTTAGATATTTATCCATTACAGATTTTAAAAGCCTGTATGGTAGAAGATCTGGACGCGATGGAACAACTGGGTATGTATGAAGTTGCCCCTGAAGATTTTGCATTGACTGAGTTTGTGTGTGTTTCAAAACAACCTCATCAAGAGATTATTAGAAAAGGTTTAGATGTTATGTACAAAGAAATAGGTTAAGCTATGAGTTTGAAAAATAAATTACACGAATTAAAATTAAAATACAAAGACACAAAAATGCGTGCATCCTTTAATGCACTGCATACCTTCTTGTACTTGCCTAATGAAACCACCCATTCCGGAAGTCACGTTAGGGCTGCTGATGATTTAAAACGCACCATGAATACCGTGATTATGGCTTTGGTGCCCTGTTTGATCTTCGGGATTTTTAATGCGGGATATCAGCATTATTCTGCAATCAATGGTTTTCCACAAAACTTTTCCTTATTTGAACATTTCATAAACTGGGAAAATTTTGTGCTTGGTGCTTGGACAGTATTGCCATTAGTAATTGTTTCTTATGGCGTGGGACTGGCAATTGAGTTTTTATTTGCGACTATTAAAGGACACGAAGTAGAAGAAGGATATCTGGTTACCGGAATGCTTGTGCCTCTAATTGTTCCTATTGATACACCTCTTTGGATGCTAGCTGTAGCAGTTGCTTTTGGGGTTGTTATTGGTAAAGAAGTTTTTGGGGGTACCGGGATGAATATTCTAAACCCCGCATTAACTATACGTGCATTTCTTTTCTTTGCTTACCCTACGTGGATGAGTGGGGATAAAGTATGGGTGCACGGTGCAGTAGAAAGAGATGCGCAGATAGCAGCAGGATCTAATCTCGATGCTATTTCAGGAGAAACTATTTTGGGTAGTTATGCCCAAAACAATGAGTCCATATATTCCATAATGGATATGTTTTATGGGTTTATACCCGGTTCTGTAGGTGAAACTTCTACAATCTTGATCTTATTGGGCGGTCTATTCTTGCTTTTCACAAAAGTAGCCAGTTGGAGAATTATGTTAAGCTCTGTAATAGGTGCAGTAGTAATGGGACTAATATTCAACTTGGTTGTTGATGCAGGAGTCATTACAGAAACCAGCAAGTTTTATGGATTGATGAGTGTAGTCTTCTGGGAACATTTAATAATAGGAGGGCTGGCATTTGGTATTGTTTATATGGCAACTGACCCGGTCACGGGCTCTCAAACTAATAAAGGAAAATGGATATACGGTTTCTTTATAGGTCTCATTTCCGTTCTTATCAGGGTATTCAATCCGGCATATCCGGAAGGGGTATTCTTGGCAATCTTATTGATGAATGTATTCGCCCCTACCATAGACCACTATGTTTTACAAGGAAATATCAAGAGAAGGATGAAACGTTTAAAAGTTAAAACTGCATAGTTATGGCCAAGAAAACAGACAGTAATATATATACCTTAACCTTCGCCGTCATTATGGTAGTGGTAGTGGGTTCGTTGCTAGCATTTATAGCATCCTCATTAAAGCCACGAATAGTAGAGAATCAGCGTTATGAAAAACAACAAAATATTCTCTATGCGATGGGCGTTCATAACAATGATGGCCCTAATGATGTGAGTTTTATTCCAACCTCTGAAGTTGGGGAAGTTTTTAACTCTTACATCACCAAACAAGTTTATGTACAAGGTGGTGAAATAATTGAAGATGATGAAGCTTATTTAATAGATTTAGCAAGAGAAGAAGCTCAGGCTAAAGATGCAAAATATCAAAAACGCATGCCTATCTTCATAGGAGAGAAAGATGGTAAAACTTTCTATATAGTTCCTGTTTTAGGCAAAGGCCTTTGGGATGCTATCTGGGGTTTTGTGGCATTAGATAGCGAATTGATTGTACAAGGTGTATATTTTGACCATAAAGCAGAAACCCCGGGACTTGGTGCTAACATCAAAGAACGTTTCTTTATGGATGATTTTGAAGGGGAACATATTTTTGATGAAGGAGGGGACTTTGAAGGAATTACCGTTGCAAAAGGAAATAATGATCCTATAAACGTTAGAAAAACAGATAACAAGGTAGATGCAATTGCCGGCTCCACAATTACAGGAGACGGTGCAACAGCAATGTTAAGAAAATATTTAAGAGCTTATTTACCACATATTAAATCTTTAAATCAATAAGCAATGGGACTTTTATCAAAAAAAGACAGAGCACTTATACTAGATCCACTTACAGATAATAACCCCATTACAATACAAGTATTGGGTATTTGTTCTGCACTCGCGATCACAGCGCAATTAAAAGCATCTATTGTGATGGCGCTTTCTGTAATATTTGTAATGGGTATGGGAAATATCGTTATTTCCTTAATGCGAAATATCATTCCGTCTAAAATCAGGATTATCGTGCAACTTGTTGTTGTAGCAACCTTGGTTATTATTGTAGATCAGGTTTTGAAAGCATTTGCCTATGAATTGAGCAAACAACTTTCCGTATTTATTGGGTTAATTATAACCAACTGTATCATTATGGGGCGTTTTGAAGCTTTTGCTCTAGGTAATGGCGTGTGGCGCTCTTTCCTTGACGGAATAGGGAATGCATTGGGATATGGAGTAATACTTATTATTGTGGGATTCTTCAGGGAATTACTTGGTTCAGGAACTTTATTGGGAATTCAGGTGTTGGGTGACCCAATTGCTAAAACAGGTTTATATTCTATTGGCTATGAAAACAATGGTTTTATGTTGCTTTCGCCAATGGCTTTAATTGTGGTAGGGATAATTATTTGGGTACAGCGCACCAGAAACCCTGCTCTGGTGGAAGAAAATTAGATTTTTGAAAACGCTGAATTAAAGGAAAGAAGATTTTAAAATAAAAAATAATAGTTGAAGTCAGTAAAGAACAGAAAGCTGCCAATAACTAATAATAATTAACAAAACATGGAGCATTTAGAATTATTTTTCAAATCCATTTTTATAGACAATATGGTTTTTGCCACATTCTTGGGAATGTGTTCATATCTGGCTGTATCTAAAAAAGTAACCACCGCAGTGGGTCTTGGTGCTGCTGTTATTTTTGTTCTTGGTATAACAGTACCTCTAAACTGGCTATTAGATCAGTACATTTTAAGAGATGGTGCTTTAGCATGGTTAGGTCCTGAATTTGCAGCTTATGATTTAAGCTTCCTGTCTTTCATACTTTTTATAGCAACTATTGCTACGATGGTGCAACTTGTTGAAATTATTGTGGAGAAATTTTTACCTGCTTTATATAACTCCCTAGGAATCTTTTTACCACTTATTGCTGTAAACTGTGCCATCTTAGGAGGGTCTCTATTTATGCAGTCCCGCGATATAGCAACTATTGACCTGGCACTTAATTATGGTGTGAGTTCTGGTATTGGGTTCTTTTTAGCCATTCTTACCATAGCCGCGATACGCGAGAAAATAAGATATTCTAATGTGCCTCCTGCATTAAGAGGACTTGGTATAACTTTTATTATTACCGGTCTTATGGCCATTGGTTTTATGAGTTTTGGTGGTATGTTAACCGGTGGTGATGAAGAAATTTCTACTGCCACAACTACAGAAATAACTGCACAAGTTATAGAAGGGCAAAATACCAATACCCAAGAATTAAATGAAAACGCAGAAGATGCTATGGAGAATGAACCAGAGGAAAATGAAGAAAGTACTCCTGAAGATACAAACAAAGAAATAAATTAACGATATGATATTAGCAGCAAGTACATTAGGTGTCGTTTTAGCATCAGTTATCGCATTTTTAGTATTGATATTACTATTAGTGGGAATATTAATTTTTGTAAAAGAGAAATTATCACCATCAGGTCCTGTGAAAATAACCATTAATGGAGAAAAAGTTATAGAAGTAGAATCCGGTAGTACCTTATTAACCACATTAAGTGCAGAAAAAATATTCCTTCCATCTGCTTGTGGTGGCGGGGGAACCTGTATTCAGTGTGAATGCCATATTTTAGAAGGTGGCGGTGAAGCATTGCCAACAGAAACTCCTCACTTCTCCAGAAAAGAACTAAAAGAAGGTGCACGTTTGTCCTGTCAGGTAAAAGTAAAACAGGATATGGTGATAACCATTCCGGAAGAAGTATTCGGAATCAAGAAATGGGAGGGTACCGTTACCCGTAATTATAATGTCGCCTCTTTTATTAAAGAGTTTGTGGTGGAAATTCCTGAAGATATGAATTACAAAGCAGGAGGTTATATTCAAATTGAAATCCCACCTTGTGAGATCAAATTCCAAGATATGGATATCACCGCCCACCCTGAAGAACACGATACACCGGATAAATTTAAGGACGAATGGGAAAAATTCAACCTTTGGCCATTGGTAATGAAGAATACGGAAACAGTGGAAAGAGCTTACTCAATGGCTTCATACCCTGCTGAAGGTAGAGAGATTATGCTAAACGTGCGTATTGCAACCCCACCTTGGGACAGGGCAAAAAATGGATGGATGGATGTAAATCCCGGTATTGCCTCTTCCTATATATTCGGACAAAAAGAAGGCGATAAAGTAGTAATATCTGGACCTTACGGTGAGTTTTTCATCAATGAATCTGAGTCAGAAATGCTATATGTGGGCGGGGGAGCAGGAATGGCTCCTATGCGTTCACACTTATACCACCTTTTCCGTACATTAAAAACTGGAAGAAAAGTTACTTACTGGTACGGTGGACGTTCTAAAAGAGAATTGTTTTATATCGACCACTTTAAAAATTTAGAAAAAGATTTTCCGAACTTTAAGTTCTATATGGCACTTTCTGAACCTATGGAAGAGGATAATTGGAAAGTTAAGAATGGCATTGAAGGGGAAGGCGATGGTTTTGTCGGGTTTATCCATCAGGTGGTTATTGATAACTACTTAAACCATCATGAAACCCCTGAAGATATAGAACTATACTTCTGTGGGCCTCCACTAATGAACAACGCGGTACAAAAGATGGGAGAAGATTTCGGAATCCCGGATGAAAGCATTCGTTTTGACGACTTTGGAGGATAAATAATACACCATAAAAACCGATGCCTTCAAAGTATCGGTTTTTTTATAAAAATTATAATATAATCTTAACCACTCCAGCAACCTTTAAGCACTGAACACTGAATACTGAATACTGAATACTGAACACTGACCACTAAAACATGTCCCTACCACTTACAGAACAAGAATTACATAACCTAGCGATGAACATCGTGGGAAAAGATCTGGAAGAGAATGGCTATGAGTTTTTAGCAGTTAATTCAAAACTAAAAAAGGATCCCCAATTTGTCGCATTAAAAGAAAAAACGCTTCATTTTATAATTGTAAGGGCAATTATTTATCCTAATCCTGTTAAGGAATATGACCCGCATCTTATGCGTAAAATGAAAAACCATGCAGACAAGTTTGAAGCCAGAACGTTTTATGCAGGCGTAGGTCTAGGCCATGGGACCAATTACCAAATGCCCATTGTTAAAGATGAAGATTATACCGTTATTTACAACGGCCTTCAGGAGATTGAAACTTAGCATTAGTTATACACATACACTAAAGTATATATGTCAACAGCAAAAAAACTTCTTTTATTTTTTCTGGTTTTAACGGTACTATCATGTAAGCAAGAAAAAACCGACTCTATTTTAATTCAAAATACCGGTGAAGCTTTAGGCACTACTTATAGTATCCAATATGAAAGTTCTGTCAATTTAGAAGAAGATTTAATAGAAGTGTTTAATATCGTAAACCAATCTATGTCTACCTACATTGCCACTTCTGATATTTCACGCATTAATCAGGGGGATACTTCGGTGGTTGTAGATGTTCATTTTGTCAACGTGTTTGAAGCTTCCAAAGAAATATGGAAAAAATCAAACGGCTATTTTGACCCTACGGTAGGTCCGTTAGTAAATGCGTATGGTTTTGGTCCCAATGGAAAAATGAAGGGAATAGACAGTACTGAAATAGACAGTATCCGTCTTTTTGTTGGTCTGGAAAAAGTGGCATTAACTTCCACAAATCATATTATAAAAGAAGATATACGAACTTTCATTGATTTTAATGCCATTGCAAAAGGATACACCATTGATTTACTCGGAAAGGTATTGGAAGAAAACAACATCGAGAATTATTTAATTGAACTAGGTGGGGAACTCCTTGCCAAAGGAAGAAATAATCAAAGCGATAACAGTTGGATAGTAGCAGTCGACGATCCCACACAACTGGAGGAGCGCACCCTCATAAAAACTTTAAGATTAGAGAATAGGGGAATGGCAACTTCCGGAAATTACAGAAAGACCCGCATAGATCCGCAAACCGGAGCAAAATATGTGCATTCCATAAACCCTAAAACCGGATGGCCTAAAAAAAGCAACATATTGAGTGTTTCTGTTTTGGCCGAAACCTGTATGAAAGCAGATGGTTATGCAACTGCTTTTATGGTTATGGATTTAGACGAAACTAAAACCATTTTACAAAAAGAAATATCGCTAGATGCCTATATCATTTATGTAGATGAAGAAGGCATTTTACAGGAATATCTAACCGATGGATTTGCTAAGGTAATTGTGGAATAAAGTAAACCCATTCCGTCCCGAGGCGTAAGGATGAAACCCCGCATCACAAACTCTCCCGTCTTTGACCGCAACCACCACAGCAAAAAAACTGCATCGTTTGCTCACACATGGCAACCAAAACTAATATACTTTTTATAAATCAAGTCTGAAAATAAACCCTCTTTTTAAAGTGCAGGAATAGCATCAGGAGATGCTGATTGCGTTTTGGAAATTCAATAACATTCGGGAAAGCGCAGAGTCGTGAGTCTTTGCGCAGCGGGGCTCGTAGATAGCAACGCAATGCTTACGCATAGCTACCATTTAAAAGCTTTAATTCTATCCCACAAAAAAAGGAAAGCCCATCTAGACGTCCCTTTTATTGATTACATCGTGTTTACTCATAACGGTACTAGTTAAAAACTAGCACTAACGACTTTGTAGACTGCTGGGGTAAATTACTTTAAATCTGAGAACTTTAATATCTGTCCTTTTTCATTTAAAAAAAGATTTTCTATCACATAAGCTTTACTAACACTAATATCTAAAATCGAATACTGAGTACCCATTTCAGCTGATGAATAAAGTAGTGGTAGGGAAGTCAAACTATCAATTTTATTATCTAAATAATAATTAAGTATAAACATTTCTTCTTTATGGGATTCCGTCTTCTTGGTGATTTTAATATCATTTGGACTTTCTAAAGTATTATTTATATAGAATGTTTCATTTGATTCTACGTCATAAAGTAAAGCAGTAAAATGATCTGACACCATTGGTAAATGATTTACCCATGAAAATATATAAATATAGTTTTCCCCTAAAGAATTGTCTAACTTATTAAAAATCTTTTTTGTAGGGTTAAACATTCTATTTGATAAAGCTATATAATTAGTCTCATTACTTGAGTTATAATTATTTCTGATTTTATCAATTTCTCTATATTTAATTGTACTACAACTTGAAAATAAAAAGACTAGAAATATAGCTATTATGTAGTTTAGCCCCCAATAAGCTCGGAGTGATATTTTAAATTTCAA
>Ga0209284_10000159_pt1 | contig 101992 bp, 77 predicted proteins | sample FRY03_FD_187211 | JGI IMG/M metagenome (GOLD analysis project Ga0209284, IMG submission 187211) | Freshwater microbial communities from Lake Fryxell liftoff mats and glacier meltwater in Antarctica - FRY-03 (SPAdes) (version 2) | ecosystem: Environmental > Aquatic > Freshwater > Ice > Glacier... | reverse complement strand
CGAGACCGCAGAGCGAATCCGTTCCTGCTGTCCACAGCCGGAACTGGTTTCACAGGTTTCATTTCAGAAAGCGGCTGACTCGTCTCAATCATCCGTTCCGTTGAAGCAACCGACCGCCGTGTTGCCAGAGCGAATCCTGAAGCACTTCCGCTCCGTTCACTATTGATGTGCTCTCCTGGGGCCTGCGTCGGCTCAAACTTCACACCGTCGGGATATTTCGGCACCGACGCCAGCATGGCAGTCATCAGCAGTTTACCAGCCTCAACCATTTCCGATGGCGACAACTCACCCCCGGCAGCAACTTGCGGAGCCACAGCTTCATTCACGGCAACCGCCGTTGTCTCAGCAGGGAAAGCCTCTACTGGATTCGCCACTGTCTCCACAGCAGGCGCACCAGCGGCCAGATCGGCAATTTGCGCCACAGGTTCAATCGGCGGCGCGAGCACTGGCACTCTGCCGACCTGATCCACGGCAACAACCGGAGGCAGGACAATCGGAGGCACGATCGGTACAGCAACCGGATCGACCGCCACCACTTTTCCCGGCTTCAGCTTTTGCCAGATATCCAACCCGTTATTCACAGCCAAAGCCAGCATCGCCACCGCAAACAATGTCCGAGTAATGTACTTGTGCATGCGATACTCTCCGAAAATGGCACGGGAGGGACGTCCAATCTGCTCCCAGCCTACACCTGCCGCACTCAATTCGTCAATGCACTACTGCAAAACGATTGGCGCGATGCTCACGATAGAAGATGGACAGAAGTAAGAAAATCGTTGCGAGATGACTGGGGTAGATTTGTCCGCGAGTGAGGCTCGCGGACGACTTTAAATCAGCGAGTGGGGTCTTGCGGGGGCGATGAAATTACGATTCCCATCGGAGGCGGTTCGTAATCCTTGCCAGTGGGCAGGGCAATGGGTGGCTTGTCTGATTGATGAACATGATGCTCAAAGAGCTGCTCTGGAACACCGTTGAGAAAATATGATTCCTCTGCCTCTTCTTCTGTCTCGCCCGAGACAGCTGGGGCGGTTTGGTTTTGGAAAGCCCAAAGTTTATAACCCTGTCGAGTGACGATAAGCTCGTCTTTTGCTCTCGTCAGTGCCACATACAAAACACGTCGCTCCTCCTCTACATCGTCTGGATTCCCCACAGCCCACGTTAATGGATAAGCGCCCGGTGAAACATTGACAGCGTAGCACACTTCTCGTTCCGTACCTTTTGCGGAGTGAACTGTGATTAAGGTGACAAAGTCGTCCTCTGTAAGCGGATGTATGACGGATGTTTCAAAAACAGGTTCCAAAACGTACTGCTCCAGAAAAGCGGCTATCCCTTCGTGCCCCACCGCCAGCTTTTCGACGAGTGGAAAATCTCGCAAACGTTTGTCCCAATCTGCCCGATATGCCTTTGCGAGGATGTCCTGAATTCCCTGCACTGCGGCTGCAAATGCCTTCGCAACATTCTGCTGAAGGTTTTTCACCACTTCTAATACTTCCGCAACTGCGTGCGGAAACTTTGGTTCTTTGACGAGTCGTTGAATGCAGTCATCCAACGACTCGAATTCCATGAGATCTTCGGTCAGCCTGGCCGCTGTTTTTCCACCAACCCCCGGCCATAGCTCAAGGAATCTCATCCATCCCAGTTCATCCTGAGGATTTGCAACGATTCGCAACACAGACAACACGTCGCGTACATGAGCCGATGCAAACAGAGCCACCCCGCCAATGAACAGGTACGGGATTTCCTTGGCAAGCAGTGCCGCCTCAATTTTTCTGGCTGCATAGACAGTCCGAACCAATATCATATGCTCTCGCCAGAGGGCTCCCGCTTGCCGACGCACCAACAAGTCCTCCGCAATCCATCTCGCCTCTTCCCAGTCGTTGGCGAAGGTGTGGAGTTGCGGTATTCTTCCAGTACCCCGAACACCTACAAGAGTCTTGTCATAATTCAGCGGGCTTTGCGAGATCAGCCAGTTGGAAACATCCAGAATTTCCTGCGTAGAGCGATAATTCTGTTCGAGCTTCAATGTGATTGACGGATTGACCCGCTCCGCAAAAGAATGAACGCTCCAGAAGTCGGCTCCGCGAAACGCATAGATTGACTGTGCGTCATCCCCAACGCAGAACAGATTCAAATTCTTTTGAAGTGGAGTTAGCAGTCTCCATTGAAGCGGGTTTGTGTCCTGCACCTCATCAACGAGAACGTGATCATAAAGGCTACCCACCCAAGCGCATGCCTCGGGCGAAGTCGATGTGCGTTGGGCGACCACATCAAGAACGTCATCATAGTCCAGATACTTACGATCTCGCTTGCGTTTCTCGTAGGAGAGCATGACGTCCCCAATGGCGTGTAGATGCTTAACCCATTCCGGAGCTTTTTTCTCAAGTGTTGCTTCGAGTGTTTGGCCTGTGTTCCTCGCGAAAGAGTAAAAATCGCGGAGATCAGAGGCTTTCGGAAACTGCTCTGAAGTCGCTTTCCCTCGGAAAAGTTTGAACAACTGAATTTGATCGTCGCCATCTATGCAGGAAAAGCCTCGATACCCAAATACAGCAGGTGCTCGGAGTCTGAGGGACGTACACCAAGTGTGAAACGTTGAGGCTCGCAGACCAATCGCTCGATCGCCAAGATGAAGGCGCACTCGTTCCACGATTTCAGTAGCAGCGCGTCGCGTGAACGCTAGGATTTGGATTCGGTCTGCTGGAGTCGAATTGGCAATTAGCCACGCTGCGCGGGCAACAATTGTTTTTGTTTTTCCACAACCTGCACCAGCGAGAACCAATGCATGCTGCGAAGACATGCATGCTGCAGCCCGCTGAGAATCGTTCAGTTCTTCAAGTAGCGAGTTGATGGACATTTGCGGTCTTTGGAAGTGGGCTCGTTATTGGCAAAAATGGACACCCTGGCAATGATTTGCGGTCACATCCGACTGACACAGTACGCATTCCCACGCAACAGGTCACGCATTTGGGTATCAGTTTGTTCTACAATTTTTTTTTCAAACGAGCCACCTCCCAAACTTGATGCCTCCCACTTCAAATATTTCGTCCGGAGATCGATCGGCTTTTTTCAAACGCCTGCGAAACCAGCGCAGCCTAAGCCTGAGGATTGCGTCCGGAAGGCTTTCGGCACATTTAGACAGGGCAGACTGTCACCGCCCTTGAAGCATGCAGGCGAAACAATGCCGCTGACCTCCGAAAGGATTCTGATCAGCAGCAAGGCTTCTCACGTGACGGCAGGGCGGTTCTGCATGCAACCGCCCTCTGTCGTCCGGTCGATGCGTTACGTCGTTCCCTCCGCATCTCCGATGACAATCAGCCTCTGCCGAACCTCCGCCGACAACTCTTCGCAGGCGAGAATCAATTCACGAACCTCAGCCCAGTTTGGAACGCCTTGGCATTGCGTTACGTCGGATTCTGCGTCGCCTTTCTCGAAACATGCAGTTTCCCCAGCGTTTTCCGCAGTGATTCGAGCCCTGGTCGGGTTATTTTCGTCCTCTTCCTTGTTGCCGCCAACTGAGATCGGCATACCAGCGAGTCGGCTTCAATGATCAGTAGAAGCCTATGCCCCGGCCTTCACTATCAACTCCACGTGACGAACACCGCATTGAAAAAAACACCCACTTCATCTTTCTTCATCCATGAATCGGAAACAATTGTCGCGTTGTTTATTGCTCCGGATGTTTACCGAGATCCCAGCGTTACGTTTCGTAGCCGCAACGCATTGCTGATGACCGATACAGAACTTAGGCTCATTGCCGCACCGGCGATGATTGGGCTGAGCAGCACGCCGAAGAACGGGTACAGCACGCCTGCCGCCACTGGAATACCCAGCGCGTTGTACAGAAAGGCGAAGATCAGGTTCTGGCGGATGTTCCACATGGTGGCACGACTCAAACGAATTGCTTTCGCGATGCCGAGCAGGTCGCCGCTGACGAGTGTGATGCCCGCACTTTGCATCGCCACGTCGGTGCCTGTGCCCATTGCAATGCCGACGTCCGCTTCACTGAGCGCGGGCGCGTCGTTGATGCCGTCGCCAGCCATCGCGACATGCTTTCCTGACGCTCGCAACTTCTTGATATGGGCAACTTTTCCGGCGGGTTCTATCTCCGCCTCGACCGCATCAATCCCCAGTTCCTTAGCCACAGCAGCAGCAGTACGGCGGTTGTCTCCCGTCAGCATGACGAGTGCCAGGCCGAGTTCATGAAGTTGCTTGATGGCTTCGGCAGTGGTGTCTTTGATCGGGTCGGCAACGGCGAGAAGTCCAGCCGGCTTGCCGTCGATGGCGACGAACATCACCGTTTTGCCGTCTTCCTGAAGTTTTACGGCCGTAGTCTCCAGCTTCTCCAGGCCAGTGATCTTTTCATTCCTCAGGAAGTCCGGTTTGCCGACCAGTACCACACGACCTGCCACATTACCAACGACGCCGCCCGCTGTTACGGAGCGAAAGTTCTTCACATCGTCGAATGAGATTTCTTGTTTCCTGGCACCCTGCACAATCGCAGCGGCCAGCGGGTGTTCGCTGTTCTGCTCCAGTGACGCGGCAAGCCGCAGAAATTCTTTCACATCGAAGCCTTCGACCGGCAAGATATCGATGAGACGGGGTTTGCCCTCCGTGAGCGTGCCGGTTTTGTCAACGACGAGTGTGTCAACTTTCTCCAATCGTTCGAGCGACTCGGCGTTCTTCACCAGCACGCCTTCCTGCGCGCCGCGTCCGACGCCGACCATGATTGACATGGGCGTCGCCAACCCAAGAGCACACGGACAGGCGATGATCAGGACGGCGACCGCGTTGATAATGGCGTGGGCAAGCCTCGGCTCCGGGCCAATCCACATCCAGACGACAAAGGTCAGCACCGAAACCGCCAGCACGACTGGCACGAAGATTCCGGCAACCCTGTCGGCCAATCCTTGAATGGGGGCACGGCTGCGCTGAGCTTCGGCCACCATATTGACGATTTGTCCGAGCAACGTGTCGCTGCCAACACGCTCGGCCTGCATCACGAAACTGCCGGAGCCGTTGATAGTGCCGCCCGTGACTTTGTCACCGACGGCTTTTTCTACGGGCAGCGGTTCGCCGGTAATCATCGACTCTTCCACGCTCGAATGACCTTCGACGACCGCGCCATCCACGGGCACTTTGTCACCGGGCACCACGCGCAACCGATCGCCGACTTTTACCTTGTCGAGCGAGACTTCATGATCGCCGTCCGCTGTGACTTGCCGCGCCGTCGGAGGCGCGAGATTCAGCAACGCCTTGATCGCGCTGCTCGTGCGACTGCGGGCTCGAAGTTCAAGCACCTGGCCCAGCAGTACCAGCACCGTGACCATTGCAGCGGCCTCAAAGTAAATGCCAACTTTGCCCCCGTGTTGCATCGTGTCCGGAAACAGGCCGGGAAAAAGCATTGCCCCGGCGCTGAAGACGAAGGCCGCGCCCACGCCGATGGCGATCAATGTGAACATGTTCAGATGCCGCGACACAACCGACCGCCAGCCGCGTACGAAGAACGGCCAGCCGGCCCAGCAGACCACGGGCGTCGTCAGCACAAACTGAATCCAGCGGGATAGATCACTGGTGACCCACGCCTGTCGGCCCAATACGGGGATCATGTGCGCCATCGCAAGAACAAAGACGGGCAACGTCAGTGCAGCCCCGATCCAGAATCGAAGTGTCATGTCACGGAGTTCAACGTTGTCCTCGTCGTCCGATCCCGCACTCACTGTTTGCAATTCCAGCGCCATACCGCATTTGGGGCAGTCGCCCGGATGGTCCTGCTGCACTTCGGGATGCATCGGACAAGTATAGATGGATTTTTCGGCCTTCGGCTTGACCCATGCGGGATTGCGTTCGAGAGCCATGCCGCATTTCGGACATGCGCCGGGTTTGCTGGACTGAACACCAGGGCACATTGGGCAAACGTATTTGGCAGCATCAGACGGCGACACCGCTGTCACGTCGTGGCCATCATCACCAGATGATTTTCCACAACAGCCGCCTTCCTCTTTCGCGGCAGCACCTTGAGCCAGAAACTTCTTTCGACAGCTCGCACTGCAAAAAAAGAACGTCTGCCCGTCGCGCTCGGCACGCAGTTCAGAAGCTTCGTCCACTTTCATTCCGCAAATGGGATCTATCGCCATCTTCATTGAACCTTATACAACAGTTGCCAGATAATTCATCTGACGTTGGTGCCTTCATTATCTCGAGAAGGGTTTATGGATCGCCTGATCAGTGGTGTTCTCTGCCAATGCTTGAATTTACATCGTCGATATTGAGATTGAGGGTGCGGCAAACTGAGCGGGCGATCATCAGTTCTTCATCCGTGTGAATCACCCGCACGATGACTCGTCCAGCAGCAGCGGAAACAACTTCAGCGGCCGCTTTTTTATTGCGTGCCGGATCCAGTTCGACCCCAAGAAAGTTCAGATCTTCGCAGATCCGCGAGCGTATGACCGGAGCGTTTTCGCCAATGCCTCCGGCAAAGACAAGTGTGTCGAGTCCGCCCAACGCTGCGGCGAATGAGCCGATCCACTTTTTGACCTGGTAACAAAATAGTGCGAGCGCTTCGGCTGCTCGTACATCTTCAGTTTCAACCGCCAACAGATCCCGCACATCAGAACTGGTTTCTGAAATGCCCAGCAGTCCGGATTGCGAAGTGACCATTTCGTCAAACTTCTGCGTGGTCATGTTTTCCGTGCGCGAAAGATAATTGACGAGTCCAGGATCCAGATCGCCTGATCGAGTGCTCATGGGCAACCCGGCCGTCGGCGTGAAGCCCATACTGGTGTCGATACTCTTGCCGTTGCGCACGGCGGCCAGACTTGCGCCATTACCAAGATGCGCGAGAATCACGCGGCCGCTGGTGGCCGCTGGATCTCCAACGCGGATGAGTTCTTCCATCAGATACGCATAAGACAAACCGTGAAAGCCGTAGCGATGAATTCCTTTTGCGTCGAAGCGTCGAGGCAGGGGAAGAAGTTTGGCGACACGCGGCAGCGTGTTATGAAATTCCGTGTCAAAGCAGGCCACCTGAAGCAGCTTTGGATACCGCTGACGGAACGATTCCATGAGCTGTATTTCGCCCGGCAGATGTTGCGGATTGCAGGGGGTGATGTGGTGCAGTTCCGCCAATAATTCTGCAGTGACCAATTCAGGCGCCGTGTGTTGCATGCCATGCACCACGCGGTGTCCCACGGCCGCTACCGAGGCGAAGGCAATTTGCTCTTCCAGCCAATCGATCAGAAATTTCGCTGCAACTTTGTGATCAGCAGCGTTGAGACTGCGGCTATCCCGCTGTCCGGTGGCAGAGTTGTAGAACGTTAGATTTGTGCCGCTCAGGCCGATGCGTTCAATCTTTCCGGACAGAATCCGCTGCAGTGGTTCACAAGCTTGGTACAGAGCGAATCGGAGACTCGACGAACCGCCGTTGAGTGTCAGAATGCGCGGGCGACTAACCGGTTCCATGGGAGTGTTCCTTCGCTTCAAGGGGTTCGTTGATTTAGTGAGAGGCTTGCCACCCTATAAATCTATCGGATGATGCATTAGCTCTCTGATGACTTTCGCTTCAGCAAACCACGGATGAGAGGTTGCCGACGTCATTTTTGTCACGGTCGCCGACACGAAATGCAAAAAAAAACGGCGTGACAGAAACCCCCAAAAGGATCTCATTCACGCCGGTTTACTTATTTAACGAGGCCCCCGCAATGGGCAAGTTCCTCTTTAATTTAGTCATCCGAAAATTACTGTTGAGACACTGAATGCGTTTGAAAGCATTCAATACACTCGTGGCAGGTATAGTGTCTTACGTTTCAAAATGCAAGGCGGCCAAAATAGTGTCAACCCGTTCCTTGGCCCGATTCGACAGGCGGCCTTGTTTGATGTTCATGGTATTCTCATTGTTCCAGGATGTATTTCTTCCGCCCCTTTCCGGCTTGCAGGCCGTTGATTTCATGTGTTTTCGCAACCCGAAACGCCAGTGAGGGATAGAACGGTCTGCATTGTCTCGAATCCCTCGCTGATGCGTCGGGTTACGATTTCAGCCTGCAAAGCCGCCAACTCTGCTGCTCAGACTTCAATTGGCACGCTTTGCAGGAAGACGATTTCGGAGGCACTTTCTTTATTACTTGAAGTACTTGAAACTCGAAAACTATCGAGTCATAGCGTTGCGGGATCTTCGGGACTATGGTTAACTCTCCTGTTGAGCCTGGAGACCACAACGCAATCATTGAGGCACGCAAGTTGCAACTTAAGGAGAGTCAACCATGACCAGAGGCATCTCTCAGGAATCCAAAGAACTGCGTCGGCACTTGTTGTCACACAACGGGCCGGATGTGGTGGACCGGATGCAGCAGTCTGGAATGGCCGATCCGGTTGGCATGATCATCGAAATGACCGACGACATCGGCAAGCAGTTGACCTATGCGGCCCTTGAGAAGCAAGGCATGCCGAAGCACGAGATCCCGGAACTCATTGCGTCCTACTGCAAGAACGCCATCCCGACGTTCAAGTGCGTCGTCTCGTTCAAGACCGCCCTGAAGATACTGCCGCTGACTTCAGAAACCGCCGAACAAAACCTCAAAGGCCCCAGACGCCCCGGCACGTACTGGATTGTAATCGTTGGTGGCGGCGGAAACAGTTACGCGTTGGTTCCCGTCATCACCAGCTAAGACAACCTCATAAGGACAAAATAATAAAACGTTGTTCTCAATGTTCGTTGCTCCTCATTTCTGCAATCTGCAATGCCTAATGTTTTTCTCACGATGTTGGAAAAATCCGGATCAGGCCTGCGTTCGTCGCGGCTACTCGATGCAATTCTGAAACCTGCCCGGTGGGTGGCTACCTACGGGGGAGATTTGTCGGTATCATGGCGAATCGCTGTCGAAGATGACCGACCACTTCCTCCTGATGACCGCCACCCCACACAAGGGCGACCCGGAACACTTCCGCCGTTTTCTCGCACTGCTGGATCCAGATGTCTACGGCAGCATCGAGAGCCTGCAACGAGCCGTGCGTGAACACGAAGCGCCGTTTTACCTGCGACGTACTAAAGAAGCGCTGGTCACATTTCCTGATCCGGAAACGGGCGAAGTTCGCAAGCTGTTCACCAAACGAGACGTGCGACCAGCGGCGTTCGATTTCGATGGGGAGGAACTGGAATTCTACGACGAGTTGACTCGTTACGTCGAGGATCAGTCGATGGCCGCGGCGGGGCAGGAAACTGCACGAGCTCGCGCGGTGGGCTTCACAATGGCCATGTTGCAGCGACGCATGGCGTCATCTGTGTACGCCGTGCGTCGCAGCCTGGAACGCATGCGAGCGCGTCGCCAGAAGATTCTCGATGATCCGGAGGCCTATCGGCAGGAACAGATCGAACGCAAGCTGCCAGACGACTTCGAGGAACTGACGGAAGAAGAACAAACCAGTCTCATTGAAAAGCTGGCCGACGAAGTTTTGTCCGTCGATCCCGCAACGCTCCGCGAAGAGATTGGGCGGCTGTCTGTTCTGATTGACCGGCAGCAAAATCAGCTTGGCGAATATCTGAGCCGTCAGATTGAAGGTCAAACCGTTCAGGGACTCGATGGTTTGATTTCGCAGGCTGAAGAGCATCTCGACAAGCTCATCAATCGACTGGATTCACTTCAAGCGGAACTTTCGCTGGAACGGCACTGTGCCATCTCCGACATCAATCATCTGGGTCGTGCCTGGGTCGTGCCGCATCCGGAACGAGCAACTCCGCAACTGGCCCCGATGGTTCGCGACGACGAAATCGAACGTATCGCCGTCCAGGTTGCCATTCGACACGAAGAAGCCCGAGGTTGGGTGGTCGAGAGCGTGGAATCCGAGAACCGTGGGTTCGATCTGATTTCGCGCCGACCACATTCGGAACACCCGAAGACCTTTGTGGAAGTGCGGTTCATTGAAGTGAAAGGCCGAGCTGGCGTAGGCGTCGTGGCACTCAGTTCGAATGAGTACACAACCGCGAATCGAATCAAAGGAGACTATTGGCTTTATGTGGTATTCAACTGCGGCAGCACGCCGCAGTTGAATGTCATCCGAAACCCGGCAACCCTTGGATGGAAGCCCGTGATGGCAGTTGAACACTACCAAATCGGGCCTGAGTCCATCCGGCAACAAGTATAATCAGGGGGTGTTTGGTTCGACGAATCTTGCGATTTCTCCCGAAGCCCCTTTACCCCCATTCTCTCAGCGTTGTTCAACAAGCATCGGCCAAAACGCAATACAAATCAAGTGGTTTACAATGAGGTTCATTTCATCAAGAAAAATCAGCGACAAAGCCTTCTTGCCGCACCAGATGCTGTTTCTGGACTGTTGGCACGGTCTTACGCACCATTATTCGCTGGATTCATTTCGCGTAAAATGCCTGAACTCTCGGACGATCGTCAAAGAGTTGTCTGATGAGTTGGAGATTGGCCGAATCGAAAAAGAGGAACTCGAAGGGCTTTGCCGCGAAACCCTGACTGTTCTGCAGAATGACCATGTCGTGAGTTCTTTTTTTGGAAAAGGTTTTGCGCTGCTAAAGCCTCTCCTTGAACGCCCACCCTTGTTGAAAGACGCCAGTGATAGCGGCAAGGACAAAGAAAAGGAGAAAGAGGAAAATCGTGCTCGTCGGCGGGAGATGAAGTTCGCAACTACGGACATTCTCTCCTCACTTCAAAGGGGCTATTTCGAGGCTCTATGCAGCACCCTCATTAAAGCCCTTTCAAATGCGGAATCGGGAAACGTCGAATCACTTACCAACTCTATTGTCAGCGACTTAGTCGCGCAAGGCTGGGAGCTAAGCGAACTGTATGGTTGGCACTACAAGTTTCTTGCCAACGATGGCCGCTCGTTCGATCAAAACCTTTCGTTCATGCTGAAGCAGTTGGGACGAACGCAGGAAGGGTTCGAAGTGAAGCTTCGGATCAGTGGTGGCCGGAATATTCGCCAGATCTCACATCTCGGGAGTTTTAGCCTCAGTCGCGAGTCTGGAATCGCCCTTCCAGAAGGCGACAAACAGCTTGAACGCTTTGCCACTGATGACGTCTACTCGACTTTCGCAGAGGTTACTTTACAATCAGTAGATTTCCTTTCCGCCGCGATTTTCGCTCGCGACAAGATAGAACCATTACTCGACGCCCTTCGTTTTGAGTTTGAACCGAGTTTATTGAAGATTGAGAGGCATGCCTTTGTTCGGCGGACTGGTGATGGCAGGGAAATGCTGGTGGAGGTTGCAAATCCGGTGCCTAACCCAGCAGACAGGCTTGATCAGGAGGACTTCAAGTCTTTTGCAGAAAGACTGTCCAGTTTGCTGGGCTGCTCTCACCTCGATACCCAATCTAAGAACCGCATCGAAACTGCATTCCGCCGTTATCGTTTTGGCCGAGATAGTGAAAATTACACAGACAAGTTCCTCCACTGGTGGATGGGACTTGAAGTGCTGACCGGAGTTGGGGGAATGCACATCGGGCCGACGGTGACCGATAATGTCAGTTACATCATGTTGTGTGGTTACATGCAGCGGATCCTTCAGGACTTAGTGCTGACGATTCGCACTCTCCGAATTGAATGGACAGAACAGTTCGTTACATGCTCTGGCAGTCCATCGCTCAACTCGCTCACCGTAAAAGGGTTGATTCACCTATTGCGGGATCAAACTGCAAGAGACTCACTATGGTCCGCAGTCAACGATCGGCCTCATGTTTTGTTTCACGCAAAGCAAGTTTCGGAATGGGTCCAAAAACCGCACGAAATGGCGAAACAGATTGAATCTCACCACCAAAGACTGCGATGGCACGTACAACGGCTCTATCGAATTCGCTGCTGCATTGTGCACGGCGCGCCCGTTCGCTTTCGACTCGCTCTGTTTTCTGCAAATCTTGAGTATTACCTCAAGCAATCGTTGTCTCTAACCCTGGATGTCCTGTTTGAAAACCCACACGTACCAGACACGGTCAGTCTGTATCAGCGGGCAGGCGCATTTTGGAAACGGCAAATTGAGCTACTGAAAAAAGCAGATGCTCCCACCGAGACAGTGGATGACGCCATCTTCGCAGAAATAGTTCCAAAGAATTGAAGGACAATCGCTCAACGTGAACCAGCCTTACCCCAAACGTCTCATCGAAGTCGATCTTCCGATTGCTCGAATCTCCACTCACGCGAGGCGGGAGAAGTCGATTCGGCATGGGCATATTTCTACGCTGCATATTTGGTGGGCGAGGCGGCCGTTGGCGGCTTGTCGGGCTGTGATTTGTGCGGCGTTGTGCCCGGATCCGGCGGACGAAAACTGCCCAAAGACGTTTCGTGAAGCTGCGGTCATCGTTCTGACAGCGTTTTCTCGACGAGCCGCGCCATTCGCTGTGCCGCAGTCGGAAGGTGGAGCGTCGATACGGGAAGAACACCGTGACATTGCAGCGGGGTTGTCGCCAGAAAGCCGAGCCCGATGGGAAGCCTTGGCGGGTGGAACGCTGATACTCAATCCGACGGTTCCGGCGGACATGCAGAAATTGCGAATGGCATTGCTGGATTTCATTGCCGACTTTGCAAACTGGGACAACAGCACGGTATCCGCCTATCTGGCTGGAGACGGCTCGGCGACTGACGGGTGTGGCCCATGCGTCGCTGAGCGATCCGGCATTTGCGTTGCCCCAAAGTAGCCGTCACTCTCTGAGTGACGACGCCCCCGCTGCAACCGTGGCAAAGCCAAAGAGGAAGCGGCTCGATTCAACCACGCAAAAGAATGAAGTTCATCACTCGGAGAGTGATGTCTACTTTGGTGAGTCCGAATGGCTTTGTGCCCTGGACAATCAACTGTCCCATTCGATCACTCAAGTGTCGGGGCTCATAGCTGTTTCGAGAGCGTCCCAACTCATTCCTGTATTTTGGATGAAGACGCAGCGAACCATTCCCGAGTGAACATACTGAGCACGCCCCAGCTCATAGAAGTCTACCAAAATCTCACTCGTTTCATCAGTGGTCTCAGCTTCGAATAATGCCTTCAACAGGGCAAATGCTCGAACAGCTTTCTCGTAACGAGAACTTCGGAGACTTTCTCGATCGAGTCCACAAGTGACGATGGTTTCGTATCCAATACAACTGTTTTCAAAGGCCTGCACCTGGCCAAGGTCATCGAATGCCAGATGGAAGAAGGGCGATTCCCTTCCGAAGGGATCGAGCAGCAGTGCCGCTTCCGATTCTTCATCCCCGATCATGGGAGCAGAATGCCGGTGCTCTGAAATCTGGCGCACCGTCTTCGTTCTCTAAACCCGATAACGAAGAGACATGCGTTGCTGCTTTTTCCTGGAAACGTTGCTTTCCCTCCTCGGGCCGTTTCGCAAACTGCATCATGGTTTCTGAGCCAACGCTTTCTGGACTTTCTCTCGGACTGTCTCAAGCTCAAACTTCGTCAGAGGTGACGCATCTTTTTCGAGTTCGCGAGTTACTATTTCCTGAGCAACTCGATCTGCAGAAGTATCAGCGAAGCTTCCGAGTCGCGTGCGAAGTCGTCGTTCCATCTCGATCCTCTCGGAATTCTCCTGAGATTTACCGGCACGAAGCATTTCTCGATGTTCATCCAGCATGTGCCGGGTTTCGATGTCTAGCGTGGAAGATAGGCCAAACCAGATTCCCGTCAGAATCTGATCCGCTCGAATTCCAGGCGGAAGATCAACCTGCCGAACGTTTAGGTGTTCAGTTGAGCCATCCAACCGAGCGTCGTGGCATAGCCATCGCTCAAGGAATCTATTGTGCAGTCACCGACTGACGGACCGATAAATCGAATCCGTTCCTCATCCAGAACAATCTCGTCGATTCCCGGCAACACACTCTTCAGAACATCGCAAACATTCTGGAAAAGCTGATCGGATTCCGTCGCTTCCCCAGCCTTCAATGCATTGCGTTCCAGCCCCTCGATCCAAGTTTCTGCATGAACGAGATTTGTCGGAATTGCGTAAAGTGTGTTGATCGCATTCAGAGGACGGTCAAGTTCAACGCTCCGCTGTGGTCCCCCAAAAGCCGATCCTCGCGAAGTGCCATATCCAAAGATCATGAAATCTGGCGAGGCAGAAGAAGCTGCTATCGCTTCTCGCCCTTGTTGCTTTGTCAGTTGCACGTGATACGTAGTCGAGGTTTCTGTCACTTGAACAGAACATTCACTGTGGCCGAATTGGATAAGTGGCGACGAAATACTTGGCAGAATAGCCTGCACGAGATCTCGATCGAGCAGACCCATTCCAATCGCCCAAAGCACAGAACTCTTCCCCGTTCCGTTGTCGCCCAGAAGTATCGTCCATTGGCCGGGGCCGGATGTTCGGTCGGGTGCAGCCTCGGATCGGACGAGTTCTAACTGCTGGGCGCGGCGAAAATTCGAGAGCGTAAGTCGCTTGAGAAAAACTGACTGCAAAGGATCACGAGATGATGGATTCCGTTCGCGCAGTGTTGGAGCAATGCGCGGTTTGCGTTCCAGCAGGGCATCGAGAAGTTCTTCGTACCCAAGCTCCGGATTCTGAGGTTCGATCTTGATCCCGAATCGCCCCTTGAAGGGTTTGGGCAAGTATTGAGTCAATACGCCGGGGAACAGAAGTGGGATCAGTCTGATGAGTGCCCGCTCAACTGAAACCTCTTGCAACTCCATCAGATCGTCCAGGCCCGCGTGCTGCCTGAAGTCATTTTTAATAACATTCCGTGAGGCAAGCAATATCGCGACGTCACTTTCAAATAATGCATAGGCATACCACTTGACAATATCCATCCCGGGGCGAAGTTCCCAAACATCCAGCAAAGAGCGAACTCCATCTCCCCTTAGCCGCTCGGCCAATTGCTTTGCAAAAGCTGTGTCTTCAGCAGATGAACGGCAGTAAGAAATGTAAACCACGGGCGGTTTCTTGGTCATTGAAGTGACTCACAATCGAACATTGGCGTGGAAAGCCATCTACGGGGCGATCGTCAACGGATCGCGATGTCGGAATAGTAACAAATCCAATCGAGGTTCTCATCTCCAAATGCCAGACCTGTCATCGCAGCACTTCTCATGACAGATTTTCAGGATTCCAAATGGGCCACTTCATCGTTGCCAACTAACCTGTGCGGTTGTGTAGATCAATTCGTAACGATTTGAATTGCCCTACCCGGACTATGAATAACCTCTCGCCGATGCCAGTCGAAATGCTCACTCAGCGGCAGGCAGTCGCTGGATTGCGGTGACTTAAGCGACAGGCCGTGAAACGACATCGGCTATTCACTCAGCCCCGTCGAACCGTTGGCTTTTTGAGAGACGCGCAGCTGGAAGTCAGCCTACTGAAGAAACGACGGCCGTTTTCGTTTTTTTCTGATCATTGATGACGGCTCGGTGCGGAATTCGCTGGCCGATTTCCTGCGACAGCAAAAGGTGGATGTTCACGACTACATGACGGCGATGGAGTTCTACCGAGACTACCACAAACCCGTGCCGGGAGTTCTGGTGTCTGAGATTCATCTTCGCGGCATGAGCGGCATAGAGCTGTTTCGCTGCGTGACCTGGTTCAATGAGATCAATGGGTGGCAACCAAACAGGATCGCAGGCACTTCAAGTCAACGCTTGACGTTTGCTACAGTTCGACGATGTGTCATACGCTTCATGGTTTCAGCTCCTTCGCATCGCCAGTCGCTGAAATCTGCTTCCTGGCGCGCTCGATGGAATCAATCACGGCCTGGACGTATTGCTGATCTGAAAATGGGCTCATGATGTAGGACTTGATGGCGACAACAGGCTCCCCGTAGTCGGTTTCGCGAAATCGATCGGTCATCGAAAGCACCACACCGTCACCACGCAGCGCTTCTGCGTGTAAGATGCGAAACACCTGACGGTTGTATTCATTGTATTTATGCAGTTGAGATCTATAGTTGGCGTTGCTCTGTTCCAGCTTCGGAAACTCGAACGTATCAACTTCATCCGGGTAGACTCGAAATAATGTCACCGGACCAAAATTTTCCGGGTTCATCACGCTGATTGAAGGTTGAGCGGTTAGACGATTCCGCAGCGTTTCTGCCATCGTCACAAGATGCCCCAGCAAAGTTCGCAGCCCGGTTTTTCCCAGCAGTTGCAAGGCTCCCAGAGCTGCCATGGGACCGCTGCCCGAGCGACTGGTTTCCAGCGTGAATTTCCCCGGATTGTATTCGCCCGATTGAAACAGATACGGAGTCGTCGCTTGATCACGCGCCAGACTTCGCAAATCCCGAGCATCTTTAACAAAGTAGGCACTGGAAATGTACGGTGCGAAGCCGGTCTTATGGTAATCAACACCGATCGAATCCGCCAAACGCAGATGACGAATGCGGCGGTTGGCTCCAGCAAGGGCTCGTAGAGTGCGGTCAGGAAATTCTAAAGTGTTCTGCGCGAAGTCGTAGTCGCGGAAGACGCTCCAGGCCCAACCGATGACGGCGTCGGCGTGAAGGTGCGGCACATAGTCCAGCGAGAATTCCCGCACAAAGTTGTCCCGAATTTCATGGATCTGTTCCAATGGGTCCAGGCCGAAGGCGTCAGTCGTACCCATCGTGGCAACGATGCACGCGATGCGACGGCCTTCTTTCAGCAGTCGCCGAAGTTCGGTTTCCAGCAGACAGGTTCGCATTTCATTGTTTGGCGAAGTTGGAATCGTAACAACGTTGTTGAGTCCCACACCCAACCATGAGGCTGCGGTCTTGACAGCATAGTGCGCCTGGTCGGAACAGATGATGACAGGAAGTTCGCCCGTCATTCCGTTTTGCATGGTCCCCGGACAAGCACGTTCGATGCCCATGCGAATCGCATACAGAAGTGTGCCAGTCCCGCCGAAGGTAAATATGCCGCTTGATTGATGCGGATCGTAACCCATCAGTTCGGCCGTCATGCTGATGACTTCGGCCTCGGCCAGTGCCACGCCACGACTGGCTTCTTCGCTGCAGAGATTCGGATTGTAGATGGCGGGTAAAAGCGTGCCAAGAATTCCGGGGATGCAAGGCGGGTTGATGACATTCACCTGAGCCCTTGGATGTCCCCAGATAAACATACCGGCCAGGTGATCCACCAGATCGCGGGCAACAAGTTCGACGGTACTCATGCCATCGGGAACCCGCGCATCCATGGCGGCGGCGAAGTTGACTTCTTTAGGTTCTCCCAGAATCGGGCGTTGCGATTTCATGGCATCAACACGGTCCAGCGCGCGCAGGACTGAGAATACGAACCATGCATCGTGTTCCTGATCTGACACAGGTTGAGGAAACGCGCGGCGGAGAACAGTGAGATTGTCTCGATAGTTGGTCATGGATCGGGATTTTCGCCAGATATTTTGGGCGTCGCTGTTGTGAGGTTGACAATTTTGATGCTGCGATTCGTTGGGAATAATAACGTATTCGCGTCCCATCGTTTAGTCACCCGTCACAGCGCTTCCTTTCCGTGTCGCTGATGCGTACCATCTTCAACCTGGCTGGATGGGCGTCGCACCGTCCGGAATACGGAGCCTCCCCGGAGGGCAGGCTGGGGAAATAATCCCAACCCGAAGCGTCAGCGAGGGATGCTTGGCGAAAAACGCAGGCAATTTTATCCCTCACTGACGTGTCGGGTTGTGAAAACTGATTAAACAGCCTGCGGGCGACTCAAATTTTGTCTTGGCGCGTCCCTGTTTTTGTATTTTGCAGAATGAATCATGACTGGCATCTCGAAAGTTCTCACACTGGGTCGCAACATCACACTGTTTCCCGTCATTCATGGCAGTGGAGACTTTGCGGTCGAAGTGCGGCGATTGATGTTGTCACATAAATTCGCATGTCTGGCTGTTCCGTTGTCGCCGTCGTTTCAGCGGGACGTGGAGGCGGCTGTGGAACGTCTGCCGGTGGTTTCAGTCGTGCTGCAACGCGAACCTATGACCGCATTTGGCGGGACTCAGACAGACTTCGAGACTGGACAGGAAATCGAAGCTGAAGAAGGCGAACGCGCCGTTGCGAGCTATGTTCCCATTGATCCGTGTCAGCCTGTGATCGCAGCGTTGCGAATTGCACGGCAGGAACGCATGATCCGCGCGTTTATCGACATCGAAACGGATCACTATATTCCTCGCGCGGCTGTGTTGCCGGACCCTTATGCACTAAAGCGTGTAAGTCCCGAGCAGTTTGCGGCGGCCGTGTTACCCGCATTGCCCGCACCGGAAGATGATGAACAACGGAATCGCATCCACTGGATGGCTAGTGAACTGTCTCGTCTGTCTGCGCAGCATGAATCGGTACTTTGTTTGTGCAACATTATGGACTGGCCGTGGCTGCGAGATGCATTCAACAGCGCGGTCGAACGTCCGGAAAATCCGGAGTGGTCTGAAACTGCGACTGAGTCTTACGCCGTCTCGCCACGAACCTTGACGTTTGTTCTGGGCGAATTGCCGTTCATCACTGGTCAGTATGAACAGGCCCGCGCGGATCTGGACGATGATGAGAACATGGCGATCGATGGCATCAAGTCGTTGCTGTTGCATGCCCGTGGAATGTACAAGGAGGAATTCAAATCCCGAGCGCGACGAATTACGCCTCAACTGCTGCTGAATTGCCTGAAGTACATTCGCAATTTGTCATTGATGGAGCGACGTTTCACGCCCGATCTTTATACCCTGGTCGTGGCGTCTCAGCAGACCGCCGGAGATCAGTACGCGATTCATGTGACTGAAGCGGCTCGCGATTATCCGTTTGTTCCTGTGGACGATCAGCCGGAAGCTCGCTTTGGTGTGGATCGAGTCTTATTGCCGGATGGCACGGATCTGGTACCTGTGAACCGCCTGCCTGGACATCCAGTCGTCTGGCGAAGTTGTCGTCTGAATGCTCGGCCTGATCGCAAGACGAAGTTTGAATGGCAGAAGTCATGGAATCCTTTTGGACAGTGCAGTTGGCCTCCTGAAGACGTTTCGATTGAACGCTTTCGTACACATGTGAAAAACGCCGCGCTGGACCTGATCGGAAACGATCTGGCGAAGACGGAGAAATTTACTTCCAGCATGAAGGATGGTCTGGACATTCGCGAGACGCTGCGGAACTGGCACAACGGCGAATTGCATGTCAAAGTCTTTCCGCCAGCGCGCGGCAAGATCGACTGCGTCGTGATGCTGTTTGATTCTCCTGCAGATCCTCGCGAATATCCGTGGCGTATTACATGGCACGCAGAACATCAGGATGAATCGACGTTGTCACTTTTTGCGACGAGCTTCCTGGAAGAAATGGTCGGCCCCGGCATCGCATTGGCCAGATACGGCGGTTGCATGTTTCTGTTTCCGCCTCGCCCGATTCAGGACATCTGGCGAGATCCGCAATTTGATTTTGTGGACACTCTGGAAGAACGACTGATTGCTGCGGGGCTGCATTATTCGACGGAGCGGCATATCGCTTTAATGAGTCACAAGCCGCCGGGAGCTGGCTGGCGTCGGCTGGCGAGTAAGTACAAAAAGAAGATCGTGCATGTTCCGTTAAGTCGATTTGGTGCCGCGACGATTGAAAAACTGCGCATGTTTCATGTGTTGAATGGTCATCACGTGCGAAGTTTTGCGGAACATTTCATTCGGAAGCCGTAACCTTCTCAGGCCAGCCGACTATTTACTCCCAAGCCTTGTTTGCGAGGGCTTGGTTGGCTTTGATCCATTTGTCGAGTTCCACCTGATCGGCTTGCGAGATTTTCGCGTTGTTCACGACGAGTGGAATTGCAATCTTCAGAACAAGTGGGCCGGAACCGTTGACAACGTCGGACTGAGCAGCACGGTTCATCATACCTTGCGGCAACATCGGAAGTTTTTTCGTGAGGCCGTTTTTGTCTGCGTGCCGAAGAGCCAGGAACAAATCCATACCGCATTGTTGCCACGCCGGAACGTTAGGTGCTTGATTGAAAAATTGACTGGCGTCCAACGCAAGAACGGCAATTTTGTAAGCGAGCGGATCGAAGTTGATTCGTTCGTCGTACGCGCCCTGACCAATGCCGAAAGCAGCACGGCAGCGAACGTCAACTCGGCGGCTTCGATCATCAACAATTTTAACAAACGTTCGCATACCGGTCGTGACGGGAGCGCCTACGGGTTTTCGGGCAATCGTAATATCGGCCAAAGTATCCAACAGGTGAAGCTGATACTCGGGCTCTGTGCATGGGCGATCAAGTTCATCGGCAATGACGTCACTGACTTCGGCCTGTTGTTGAGGCACAACGGAAGTCGTTGTGAGAACGTAGCTGATAGCCTCTGCCGTTGTCACTTTCACCGAATTTGGCTGTTCAGGATCTTTCAACACACTGATCAAAGCACTCAACGATTCCGGGTGATTTTCAACGAGCCCCGCGCCGGTTGTGTTGACGTTCAGTTCTTTAATGACCTGAATTGCGATCGCACGAGCGTCCAGGTTGTTATCGAACATCTGTTTTGCCACTGCAAGGACAGCATCACAGTATTTTTGTCGGTAGGCTTTGATGCGCTGCGCATTTCCAGCCTGGTTACCAGCTCGTTTAATTTCGCGGTCCATTTCATTCAGCAGCCCCTTGACATTGTCAGGGTTTGCGACGAATGCCGGATCAGTTGCCTGAAATAGTCTGTACTTTAAAGTCAGCGTCAGGTTTTCGATTTCTGCTGCCGTGTCAGTCCCATTTTGAACATTGGTGGTGACCGTTCGTTTGAGCTGCAGATATTTGGGGTCAGCGATACGCTCCAAAGGATTGTTGATCTCGCGGATTTTTCGTGTCAACGCCTGCTGATCGATAATCGTCTGCATGCAGTTCTGGGCTGGCTGCTGGATCGCGGCGTTGTCCGGCTGCGGTTCGATTGGTGGAGGATCAGCTTGAGGCGTGGCGGCTTCGTCCGAAGCTGATGCGGGGCTCGCCGGTTGAACGGCGCTGTCCTGAGCGTATATGTCCTCGGGCGGAGACATACAAAGCGTCAGTACGATCAGCAGACATCGGCTGACAGCAACAATGCCACGTGGGATCTGAATGCAGCGTTGAACAACAGGCATAGGCTCACCAAGACAGGAAGACGTCAATGTCTCGTTGGTTTTTCGGGAATTCAAACTTGCAGCATCCTGGAAACGTCAGCAGTTTCAAGCCACAAATCGGAATACAATTCGAGCCAATCATGGCCCGCCTTCTGTTGCCGTCGAATACCGATTGGCATCTCGGGAACTTCCGGAAAACGGGTTAAGATGACAGGTTCCAGGGTTCACGTCCAGAATCAGAACAGCCGTAACGCCACAAATCAACGAGTTTCATGGCGGTAACCCCGCAGGTTTGGCAATATCGCTTAATCGTGCAGCATGTTCCAGTTTACCGCAAGCCGATTTTAGGGTCTAGACCGCAGAACCCGTATAACAGGTCGTTGTTGTGATTTGAGCGACGTCTGCAGCCATGGATTTGCATCCATGAACTGTTGACGCCAGTGATAATGATCCAGTAGACCAGTCGTATCGCGATTCAGCAATCTCAACGCCGCGTAGAGCGCCTCAATCGTGGCCAGCCCTTCGCTGGGGTCCGAGTAGACCTCAGACTTGCGAGGGTAAGCCGTCTGAATAAGCGGCAGTGAGCGGACTTCCACGTGTTGATAGAAAGGTTCCATCCGCGCGGCAAGTCGCCAGGTGCCGTCCAACAGCAGGAGACCTCGATGCGAATCCGCTTCGGACAGGATCGGGCCGCCAATCCCCAGTCGGACGTATCCCGCGATATCGATCGGCACAGGATGCGGAAACGTGGTGAACACGAAGCCGTCTCGGTCGCGCAGCGGTTCGACCGAGCATTTGCTGCGTCGTTCGCGAGGATGCACGATGATGACGGTCGGCGGCACGACAACTGGGGAAGTCGCATCGGGAATTGAAATTGACGGCGTTGGGTCGGCGGGCATCAGGATTACTCGTTGCGAATTTTTTCAATGTCCGCGTTCAGATCAGCAATCTCCTTTTCCAGCTTTGGGATTTCTTTAGGGTCATCCGGCTGGTTTTTAGCGGCTTTGAGTAATTCTCGCAGACGCAGAATTTTGTTCTTTGCGGCGTCAATTTGCTTCTGCTGTTTCTTGTTGAGGGCCATTTGGCTCTAATCCCGTTCTGTTTCTGCGGTGAAATCGCCGCGACGACCCAGCCCTGCTGGCGTATGTAATCCTGGACCACTGTCCGATGCGGCAGCTTATCGAAGTTTTGAGTTGTTGCGAACAATGCCCGACCATTCCAAAGAACTTGTCCGATTCCTTCGCAAATCGGTTCTGTCCGGAGGTCTGCAAAAAGCCGTGTTCAGCAGCCCGAAACTGCCTGCCGAGCCCGTTCGCCGCATTGAAGTACGCCCTGTAGAAATCCGTGACGCGAAGCGATTTCAATTTTCTTCGCAGACCGAAACACAACAGACTCATCGGAATCTGGACGCGAATGAAGCCATCGCTGCCTTCGATTCACTTTGCCAAGGCGACTATCGTAACGTACGCATAGTAATGAATTCCGGGATCAGCGAAGCTCGCATGTCAAAGAAGGGAGTCTGGTTTCTCAAGACGACGGCAACTTCAGCGACGACTCCTGACAACAAAGCGGACACCGCAGCCCCCGAACCGGAATCGCACAATCGAGTTCGAAACTATCTGATTCCGGAAGGTGTGCCGTGTCCGTTTTTGATTCACACGGGCATCATGTCACGCGACGGCAGCGTGCGCGCCAGTCACTCGCGTAAGTTCCGACAGATCAATCGGTTTCTGGAATTCATCAACGACATCGTCGATGCGTTGCCAGCGGATCGACCGCTGCGAATTGTTGATTTCGGCTGCGGTAAAAGTTATCTGACGTTTGCAACACATTATTTATTTTCAACGATTCTGAAACGGGAGTGTCAGATCATCGGGCTCGATCGTCGCACGGATGTCATCGACACGTGTCGCAAAATTGTGACCAGTCTTTCGTTGCAAAATCTGGAGTTCCATGTTGGTGATATCTCCGGGTTTCTTTCTGATGCGCCTGTGGATCTGATGATCTCGCTTCATGCTTGTGATACGGCCACTGACGATGCCATTGCCCAGGCGATCCAGTGGAACTGTTCCGCGATTCTTGCCGTGCCATGCTGCCAGCATGAACTGAATGACATGCTGGCGGAGACGGCATTGTCGCCCATTACATCGTATGGGATTACCAAGGATCGTTTTGCAGCCATCGCGACCGACACGATGCGAGCTTCGTTGCTGACGGCGTGTGGATATCAAACGCAGGTGATGGAATTCATCGATATGGAGCACACGCCGAAGAATCTGCTGATTCGCGCGATTCGTCGAAAATCAGGCGGCGCGAGCGCGAAGGCCGCCGCCAGCAAGGCGCTGACTGATGTTCTTAAACTGCGTTCGCAACTGGGCGTTGAATGTTTGTCGCTGGAACGTCGGTTAAATGAACTCAGCCTGCTGACGTGGTCTGCGAGTCCTGAATCGCCAGTGGCCGCAGATAGTCAATCTGCGAGCGATCGCGACGCCAAGGAAGCCGCACCATGACAAAAACACTGATTACTCTCTGCACATACAATGAACGTGAAAATATCGTCGAGCTGATTCCGGAACTGCACGCCGTTGCACCGGACGCGACGATTCTGATTATCGATGACAACTCACCCGATGGCACCGGAGCGTTGGCCGATCAACTTTCGGCGGCCGATCCACGCATGCAGGTTCTGCATCGAACTGGAAAGCTGGGATTGGGCACAGCAATCCTGGCGGGATTTCGGTACGCAATCAGCAACGGCGTCGACTTTGTCGTGAATCTGGACGCCGACTTTAGTCATCCGCCGAAGTATATCCCGCAGTTGATCGAACGTATGTCGCAGTGTGACGTGGCCATTGCCTCTCGATACGTTGCAGGAGGCGGTGTCGCAGGCTGGACGCCCTGGCGCAAGCTGATGAGTCAATCGATCAACTTGTGGGCGAAGCTTTGCCTGGGGCTGCCGACACAGGACAACAGTGGCAGTTTTCGATGTTATCGAGTCAGCAAACTCGCAGAAATCGACTGGGATCTGACGATGGCTAAAGGCTATGCGTTCCAGGAAGAAGTCCTTTATCGCTGCCAACGTGTTGGATGCCGGATGTCAGAAGTGCCCTTCATTTTTGCGGATCGCCGTTTTGGTACGACTAAAATCAATGTGAGTGAATGTCTCACGGCAGCGTGGGTGATTTTTGCACTCGGCGTCCAGCGATTGTTTGGGTGCCGAGTAAAAACACTCAACGACCCCGGCGAGCGGAGCGTCGTCAGTCGCCCGATCAATCACGGCAACGCGATGCAATCATTGACTCGCCCCGAACAGAAATCGGAGGACTAACGCCCTGCCGCTCGCCGACGCAGCAGGGACAACCGTTGGTGATGTCGATACACTGGTCACGATTGCCCATTCCTCAGAATTTGATACTGCATTATGCGTGAACTCCATACGTTTCCTGATGAACGACATGCCAATCTGTTGGCGGATGTTTTAACTTCCAGGTCAATGCCTGCCGAGGTCACTCCGGAAGACAATGCGTGGGTTGTCTGGATATTGAACGACGATCATCGCGAGGCCGCGCGTGAGGTGCTGGCTGAGTTTAAGAGGAATCCGGATGCTCCGGAGTTTACTGATGCGATCAAGACGCTCAGACAACAAAAGGCCGAGTCACTTGCGAAAGACGCCAAAGCGAGGAAGTTGCAGGTCCGTATTCAGGATCGATGGACAGGTGGTTGGTGGAAAACCTATCCCGCGACAATGATCCTGATCGGCATTTCCGTGGCCGTTGTGATCCTCTGCACAGATTGGCAGGCCGCAGGTCAAGGGAGACGCGTGATTCTACCTACCTGCAATAATGAAGAATCAACGCTGCTCAAAGCCTTGTACATGGAGGCACCGGGACTTTTGATTGAGACTCCGTTTGGAGACATCCCGCTGCGTGGAAAACCATCACTGATGGCAATTTTGAAGAGCGGTCAGGTGTGGAGATTTGTGACGCCGATCTTCCTGCATTTCAACGTGATGCATATTTTCTTCAACATGATGTGGCTAAGGAATCTGGGTCGAACGATTGAATTTACACGAGGCACATGGCGATTTGTGGCATTGATTCTAGTGCTGGCTGTCGCATCCAACATCGGTCAATACTGGTGGGTCATGACGTACTATCCGAAACAGGCACCGGGGAATTTCGGCGGGATGTCAGGGGTTGATTTCGGCCTGATTGGCTACCTCTGGATGAAAGGTCGAACTCAGCCACAACAGGGCCTGGGCATTCCACGCGATCAGTTGGTTTTGGCGATTCTCTGGATGCTGTTGTGCATCGGTGGGGCCTTTGGCCCGATCGCCAACGCCGCACATGTCGTTGGTTTTGTGGCAGGTATGTTCCTTGGAGCCCGGCAAAGCATCTGGAGCAAACTACGTCCGATGTTGATTACGGATTCGACTGACGATATCGACACATAAGCACCCATCATTAAATTTTGGGGTATAACAAATGCTTGGTAAAACAACATCCGGAGACTGACGCAGGAAAAAACAGGGGCCGTCGAATGTTCGACGGCCCCTGTGAGTTGAACTCGTTCTGGCGAGCGGCCTGCGTTAGCTTGCCGGTACGATGCGATTCATTGCCATTTTTGCGAGTATCCGGGCAGGGCCGTTTTTGTACCGGAGGGCTGACGCCCTACCGCTCGCCTGAAAATCAGGCATTATGGCAGGAATGGAGGGAAACCGATGTTCGGGAACAATGGATCGGCAGCGGCTCGAATGTTATATCCACCGGCGGTGAAGGCATTCTGGATATTCTGAGTGAGGCCAAAGTTGACAAACGAGTTGTTTGGATCGTTCAGGAAAGGTCCGTTGTCAACCTGAAACAGATCGGTTCGACGTCCGCCGATGTTATTGTTGAATTTCAATGGATCATTGTTCGTATACGTTGCTCCAATAGCGTCTGCGGCAACTTCATTGTCGCCACGGGAGGATGTATCGATCTGATTTCCTTGATTGGTCTGGAATCGCAGATCCAACTGGGCGGTGTCGTCCAGATAAACGAAGTCGAACGTTCCATCTCCACTTCGATCCACAGAGTTAAACGTTTGGGTTGAAGACACGAAGGATGCCGTTCGGAAGTCTTCTTCAAGATTCCCACCGAACACGTTGTCCTGAACATCTGCGGCCACGTAGGAGCCCGTACCAACCTTAATAAACAAGCCTTCTCCAGACACTCCTCCCGTCCCGTTGGTCTTAATCGTGTTGCCCGTGACTGTCAGGTAACTATTCTGAACGGTTCGCAGGTTGAGGTATCGTGGCATGTAAGAAGTGTTACCGTTTATGCTTCCGGCATTGAGAGCGAAGAATTCAGGACGGAATGGGCTGAAATTCAGGTTATCGTTCGCAGGTGGGCCAACGATTGGGAAGTTTGGCAGGTACACGAATCGGTTTTGTGTCATATCCGAGTCGGCACGATAGTAGATACCTTCCTCACCGTTTGACACAATGGTGTTGTCCGTGAAGGTGATCCTGATCGGGTCAAACTCATTCTGTCCAAATTCGCGGTTTCGTGTGCCACCCGCACCAGTCAGCAGAACATTCGCTCCGCGGCGAGTATTCTGACTGATCAAGTTGTCTGAAATCGTAATCTGAGGGATCGCACCAGTTTCAATGGCACCGAAGTTATCGGAGACAAAGAAGTCCGCAAAACTCGGTGGTATCGATATCGTCGAATCGACGTTCGCGGGTAGTGTCCCGATGTCTGTCCCGCCCAGCGTATTGATGCTGATACCGTCTCCACGATTTCCGGCTGCAATGCCGTTGTTTTGGCCACCAATTGTATTTCCAACGATGGAGATAATTGGTGTTGGTCTCTGAACAGGACCAATGTCTGAGATCGGCGTGAGGTCAGTTGGTGTCACGGCCGCAGGTGGAGTAATGGACCAGGTTGTCCTGTTTTCCGTCCTTCCGGTCGCCGTGATAGCAATACCGTCGTCGGCGTTGGACTGGATCATGTTTCCTTCACCCACGCCGCCTACGATCAGCGTCGCATCCGTATTGCCGGTGAAGTTTGCCTGAATACCATCACCATCCACAACATCGACGTCAGCGTTGGCATTTGTGTCTTCGCCGGGATCCAATGTTCCGTTGCCGTTGAGATCTTCTCCCGGATCCAGAACCCCATTACCGTTGGTTGCGGTATCCTCCGTCAGACCGGCGATACTATTTGTGATAGTTGTATTCGTGACTCGCACTGAAGCTTGTGAGTCACCGCTGGAATCCCAGCGAATGCCGTTGCCACCGGCCGCTGTGCCGTTGCCGTCGATGGTCGTCTGGCCTGTTCCGGATGTGATCAGGATGTCTGATCGACCGCCAGGTGTTGTAATACGCACACCGTCGCGTCCGTTACGGGAGATACTTGTATCACCATTTGTGTTGGCTGCGGCGTGAGCACTTGAGCCTGCCGCAATTCGGTTGCTGGTAATTTCAACCAGGACTCGTGAATCGTCGGTCGCGACCAACTGCACACCATCGACACCGTTGTTATTGAAAGTGTTGCCATCAAAGATTGACCGTCGTCCTGGCGGCAAACCGTCCGTTGGATCACCGAACGAAGAATTCTGTGATGCTTGCACCAGCGTGCCATTCTGGCCATTGTTGTTGAACGTGCTTCCGGTCATATCTCCGATGAGCGTTGCATCACCCTGCAAACGATACTGAGCACCGTTGCCTGTGTTGTTATTGAAGATGCTGTTCAGAACTGTCACCATGTTTGCTGTTCCGGACATCGGCTGATTCGGATCAAACCGATCGTTCCCCTGAGCATTTACATCCATACCGTCGCCAGCATTGCCCGTGAAGCTGGAATTTGTAACAGTCGCCAGCAGCAATGAAGAGTCGGCTCGTGTCAATGCAAGGCCATCACCGTTTCGAAGCGGATCAGGGCCATCCAGGGTCCCAGTCACAGTCGTGTTCAGAATATCGACAACGGCTTTGCTGTTTCCGGCTACATTCACACCGATGCCAACATCGCTGTTTCCATTGATCGTATTTGCACTGCTCGCGGCAGTTCCACCGATCTTCAGGTTGAGACGATTGTTGTTTACGATGGCGGGTGGAAGTGGTGGAGTATTGTTCGGTCCAAGCATGTTTGCGACGATACCGCCGCCAGTGTTGTTTGAAATCGTATTTCCAATGACAGTGGCATCCAACTGTGCTTCGTTATTTGCGGCAACAAGCTGATTGAAGAGCAGACCAGCACCACCGTTGCCCGTAATTGTGTTACCGGCGATCCGGCGATTTGGAAGCGTACCAAAGTCGATGAATCCACCGTTATCAATCAGGAATGAAGCACCATTGCCACTGTTATTCGTAATAGAGTTGTTCAACAGGTTTCCGTCGATCATACCGCCGTTGGCTGCCAGTGCTCGAAAGCCATCGCCACCGTTACCGGAAATCGTATTTCCTTGATTGTAAGACGTTCCGCTGTAGACGTTGACTCCCGTTCCGCCAATGGTGCTGGTGGCATGAATCACCGCACCCGGACCATTCGCTTCAAGTCGCACGCCGTTGCCACCACCGTTCGTGATTGTGTTGGACTGGATCGTAACACCCTGCGCGACAGCGTTGTCGTTCATGACGATTGCGATACCATCCTGGCTGACTCCCGTGATCCTATTGTTGTTGAATGTCGAAGGCAGAAGCTGGGCATTGTCTGTCGCATTCACAATAATTCCGTGTGCAGTTGGGTCGCCAGATGCAGCGGCCCGCACACCGACAGCTCCAACCAATTGTTGGATGTCAAATTGCTGTCGGGTTGTATCCCCCGGACCTTCTGACAGGTGTGTTGCGGAGAACGCGAATTCAGCAGGTTCGATCAGGGTCTGAATCGGCAACAGAAACGGTGCGGCCGGTGTTCCCATGATTGGATTGGCCCCGGTCGGCGTTATTGCTCCAGTATCGTCTACGTGTTCAAGTGAAAGGTTGTGGCCGATTTCATGTGAAGTCACCAGTCCTAATGCTCGTCTAGTAAACGTTAAATTTCCGGAAGTCAGGGCAGAAGCAGCATAGGCTGGTGCGTCACTAAGCGACTCTGCCCGAATGTCATATGCATTTGCGGGTGTCAACGGACCAAACGTTGTCAGCGTGTTTGCGTAGACCGTACCGCCGTCATCACCAAGCGTAATGAAGTTCGGTCCGGTACCAGTTGCATTTCGGACTGCACCGAGAATCGCCAGACCACCCGCTGCAGTCGAACCAGCTGCGGCATCACCGATGTTCATGACGTAGTATTCAGTCGCTCCGTTTGATGGAGCAACACCGTTATCCCCGATCACAAAGTCGATGTCGAGCTCCATGCCGTCAGGAATGGAACTGCGTGCGTCCTGAGTTACAGTTGGGATTGTACGGAAGTAGTTTCGAACCGTATCAAGAACAGAATTTGTCACCACGTCATACTGTGATGGAGCGAAGCCGAAATTCGTAACATCAAACGGATCGAGTGCCTCTCCGGCAAAATCGACAAAACCAGCCTGGCCAGGATCAATGAAGTCCAAAACAATTGTCAAACCTGCTGGCCCGCCGCTGTTTCCACCAGAAATTGTATTGAACAGTGCATCAATCTGTGCTGTAGAAGTATCTCGAAGATCAGTTGCTATACCCGCGTAGGTGTTACCAAGGAAAGTATTTCCAAGAGACGTTGTTGGACCACCAATATCAAACGTTCCCGTACTGGCGTCTTCACCAAAGATACACAACCCTGCAATGCTGTTCTGGTTCATCGTGTTCGATACGATGCCCCGGTCAAAACGACCGTTGCCATTGAGGTCTTCCCCTGCATCTAGAGTTCCATTTCCGTTGAGGTCTTCCGATACGGCGTTGAACACGCCGCCATTCTGGAAGTGAATGAATCCACCATTACCGAGGTTATTGCTGAAGGTGTTAGTTGCAAGGCTTGACAGGTTATATGTGCCGCCATCTGCTCTCGCCACGAAGCCATCGTTGGTATTGTTCGTTGAAACGTTCCCTTCGACAACCGCGTTGATCGTGGAACCAGCACGGGCCTCAGTCACGATTCCAGTGCCATTGAAGTTCGTAGTGTTGTTAACGATCCCTGTTGCAACTCCTCCAAAACCATTAGGATCGTCCGCGTGAATCGTACTGCCCGGATTCGCAACGATGCTCAGGCCAGTTCCGCTGTTGTTGGAGGCAATGTTATTGCGAACCAGCAGGTCAACAGAAGATCCACCCGCAACCGTAAGGTCCAGACCATCCAATGAGACACCCGCCAAGCCATTGAACTCATTCTGATCAACAATAATCCGACCGGAAACATCCTGCAGCAAAGCACCATTCGTGTAGTTTGTAAAGATATTGCAGGTCAGATTTGCGTCTGTGATCGGCAGCGGATTTACAACACCATTGCCAAAGACCGTGCCAGCAGCGTTCGCGGCATCGATTCGCATGCCGATGATTGAATTGTTATTGCCAATTCGCACAACACTGCCACCAGCCACCATTGTTGGGTTAGAAATCAGTGGACCCAGAGTTGTTGTCAGACCAATGTCTGCTGGAATAATGCAGTCTGCTGCCAATGTCAGAGGTTTCAAAGACGACAACAATGTTTGATCATCAAACAGTGACATACCCCCATTCACCGTCAGGTTGGTGGTCGAATCGTCTGCTCGCGGAACAACGCGAATGATGTCAAAGGTGCTATTGTTGGCGATGGCAGCAGATGCCAGTGTGCCATATGGATTCTCAAACGTACCTGCACCAGCAGTCGTGCGGTTCGGATCGACGTACAACAGTTTGTAGCCAACTCCCGTCGCCGTATTGATGACCGGGTTGTACACGAATTGCGTATCGCGGTGGACGTGAATTCTGTTGTCACGCACGACAGGATCCTGCAACCGATCTCTCACACTTGAACGTCGCAGCACGCGGCGATTTTTGTAGTTCGGCAAGTCGTACTGCAGGCTGACCCAGCTGTTCATTCCGAACGTGCGGTCAGTGGTCAGGTACGTGTTAACACGCAGACTTTCCGTGATCATTGCTTCCCAGCGAGCCTGAAATCCAGTCGCATCTTTTCCGTTATCGTTGTGCAGAAAGTATGCACCAGCGTACATGTTGATGCCATAATCACCCAGCACTGGCAGCGGACCACCAGTTTCCGCCTGTAGGCCAGAGTAGGCGTTTTCGTAATTGTCAGTGCGAACTTTGAACGCACCGTTGCCGAGCAACGCCAGATTGCTCGACGTACTGCTGCTCAGAAGCTGTGAATCATTACCGACCGCGAAATAGCCGTTCAATCGGAAGTCCAGGTACTTGCCAAGCGACTCAAAGCCAGCTCCAGCCTGATACCAGTCTCCGTTGCCATATCCCTGATCGTAATCAAAATAACCGTTCACGCCGAAGATACGATTGCGTGCCGAGTCATAGTTGCGATAAATCAAACCAGCATTCCCCAGCGGGTCACCATTGTTAGTGACCGATGCTGAAATGTCGCCAATCAAAACATTCGTGTTTGGAATGATGTGATACGGGATGCGAGCATTCAGTCGCTGATACGACTGCTCATATCCCAGACCGTCACCGATGTTCGTTTCGAACATCATGATCGGGCCGAACGGCTGGGCCGGCTGATAGGCCGAATGCGGAATCTGCTGAGTCGCTCCGTACGATCGCTCAAAATATGGAGCGTACGGCGCGGGCTGAGGATACATCCCCATGCCGGAATCGGCGGGGCCGCCATCCAGTGTGGCCACACCGGACGTGCCCGGTTCGGGCGTTGGCAATGCAGCAAAATCCGCCGAAGGCGATTGATCGCCCATGCGGACGACCCCTGGTTCATCGCCGACAGAGATACCTGCGGCTGTGATCAGAGCTATGCTGCTGACAAGGAGTGTGGCCGAGGCAAGAATTCGTGTGGGTTTCATCGATTGTTCCGATCGAGCCGTTCTGAGAATGTATGCCGGATATGCCGACAGTGACGGTTACTCTTCAGGATCGGACTTCGGAACACTGTTGGTTGAGTTAAAATGTGACGGATGTGCGGATCATTCCGAATCTATCAATTTTGCCGGGTGCAATTGGTAGTGCAAATCATGCAGTATCTAAGCGTATCGCAGTAACCACAGCGGCAGTTCCTGCCACGGGCTCAACGAAATCCTGTAGGTCCTTTCTGCCGGAAAGGACTTTCGCCGCAAGGCGAAGCGTACGCGGGATGCATCGCAATGGAACAGAAAATCGTTGCTGTGATCTCCGTCGGCCCGACTGTGACGTGGCATCTATTAATGTCGCTGGTCGCGGCGGGGCCGCGAAGTCCTGCTCGGCAAGCAGGACCTACCAAAACGAAGCAATCCCAATCGCAGGGGATACGATCGGGATCACGTTTGATAGGATTGTTTTGGCTCAACAAATCCTGGTGTAATATCACAAGGTGAAGAGTCATAAAACTATGTCGCTCCACCAAATCAGAACTCCAGATAAACGATACGTCCGGGGATCAGTCGTACAAAGCGCGTTGCATAAGGTTCAATATCCTGCGGCGTTTCGCGAGCTTCAACACGGACGATTTGACAGGCTCCCACATCCAGCGGGCGTGTGGATTCGAACAACCAGATACCATTCTTCATCTTGATGCCACCCATCACGCCGACTGAAAGATAAGGCACGGTTCCGTTATCTTTGACGGCCAGCATTCCGGCGCGAGGATGTTTGTCCATCGGTACTGGGTGTGAGACGCGTGTGTAGGTCTGACCTATTGTGCCCTTCGGCGCGATTCCCAATTCGCCCATGCCGTACGGTCCTGCAGCGATTGGCGGTTCAACAATGCCGCCCTGCATGAAGCCGCTGTCTTCATGACCGCCGCTGACTTCATAGCCACCATCCGTCATGGAGTCCATCATTTGCGGGGCTCTGGCGAAACCGCCGTGGCTTGGCATAGCCTTGCTCACCGTCTGCACGGCAACGCGGTCAGCACCATGGACGTTTCCCGAAACGCCAATCGCCAGACATGCCAATCCGCAACACATCACACAGCAGAATTGTCTGCTCATTAAAGGCTCCTCTGTTTCCGAAGTTTGATAGACGGCAGACACCTGTGACATCACAGCTCAAACCGCGATTGTCTGAAACCTACCACGTACCATTAACTTCAGGAGCTGGAAGTCGCCTTGTCGAAAAGATTTTGTCTTCTTCTGTTCAGGTTCCTTGCGTCAGTCTGAGTAGCCAGGACAGCCGGGTCAGGCTGACTTGTGCAACAAGTCAGACCTGACGCAGGGTGACGATCATGACGAGGACTTGTGAATATCCCGAAAAGTACGTCAGGCTTTCCAGCCTGACATGAAGCTCTACAAGTCGGCCTGGAAAGGCTGACGCACTCTCAGCAATGATGCGCGCCCTTGCAGTTCACGTAGACAGCATAGACGGACTGACTCGCTGTCATGAACAAGCGATTCCTTTTTGTTCCACCGAAGCAAACGTTGCTGCAGATTTCCGGCAGAAGAATTTGTCCAATGCGAGTTCCGTCTTCGCCTGCAAAAATATGAACACCATCGTAACCTGCACCGACCCAGCCTGCACTGGCCCAGATGTTGCCATGGACATCGCAGCGAATGCCATCCGCAAACCCGGACTTTGTGGTCTGATCCGGCATCACCAGATCCATGGACGCAAACGTTCGCCCTTTCGCCAGTTTCCTGCCGTCCACAACATCCCAAACCTGAATCTGTTTGGACGCTTCTTTATAGTGCGACCATCCTGTGTCGGCGGCGTAGAGTCTTTTGTAGTCTGGTGAAAAGCACAGACCGTTCGGCTTGAAGAGTTCATCCGTCATCTTGAACAGTTTGCCGGTACTGGCTTCAATGCGATAAATCGCTTCTTTCTGATTCGGCTGGGGCGAATCGTTTTTTGACAGCTCGCCTTCATAATCCATCAATGCCCCGTAGCCTGGATCACTGAACCAGATATCTCCGTTGGGATGCACGACACCGTCGTTTGGAGCATTCAGTGGCTTTCCTTCAAATGAATCCGCCAGCACCGTTCGCGTACCGTCGTAGTCATACCTGGCGACCGCGCGTGTCAGATGCTCAAACGAGATCTGTCGTCCCTGAAGATCAAACGTATTGCCGTTGCTGTTATTCGCAGGATTCCGAATAGTGCTGACGTGACCATCGTCCTCCAGCCAGCGCTGCTGAATATTGTTAGGGATGTCGCTCCAGATCAAATATCGCCCAACGCCATTCCATGCCGGGCCTTCTGCCCACAGCGTATTCTTACTGTGATGGATGCGCTGAATCGGAGTGTTGCCAAGTTTCAGTTTATCGAAGCGGTCGTCGAGTGAAACTAAACGTGGATCGGGATAGCGGACCGGTGCGGCGTCATCATCAAAATCATCCGCACTTAGCATTCGAGCAGCCGTGAGAGTCGCAGCCGTCGTAAACGTTGCCGCGCTTGCCAGAAACGCTCGACGAGCAACACCGGGACTTTGAGATTCACATTCGGTTCGATCGGCCTTTGTCGATACAGTTGACTCATTCGGATGTGTCATGGCAGGAAACTCCTGAGAAGGGTGGGATGTCGGAGAGCGTCAAAGCCAGGGAATTCGGCACGCACTTCAGTTATTATGGCGAATCGCCAGGCCGACTCCCAGCGAACGAGCGGTCAACTTTGCAGATTCGATTTGTGACGACCGCGTTGGCGGTTATCATGCCGGAAAAGCGAACCAAAAACTATTTAGCCAATGAAAATAGGGGTAGTGATGTCGTCTAGATGGTATTACCAACTGATGATCGAGGAATTTGGTCCGGTCAACGCTGAGCAGTTGCGAGAACTGCTGGAGTGTGGAACATTAAGTGACGGTGACCTTGTGCGTCAGGAATCCAGCGAAATATGGATCCCGATTTCTGATGTTCGAGAGTCTCTGTTCGCGGATGACGATTCACGTTCGTTCAACGAAGAAATCGGCGACTTGTCGGAACTGGCGTTTGAATTCGAAGACTCCGGCCCCACAACAAGACGCGGTGCATACGCCGAAGACGTCGATGCAGATATATCACCATCGATTGAAACATCCACGCCCGTGGCACCGACTTCATCTTCGGCAACTTCATCTTCGGCAACTTCGTCACGGCCAGTTTCGTCGCCGCCAGCAACGCCACCACCCGAAAGTCGTCAGCAAGCACGGGAAGAACACAAAGAGGAATGGTTTTGCGAATCTCTTGGTCAGGTCATGGGGCCAATGTCGTTCGAAGAACTTATCGAACTTGGCAAAGGCGGCGCGCTCGATGCAAATGATCGCGTGAAATGTGGTGAACGGGGTCTCTGGAAGATCGTCGAGCAATTGCCGAGTGTCATGCGAGCTGTCGCACTTTCCCGAGCCATCGAGGTCGATCCACAAATGGTCTCCTCGACGACTCAGAAACGTCTGGGCGATGCTGCGTATGCCGCAATGGTGGATAGCCCTGAAGTCCCTGAATTAACACCAGTTCCGCAACAGCAGTTGCAGCCACCGACACCCACAGCGGCCTCACCAACTGTAGCTGCCGCAGTCGCCGCCGATCAGCCGCAGCAAAACGAAGCAGCCTCTGCCACGGACTCGACTAAGACTTCGACTAAGACAGGAAAAACGAACGCGACAAAACCTCGACCCAAACGTCGCAAGAGTGCCAAGGGCGAAGACGCACTGCTGGACGAAATTTTTGACGACGTCTTCAATGACGACAACGCGCCGATACTACCGAAGACACCCATGCACTCCATGGCTGCTGCATCAACTGCCGCTTCGGCTGCAGTACCCGGGAATCCTCCGTCACCTAATCAAGCTCTCCAAAATTCAGCGGCGGCAGCGGCATACGGTGCGTCGCCATCTTCATCCACGATGTCATCTGGTTCCAACTCAGCCGGTCTGGCCGCGGCAGCGATGGCCGCACGACCAATCTCAACTTCGAAAAGTTCCGGACGTTCATTCGACTTTGATCCCAAAGTGATCGGCATGTTCGTCGCAATTTTGCTGGTGGGAGCTGGCGGATATTATGTTTGGCAAAGCGGGATGCTGTCCGGATCGATGAACGGCAATGGAAGTTTCGATCGAACCGGAGCAGTCAAGGCATTGGAGGCCGCCATGGCACGCTACAAGGCCGTCGGAAGCAGCCCGTCTGAAGACGCATGGAAGCAGTTTTCCGTTAAGACAAAACTGGAGATGTCAGCTTTGTTTAAATCGGTGTACGAACGAGCCGGTGCGACGCCTCAAGGAGCGGCCTGCCTTGCAGCGATCACGTCCTTAATGAAAATCGCTTCAACGACGCCAGACAACACAGAAGCGATCGAAAAGCATATTGCGGAATTCGAAAGACAGATTCCGCTGGTGACTAAGTAGTGACGTGAACACTGCGCCTCAGGAATCAACCAGCTTTAACGGCCTGCCACATCAACAAACAACACTCCATATTTAACTTTCCATCGATCGAATAAGCACATGCCATCGAAAATTCGCATTGGAATCATGAGCACGGCTCGGATCACGAAGACCGTTGTGCCTCAGATGATGGCGTCTGATCATGCTGAAGTTGTTTGCGTCGCCAGTCGTTCACTCGACAAAGCCCAACAGCTTGCCGACGAATTTGGAATTGCCAATGCATATGATTCCTACGACAAATTGCTGACGGCTGAAAACATTGACGCCGTTTATATTCCACTGCCGCCGTCCTTGCATTGCGAATGGACAATCAAGGCTGCCGCCGCCGGAAAACATATCCTGTGTGAAAAGCCTCTGGCTGTTAACGCTCAACAAGCTCAGCAAATGATTGACGCGGCAATCCAGCATCAGGTTGTCCTGCTGGATGCAGTGATGTGGTATCACACGGCGCGAGCTCAGGCGATGCGAGAGATTGTGATCAGCGGTCAACTCGGTCAACTCCGTCAGGTCACATCGGCGTTCACATTTCCCGGACAAGCACTGGCCGATGACAACCTGCGATTTTCTGCAGCTCTTGGTGGAGGCTCGTTGCTGGATGTCGGCTGGTATTGTGTCGGCATGAGTCTCTGGATGCTGCAACACATGCCATCATGCGTATTCGCCACCGCGCAATGGCGGGATGGTGTTGACATGCGGATGAACGGTATGCTCTGGTTTCCGAAAGATCAGATGGCAACATTCGAATCGGGTTTCGATGCTGTCCGACGACGCTGGATGGAAGTGGCAGGCACCAATGGGGCTGTCGTCTGTGACGATTTCACAAAGCCATGGAATGCCGACAAACCTCGATTTTGGGTCCACAACGCCGATGGCACTTCGGACCAAAACGTAGTGCTTCATCCACCCATTGAGCGTTGCCTTGTGGATGCGTTTTGTCAGTTGATCCTGGCTGGGAACGTCAACCACGAGTGGTTAACATTGTCTCGGCAGACTCAGCAGATTTGCGACGCTCTGCTAAAATCAGCCCGCTCTGGCATGGTCGAGAGCATCAATGAGGCGTGACCCCGTTGATGTTCCGTGCAACATTGCGACGCTGTTGGATTTTCATCTGCCATTCATCAATCATGCCTTGCATGCGTTCGCGATCAAGGTCGTCAGGCTGGCATTCCAGCAGCGCGAGTTGTAACTGGCGAATGGCTTCACGCTCCTGACCTCGAGCATGCACAGTGAGCGCCATTTGAATTCGCAGGACGGGCATTTTGGGATGTTGTTCCATCGCATGCGTCCACAGCGAATGAGAATTCTGCCATACCGGCAAGTGCTGTAGAGTCAGAGTCAAACAGGCAGTGATCGAACCGACGGCGAGGATTCCTCGCAAGCTGTTGCCGATGGTCTGAACAAAATCTGGAGCTTCTGATTCGGCAAATTTCAGAACACGATGCACCGCGCCAGCAGCCATCGCAAACACGATGATGCTTGGCAGATACAAGTAACGATCATTCATCAAAGTCGTGATGCGAAAGAAATTCAGCACTGGAAACAGCAACAACAGGAAACTGCAGGCTCCCAGAATCCACATCGGGTGCGACTTGCGAATTTTCCAGAACATCAATCCGACTGCGACCCACGCCAGGCAGCCGTAAAAGACTTTCAGGCCGATGCCGCTTGTGGCAGGATCATACATCACGCACAAATCTGTTGGGCAGAACAACATCCCAATGTATTGCCACAGGATCGTTACATCAATTGCCATAATGTGCAGCAGACTGATCTCCATATGTCCACGCACGCCGCCCAGAACGGTATTCTGCGCGCCAGCGGTGTACAGCAACAGCAACAGCGAAAGCAATCCGGGAATCACTTGCCGTGCGATGGCAGTGGGAGTCTTTTCGTGTCGAATCAAGACATCGTAAAGCAATACAATCGGTGGAAATACAATCGCCAGTGCTTTCGAAAGTAGTGCGGCAATCAGCAAGCCAACATACCATGCATCCTGTTTGGCAGTGACTTCAGGCTTCATGCGGATGATCGCGGCCCACAGCATAAAGGCACTGCACAGCAGACCTTTGCGAGACGAAATCCAGACGACGCTTTCAATCTGAATTGGATGTATCAGGAATAGTGCCGCTGTCAGCCATGCAACAAACGAGTTGCCAGTCAGTTGTTTTAGCAGTAGGAATACCAGGACTCCATTGACCAGATGCAGCAGGACATTTGTCGCATGATAGCCGCATGGATTCAGCCCCCAGATCGAATGGTCGATCAGGAATGAAAAAATCGTCAGCGGTCCGTAATTCCGCGTTACAGTTTCTGTAGCGACGCCCCACAGGTTGGACGGCGACCAACTCTTGATCAGTTCATTTTGCTGAACGTACGAAACGTCATCCCAGTTCACGAAGTCGAACGCGACAGACCGCCAAAACGCGACCAGGCCCAGAACGACCAATAGTCCGCCCAGTACCAAAGTTTGATGGCGCTTGAAAAGTTCAGACATGGATGATGACTCAGAAAACAGGTTCAGCAGATCAGTGACCCTGGCGGACTTCCCCAATAAAACAGAAAATCACGCGACATATGAAACCTGGCACATACAGCAGCATGTACGTTGACTTTCTGAAACACTGAATGAATTCGGTCCCGGCGAAAAATCAGGTCGCCGCTACGATCGTCATATTCTTCGCGACATGAACTGGTTTCGGAGTTCGATTGCGATGATCATGCGACGCAGAGCTATTTCAGCGCGAATCTGCGCCGGAGATACAGATTCCTCCGCCGTGTTGTGTTTTGGAAGCTACCTTTCGGATGGAAAAGGCCATAGCAAAACACTGGGCAAACTCTGCAGGCGAGATGCACGAAGATGACCGATCGACAACCTGGCAAAAGCAGTTCTGTACTGTTTGCAGTCACGATTTTCACCAGCGCATTCCTGTTGTTTCAGGTGCAGCCGCTACTGGCAAAATTCATTCTGCCTTGGTTCGGAGGCACTCCGGCCGTCTGGACCATGTGCATGCTGGTTTTCCAGATGCTGCTGTTTGGTGGTTATGCCTACGCACATTTATTGTCGCGTATCCAAAGCGTACCACGCCAGGCGATCATTCATGCGTTTTTGCTGACAGTGGCGGCTCTGATGCTGCCAATCGTGCCTGATACCGGATGGAAGCCCGTGGGAGACGAAGCTCCCGGATTACGCATCACCTTGCTGTTGCTGGCGACCGTGGGAATGCCGTATTTTCTGTTGTCCTCGACCGGACCACTGCTACAAAAATGGTTCAGCACGGCATGTCCCGGAACTTCTCCCTATCGACTTTATGCTCTGTCGAACCTGGGATCACTGCTGGCGTTGGTCTCTTATCCGTTTGCTTTCGAACCTGTCTTCTCATCAACCGCTCAGGCATGGTTGTGGTCCGTTTTGTTTCTGGTATTCGCACTTTCCTGTTTGATGTGTGGTTGGAAGACAGCCACTTCGGCAGTCTCCAATAGCTCAGAGATTGCGGCTGCCGCTGCGACACAAGATGATAACAACGCGAAGCTTCCGCGAGCCCGTTGGTTTATTTTGGCGATGCTGCCGTCTGTCATGCTATTGGCCACAACAAACGAAGTCTGCATGGATATCGCTGTTGTTCCATTCCTGTGGATCATTCCATTGACACTGTACTTACTAAGCTTCATTCTGACATTTGAATCTGATCGGTTCTACTATCGTCGGCCAATGACTTTAATTACGGCCATCAGTCTACTGACGACCATGACTATGCTTTCGCGAGGCTGCGTCTTTGGTGTTGTCGTGCAGATTATTATGTTCTTCGCCAATCTGTTTGCGGTCTGCATGCTGTGTCACGGGGAACTTGTTCGCTTGAAGCCCAGCCCGAAATATCTCACTTCGTTTTACCTGACAATGTCGGCGGGCGGTGCTGCAGGAGGCGTGGCCGTCGGGCTGCTGGCTCCGTTTGTTTTCGATGGCTATTTTGAACTGCCATTGGCGATTTTGGCGTGCTTGCTGGTGTGCATTGGAACGTATCTCCGCGCCGACAAACAGTTTGAATTGCGAGTGCCTCAAGCGACAACACTCAACCTTGGCTTAACACTCGTGAGTGTATTTTTCCTCTACTTTGCATTCTTCACTCAACATTCAGACTATGTAAAAGACGTGGAACGAAATTTCTACGGCGTGTTGCGTGTTGAAGATGACGTATTGGAATCTAATTCCCGCCCAATGCGTGACATGGTTCATGGACGCGTCGTTCACGGTCGGCAGTTTACGGACGATGCTGGTCGTCGCGAACCATCAACATACTATTCGTATTCATCAGGAATCGGCAAAGCATTGCTGGCTGGCAATGACAGCAAACCACGTCGAATCGGAGTTGTGGGATTGGGTGCAGGAACGTTGGCCGTGTATGGCCGTACCGGCGATGACATGCGATTTTATGAAATCAATCCGAATGTGATTGAACTGGCTCAAAAACATTTCACCTTTATGCAGGACTCACTGGCCACGGTTGACGTCGTGCCCGGCGACGCTCGACTTGTGCTTGAACGCCAGGCAGATCAACATTTTGACATGCTGGTGCTGGACGCATTTTCCGGGGACGCAATTCCCGTTCATCTGCTGACATCAGAAGCCATGCAAATTTATACGCGGCATCTCAATAAAAACGGCATGCTTGCTGTGCATATTTCGAATTCGTATTTTGATCTTGAACCTGTAGTCAGGGCGCTGGCTGTGGAGTCGGGCCTCGACGCTCGCGTGCAGATCTGTGATCGCGGAGCAGATTCCGGCGTCGCGTTTGATTCTGTCTGGATGCTTTTATCGCGTGATGCAAGCTCATTGGACGTCGTTTGTGGTCCGGATGCGCCAAACACTGAACATCGTGTCGTTTACTGGACGGATGACCGCAACAATCTGCTGAATGTTCTGCGTTAAAAAAACAGTCCCGAAAAGTACGTCAGGCTTTCCAGCATGACACGCAAAAGCACGATTCAGCGTAGAACGAGCAGGGCTTTCAGGGGGATTCGAATTGAGTTAAACTGAAAGCAGCCTGAGAATGCCGTCGTGCATTGTCTTGCGAATTCCCTGGTTAATTACCTGGTCGGAATCCGGTTACAGTCCCGACGAGCAAAACCGGCAGCGTCTTATGTCTCTTGGTGATGTTCCAGAAATGGACGAATGGTTCCGCTCGTTTCACTTATTCTCGAATTGATTGGGAACAGAGCGTGGTTTTCTGGTGGAGACGTAAAGTGTGGATTGCGTTCGCAATTGTGATGCTCATCTCATTGGCAGGGATGGCCGTTATGCTTTTGCTGAGCCTTACTGCCTCGCCGCCGCTTGATTTAGGCATCCGCGATGGACGTTTCGCGAGTTGTCCGGATTCACCAAACTGTGTTTCAACGCAGGCCGAAGATCATGATCACTGGATTGCGCCGTTGACAGTTCAACAACATTCTTACGGTGAAATTGATGTGCTGGAAGCCATCGTGTTGCAGATGCCGCGGACTAAGATTATTGAGAAGACGACGATCTACCTGCGTGTAGAATTTCGAAGTGCGATATTCCGATTTGTCGATGATGTTGAGTTCTACATGGAGCCTGAATCCAGCCAGATTCATTTCCGATCTGCTTCGCGTGTGGGCCGTTCAGACTTAGGAGTCAACCGGGCTCGTATGGAACAGATTCGCGATTTGTTTCAGACGGCGCAGAATGCAACAGGAGCTTCCACGAACCTGCTAAGTCCTTCTGGAAAGCTTCAGCCGGCCCGCTGACGGATCATTTCGCGCAGCATCAACGCCGCCGTTTCTGGCGCGACGGTGGCGATATTCACATCAGTCATTAGCTCCCATCCGGCGATGCGACCCGTGCGAGGCAATACATCCAGATACCACGAAAAAGCTGGCGGCTGATCTATCCGAGCGTGCGACAACGTGACATTGAAGGAGAACGGCCCTGACAGAATCTGTTCAAGATTGTTCAGCGCGGCTTTCAGTTCAACGGCAAGATCCAGCAGCATTGCATCTGACGCACCAGCCAGCGACGCGGGCGTTGGAGCGATCGGCTGAAAACGAATCTGGAAAGATGTTCTCGACGCAAATGGACAGTAGATTCCAAAGAACGAAGTCTTTGCAATGAAACGAACACCCTGGGAACATTCCGCGAGCCACAGATCCTGTACCAGATCACGTCCTGTTGCCAACCGATGTTGCTTGGCTCGGTCATGCCGCGCGAAATCCTGTGGAGTCAGTTCTGTTGTTGCAACAATCTGCGAATGACAGTGAGCCAGCGAAGCACCGGCGCTGAATCCTTCGTTGCGAAAGACGGCGACGTTGCAAATTGAAGGAGTTGTCATCAACTGCTGCATCCGAGTTCGCCAGGCGATGAATGTTTGCTGGATTTCCGTGACGGACAATTCCACCATTCTGCCACGATTGTCGGGGCATTCGATTACGACATCATGGATTCCGTACGCAGGCCGACTCGGGAAAAATTCGCGTTCTTCGGCGACGTCTGCTTCCGCGATTCCATCGACCTTCTTTTCCTGCATTGATACCCGAAACGTCGATTTCGATTCTACAGATGGATAGCGATTCGGCACGACGCGCAGAATCCAGCCGGGGCCGTTTGGGGCGGAATTGTTTGGACGGATCGCGAATCGTTCGTCGGGAGTATCGTGTTCGTTGCCTTCTGCAAATGGATCAACCAGTTTATCTAACAGGGGATCGCGCAGAGACGACGACGGTCGTTGCGAACGTCGTGGAGCGACGATGACTTGTTGGCCCGTCAGGACATCAGTGCGGAATTCAGGACCAGAAATTGCCATTGCTTTGGAATCGTAACAAACAGATTTTTGTGAAATAATAAATTCTCGTTCCGGGGCTCCAGCCCTGGAACGCAATGTACAGCAGGCTCCTGCCTCCACTGAATCTGCGTAATTGGAATCCCGGGAGGCAGGAGCCTCCCAAGCAGTGTGTTCCGAGGCTGGAGCCTCGGAGCAAGGACGATCTGGGAAGACCATCCTGCTTTCTGGCGCTCTGGCATCCTGCTATGCTGAGTACTTCGAAACAGATCTATTGTATATGGTGACGTTGATTTCACGAGGAGCAATTCGACGATGATCAGATTCAGTGCATTTATGGTTTTGGCAATTGTCAGCCTTACGGTTTCAGCAGACGACAATTTTCCGACGTTCGAAGCGAAAGTCATTGATGACAACGTCGGCAAAGTCTGTTACGCCGTGACTGTCGCCGATGTTGACAATGACGGAGATTCCGACATCGTCGCGTTGACTGAGAATCGAGTTGTCTGGTACGAGCAACCTTCCTGGACCGCGCATGTGATTCTCAAGGACCAGACACCGCTCGACAACGTGTGCATCGCGCCGTATGACATTGATGGCGATGGACTTGTCGATTTTGCAATCGGGGCTGGATGGACGAAGACCGGAACTCTGCACTGGATTCATCGCGGCAGCGATCCTAAAGGACTTTGGACTGTTGATGCCATTGGTGAAGAAACAAACGTGCATCGCATGCGTTGGGCGGATGTCCTGGGGAAGGGTAAGCCACAACTTGTGATTTCGCCGTTGAATGCGAGTACGGGCAACGGTGTTCGGCTATTGGCATTTGAGATTCCGGAAAGCCCTGCGACAAGTCGCTGGACCAGCACCGTTCTGGATTCGGAACTCAATCGCATGCACAATCACTGGCATATCGATTTCGACGGAAACAATTCGATCGACACCATCACCGCCAGTCGCGAAGGCTTGTCGCTGATTCGACGAACCGAATCTGGCTGGCAGCGCGAACATTTAGCAGACGGCGTAACGGGCGCTGACGATCCCAATCTCAACGGTGCTGGCGAAGTGAAAGTCGGGCGACTTGCTGGAGGCGGTCGCTTTCTCACATCTGTGGAACCGATGCACGGGACTCAACTGGCCGTCTATTTACAATCCGCAGCCGGTGCGCCGTGGAAGCGACACGTGATCGATAGCGGATTCGTTCGTGGTCACGCGCTGTGGACTGCGGACTTCGACGGTGACGGAACCGACGAAATCGCGTTCGGACACAGCGACACGCCAGAGAAGTTTGGCGTCAACGTGTATCATGCATCCAACTCGAACGGCTCGGAATGGAAGAAGCAGATTCTTGATGAAGGTGGAATCGCCACCGAAGATCTGGTCGTCGCCGATGTGACGGGTGACGGCCGACTTGACATTGTGGCCGGTGGTCGTGCGACGCATAACGTGAAACTGTATGTCAACCGATAGCGTTGGAATACAGGGTTTAGGCTGCGACCGCGCAGTCGTCATGGTTGGCGTATGTTCAGAGAAGCACAGAATCGCCGTAGTCTCAGCAGCCTAAAGGCTGGACGCCAACAAAGGCTGCGGGGCAAATCGGGCGAGTGCCAGTTGAATAATTCGTTCTGCCGCCCGCCCGTCTCCGTACGGATTCACATCAACCTGCATGGCAGCATAGGCGTCGCGATTTGTAAGCAGTTCACGAACTTCATTCACAACTCGATCCGGGTCGGTACCAACCAGCTTCGTGGCACCTACGGAAAGTGCTTCCGGACGTTCGGTTGTTTCGCGAGTCACCAGAACGGGTTTGCGCAGCGATGGTGCTTCCTCCTGCACGCCGCCGGAATCGCTCAGAATCAGCGTGGCCTGATCCATGAGCCAGATGAACTCGGGATATTCAGCGGGTGGAATGAGATGCACGTTGCTGCGATTTGAAAGTATCTCATGCACTGGCACTCGAATGTTGGGATTCAGGTGTACGGGATACACGAACTGCACTTTTGGAAACATGTCGGCAAGTCGGCCGATCGCCGTACACAGATTGCGAATGCCATCGCCATGATTTTCGCGTCGATGAGCAGTAATCAGCACCATCGGGCGACCGGCGATATCCGGATGCTTTTGCACCCACATGAATGAATTCAGACGTTCCTGCTGTACGGACAACTTGAGAGCGTCGAGCACTGTGTTTCCCGTGACCACGACATCGTCTGGATGATAGTTTTCACGCAGCAGATTCTGTCGCGCTGCTTCCGTTGGCGCACAGTGCAGAGCGGTGGTCAATGAGCAGACTCGACGATTGAATTCTTCGGGAAACGGTGAATCAATGCTGTCTGTTCGCAATCCGGCCTCAACATGAATAAACGGAATCCGTGCAAAGAAAGCAGCCATACTCGCGCAGAGTGCGGTCGTGGTATCGCCTTGTCCGACGATGCAGTCGGGTTTGGTTTCTGCAATCGTCGCCGATAGCATCTGCAGGCAACGAGCTGTCAGATCAGACAGTGACTGATTCGGCTGCATCAGATTCAGATCACGATCGACCGGCAATCCAAAATACTTCACGACTTGATCGAGCATCTCACGATGCTGTCCGGTCAGGCACACGATCGGTTTCACTTGTGGATGCCGCTGCGCCGCAAGGACCAGTGGTGCCATTTTGATGGCTTCAGGTCGAGTTCCAAAGACACACAGCATTCGAAGAGGAGACATTGTTGGGAACCTGAGAATAATGGTCTATATTGAAAAAGCGTATCCGAAAAGATGTTTTGCAGTCTCAGGGATCTGCAGCCATCGACAAGTGCGGTGCGTGGGCTTCAACGCGATACAGACGCAGATGCAAAGTGACGAGCACGGGGGTTAACCAGTGCGGCAAGGCTTCGTCGCCATGGTCTGCAATTAATGCATCGAAGAAGGCATTCGACTCCCGAGGCGTGATCGAAGTAAACAGCACGACAAGTTCGATGCCCTGCTGTCGCGCCAGTGTCTCGACTTCATCGTTTGACCATTTCCGCGTTGTGTAGACGCTCGCCGTCAGGCCGAGGGCACCTTCGCTGGTGACTTCGGGCAGCATGTGGTCTTCATTCGTAAGAACTCGCTTGCCTTGAATGAGCTGCAAGGCTGAACTGGAATCTTCAGAATTCCAGTTGTGTGCAGTTTGTGGATCCAGAAGATCGGATCGATAAACTGGAGCAGACAAAATATCCCGAACCAGGCCCAGTCGTTCGGGTTGATGTATGACTTCCTGATACACATCGCGCTGCGCGATCAGAGCACCAGCCAGCAGTACTACTGCCGCACTGCCAACGGTGTATCGCCATGTTCTGGATTCCTTGAATCCGTCGCAAGCAAATGCGATGACGTCAGCAGTCGCCAGCAGAATGAACGAAAGCAGAGGCAGGATCATTCGCGGCGAAAGGTTGACCGATGTCGTTTTTTCGAGCCATGTCAGGAGTGCTGTCGTGACGACGATGTAGGCAAAACAAGCCGCGCGACCAATGGAATAGCCAGCCAGTAATCCGGAGAGTGTCTTCCGCTGTCGCACGAGGCTGATCAGCACAAGGGAGCAGCCGACGATGAGTCCGATCGCAAAAAGCAATTCTGCTGGATGGCGGGACTGCAAGTCATTCTGATCCAGTCCAGTGAGTCTCGAAAATGCGTAGTAGACGTTTTCGCAAGTTAGGCGCCAGGGTTTCGTAGTGATCGCCTAGATTCCGCCGCTGATCTCGCCGACGATCATCCGATTTCGGATAAACATCCCGCAAACAACTGCGCCGGGAACTGAGAAGAATAACACTCCCTCACGGACGACCTGCTTCCAGTTTCGAAGCACTCCCGGAGCCATCACGAGACCGACGGTCAGCAACCAGAAGACTCCCGCATAGCGCAGTGAACAGGCCATGGCGGCACACAGACCGGCGAACACAATTCGACTGGTCCTGTGATCTTTTGCAAAGAGCAGAATCATGCTGCCAAGCGTGAATGCAACAAACAGGGATTCCGTCTGTTTCTCATGTATGTTGTACCAGTTCATCGGAGCACACTGCCACAACAGGCCCAGCAGCATGGCAGTCATCGGTGTGCGCCCCATTCTTTGCGCCGCAACAAAGATCAGGAGTGGCACACAAAAGAAGCCGCTGAGCGACAGAACTTGTGCGGCTGTTCGCCAGGGAACGCCAAGTGAACCAAGTGCCGCGATCATCGACGGATAGCCAAACGGAAAGACCGTCTGTTTTGCTGGCCACGCTTGCTGTTGGTAGTGCTGTTCATAGCTGAGGATATCAGTGCTGAAGCCACTGCCGCGCACCAGATTGCGTGCAGAACTTGTGGCGTGTGCGATGTCGGGATGAAGCGTGCGGTCATCATCGTTCTTCCACAGGCAAAACGTCGCCGCCAGCGACAGAATGACTGTCGCAAGAAGGGCGTTTTTATGTGCAGGTGACTGTGTCATTAGAATCCACGATGTCGTCAAGATGCAACAATTTGATTAGCGAGAGCCACGGAAGGCTGATGCCGATGCGTTCCTGGCTTTGTCGTGAGTCGTTCTGCTCGAAATCGCTGCCGCATGATCTTTCATCGGGACAATGTCGTAGTGGCGTTTCATCGTGTCGATCATCCACGCGACAAGTTCAACCTTCGGTTCCGCAGGACGACCCATCGCCGGGAAGAACGCAAGGTCACGGTCGTCGTCGCAGCCCATAAAGTCCAGAGGATGCAAAAGCAGCGATGGACCAACGCCCGCCGCTCGACACATGGTCATTGCCATATGCCAGTAGGTCTTTGCCAATGGTTTTGAGAATTGTGCGAGATACAGAATATAGCTGGCGTGGATCGGTGCTTTGAACAACGGCATTGTGGTGACGGGAATTTCGGTCAACTTGCCTTCAGGGAATTCCCATTCGAATGGTTTCAGCGGTCGGAAACCTTCGCTGAAGTTTCCGAAGAGCTGTTTTCGTTCGGCTCGCTGCTCTTTCGTCAGTCGCGTCGACATGAAGTAGTACATGCGCGCGAGTGGGCCGAGGTAGGTCGGGAATGTTGAACAATCATATTTGTAGCCGCGACGAATCATGATCCGCAGGAGCAGATCGCAGAAACTGAAGCCAGGGCCGCGAAAGCCGATCGGACATTGTCCGGTGACTCGTTCGAGGTGTTCTTCTGTCTTTGCGAACTCGCTGACGAGTTCCTGTTCAGAGTAAAGATGCAGCCATGGTTCATGGTTGAATGAATGGTTGCCGATTTCATGTCCAGCGGCGGAGATCGATGCGAGTGCTTCGAAGTTTTCTTCTCGGGCTGCGTCTTGTCCAACGATGAACACGGTCATCTTGAGTTCGCGTTCGTGCAGAACTTTGAGAAATCGTGGCACGACGAGGTCAAGGTACGTGGGATATTGGTCCCAGCCAGCATCGCCGTGAGTTTTCATGTACGACCATTTGTTGTCGAGGTCGAGCGAAAGGCTGGCGATGGGTTTGGTCATGGCGTTTTGGCGACTAGCAGAGAGGGAATAGTAAATCGTTGTGAACTCGTTCCGGGGCTCCAGCCCTGGAACGCACTGTTTCGGAGGCTCCTGCCTTCCCTGCTGCTCGCAAGGCTGGAGCCTTGTGTGCAGTGCGTTCCGAGGCTGGAGCCTCGGAACGAGTGGTTTATCCAACGCCGCATAATTCGACGGCCTGAGAAGGCCGTCCTACGACAGGTAAGTCCTTCAGACCAGCAACGAAGTCATTCGCCAATTTAATGGTCTCGTTGACATTCAATGTGCCGTTCACGATGTGTGACGAGTTCAAGGAATACAGTCCCGGCACCGATGTCACAATCGGTGGCAATCGTTCCGAGTATCCCAGCGTCGGCAGTGCGAAGACATGGCGGACTCGCGAAATGCGAACGGCCTTTACGTCCGCCAGTGACAGCGTCGGATGCATACGTTGCAGGCCGGAAATGAACTCATGTTCGATCTCCGCATCACTGTGATCGAAGAGTTCGTCGTTCGGTGCGACATAGCGAGGAAGATAGACCAAAGCGTTGCCATCCAGTTCCTTCCTGTCGATCAATGCCGTCATTTCAATCACGGCCGTGAACGGATAACCGGGGTCCGTAATGTTTGTGACATAGAACGGCGACAGGCTTTTCTTCAGCAACACGGACGCGCAGACGATGCCGTGATAACGCACACCGTCGAAGAGTGATTTTTCATGCTTCGTCAGGTCAGGACAGAGGCGGCTCATGACCGGTGTTGGCAGCGTTGAGACGACTCGATCAAAGACACGGTCGTGATCGGCAAATTGAACGGTCATGCGTCCATTAATGCCGGTGCGAACACTCTTCGCGGCGGCGTTACAATGAATTTCGACGCCAAGTTCACGCAGCTTTTGCGTGAACTTGTCCAGGATGATGGCGTAGCCGCCACGACAGTAGCCGAACATCTCTTTTTTCAGGCCGGTGCGGCGAGCTGCGTACATGCGAGCGATCGTCGCCCAGATAAACGCGGCTGAGGTTTCACGCCAGCATTCGCCCAGTTTGCATCTCAGCAAAGGCAGCCACATCTTGTCAAACGTGCGTTTGCCGGAAAGTTTCGTCAGCCAGTCGCCGACAGAAATGTTCTCAAGTTTCTTCCAGTTTTTGACTCGTGCCGCGTAGGCAATTGTGCCACCAAGTCGCAGTTTGTCGATCATCCGCAGAGGCGGAAATTTCAGAAATTCCACCGTGTTCGACATCGAGTGCAGTTGGCCGTCCGTGTAGAAGCCGGTCTTCGTTTCGACCCATTGCATCTGGTCTTCGAGATTGAGTTCCCTGAGAACTTCGCGAGCCAGCATGTCAGACATGAGCGTGACGTGATAATGCCGGTCCCACGTCACGTCGCCGATTGTCCATGCGTCGGCAAGGCCGCCAAGATTCGCGCGGCTTTCGAACAGCGTGACTTTGTGGCCTTGCTGCTTGAGTCTCAAGGCCAGCGTCATGCCAAGGATGCCGCCGCCAAGGACTGCCCAGTTTTGTGATTTAGTTTGTGTCATAGTATTTACAAAGAATCAAACCGCCACGGCCGCTTCCGTTTCCACAACCAGGTGACCGTTAATGGAATACGACAGTCCGCACTGACATGTTGCCTGCACTACTGTCGTAGAATCATGTTCGCCAAACCGATGCACAGGTTCGCCGCACTTGCACACAACACCGACGACTCGCGCAGGAGTGCCGATGGCAAGGCAGAAATCCGGAATAGACTTTGTCACGATGGAACCCATGCCGATCATTGCCCAACAGCCGATTTCCAGATTGCATCCGATGATACAGCCAGCTCCGATTGTTGAGCCTTCACGAACAAGCGTCGTCAAAGTATGTTCATCAGGTTCCGATGAACGCAGTTGTTTCAAATCCGGCATTGTCGCGCGAGGAAATCGGTCGTTTGTGAAAATCGTCCCCGCACTGATCATCACGCCGTCTTCAATGGTAACACCGTTGCAGATATAGACGTTGGAATTGATTTTGACACGATGACCGATCTGCACTTCGCAGGCGATCATCGACTTGCCGCCGACGATGCATTCGTCGCCCAGGACGGTATCACGCCGAATGTGCGCATTGTCCCAGACAGACGTGCCTTCGCCGAGCTCCACGTTGGATTCGATGATCGCGGTAGGATGTATACGGGCCATGTTCGAAATGCCGCAATGGGTATGGAAAACTGACGATAATGTCTACTTCGTCACAACTTTTTCACAACTGACTCGGCGGCGAAACTGCGCGGCGGGTGTTACGGCATGCCACTGTTCTGTCTGCAGAGCGGCGTATGCTGTTTCAATGACGCGAACAGAGGCGATGGCATCGGCTGGAGTGATGATCAATTCTTCAGTGCCACAGATGGCTCCACCGAAATTCTTAATCTGATTGCCGAATGCGGCGACTTTGTCATAGCCGTTGCCGAAGATGGTCCAATCTTTCTGATCCGCCAGTTTGTATTTAGATTCTTTCCAGCCGACTGACAATGTTCCTTTTGATCCGTACAGGCTGATGAAGTCCGCTCGGACTTTGTTCAGGCTCCATGACAGATCTATATTTCCCATCGCGCCGCTTTCGGTGCGGGCGAATAAGTGAGCCGTGTCTTCAACAGGCAGATTCTGAATGCGTTTGCCTTCGACAACCTGCAGTTCTGTGATGTTACCGAGCAGAAACCTCAGGATATCCACAGAGTGCGTACCGTTGTCGATCAGGACGCCGCCGCCGCTGATGGCTGGCTGGCTGTTCCAGCGTTTGGACATGTCGCAGAATCCTGCGAATGTGTTTTCATAAAGAATGATGTCGCCGAGAATACCGGAATCCACGATTTCGCGAGCCTTCTGGACGTCGGCGACGAAGCGGAATTTTGAGCCCATTGAAAAAACGACGTGGCAGCGTTCAGCCGTTTCAGCCATCCGAATGGCGGCTTCGGTCGTGATGGCCAGCGGCTTTTCGCAAAGGACGTTAACGCCCTGTTCCATTAACCGAATGCAGACTTCAGGATGAGTCGATGGCGGTGTGCAGACAATAGCGGCCGTTGGCTTCAGTTCGTGAACCATCGTATCGATGTTGTCGTAGCCAGGCGCCTCGACCATCGCAGCAACTTCGCGAGCGGATTCGATGCGGATGTCAGCCACGCCGACTAGCTTGTACGGCAGCCCCTGGACAAATGCCTGAGCGTATGATCGAGAAATACCGCCGGCACCGACGATGACAAAAGTTGGTTCGATACGACTAATCATGGGTGGCACCATTTGTGTTTTGTATTTTGATAAAGCGTTTAGAAAAGACCCAATGACCAATGAAGTCCCCCCGGCATTCAAAGGTCATTGGGATCTTGTAGTTTTCAAACTCGTACCGGGGCTCCAGCCCTGGAACGCACTGTTTCGGAGGCTCCTGCCTCCCCCTGCTGCTCGCAAGACTGGAGCCTTGTGTGCAGTGCGTTCCGAGGCTGGAGCCTCGGAACAAGATGGATGCCGTGATTACACAGTGACTTTCGTCGTCAATGACTTCACGGCATTGCGGATGTTCGATGCGAGATATTCAATATGAATATCGGTGTATTTCTCGTTCCATGGCAGCACGAGAACATGTTCCAGAGCGTTCCATGTGCCTTCGAAATGGCAACGGCTGTAGTTCGTTGCTTCTGGACGAGCAAGAGTGAATGGCCAACGGCTGGTTCCGAATGTCACCTGATTCTTGATCACCTGACATTCAAACGCGGGCTTCTGGATATAGCGCGGAGCACACAGAATTCCGAACTCTCGCAGTGCTTTGCCGAGGGCCACAGTTCCGCCCGGAATGATGTTTTCGTTAACTCGCAGGCAGTACTTCCAGAACGTGTGTACGCTGTTTTCAGTGATCTCTGGAGTTTCAATTCCAGCGATGCCAGCCAAAGCTGTCGTCAACTAGGCCGCCGTGCGGACGCGTGATTCCACCACTGCATCCAGTTTAGACAATTGCGCCACAGCGACAGCACCCAGAAGTTCGCTCATGCGATAGTTTGGAGCCACGAAATAGTGGTCAGCATTCGCGTCGCCGTAACCCCAGGCTTTGTTGATAAACAGGAATATGCGACGAGCAAGTGCTTCGTCGTTCGTTGTTACAATGCCGCCTTCGCCGGTCGTGATATGCTTGCCCTGCTGCAGGCTGAAGCAACCAATCGCGCCGATTGTTCCGACGTATTGATCACGGTATGTGGTCAGGTATGACTGAGCACAGTCTTCAATGACTGGAATGCCATGACGGTTTGCCAACTCCATGATCGGAGCCATGTCGCATGGATTGCCAAACAGGTGCGTGACCATGATGGCCTTGGTTTTCGGACTGATGCACTTCGCGATTGTCGCTGCAGTCACGTTGTACGTGTGAGGATCGACGTCGCAGAAAACCGGAATCGAACCCTGATAAATGATTGGTGTAATCGCGCCCATGTCGGTGATTGGCGTCGTGATGATTTCGTCGCCTGGTTCCAGATTCAAGCCTGCCACTGCACAATGGATCGCGGCTGTTCCGCTGGAACATGCGTATGCGAATTTCGCTCCGATTTTTGCAGCAAAAGATGTTTCGAGTTGTTTAACAAAATTGCCTTTGGTGCTCGTGAGCGTTCCGGTTTCCAGACACTGACGAACTGCTTCCAGTTCTTCAGGTCCAAATGTGCGACCAGTGGAATCCTGATCGGATGGAAGACTGATACGTTCGGTCATTGCAGAGTCTTTCTTTGGAACTGAAGGCATTGGAAAACAGTGATTTTGTCTAACGCTGCTCAGTGCGAGCCAGGCAGACTTTGACGCTTCTCTACGAGAACTTTCGAAAGCAATCGCAGATGACTGAAGATCGTACGAACGGTCTTCATCTTGGAGAAGCCGAACAGCCGAACTTCAAGAGTCGCCGGATGTTCGACAATCATGCGTCCATGCAGACTCAACTGCGCAGCCAATTCGGCAGTGCCCAGAAAGCCATTTTCGTGCAGCGGCAGATCGACGATCTGCAACTTGCGATAGATGCGAAAACAACTTGTCCATGTCGATAGTTTCTGCTTCAACAGTCGTCGATACATCATGGATAAGGTATGCGAAAGAACCAGTCGCCAACGCGGCACGTTGCTGACTTTTCCGTCGCGGTGATACGGCGATGCTGTGACCATCGCTACGTTCTTTGTCATCAAAGGCAGCATGTGCTGCAGTTCCAGTGGATCGTAGGAGCAGTCGCAGTCCATGGATGCGACAACATCAGTTTTGGCAGCATTGATGCCAGTCAGGATTGCTGCCGATACGCCTTTGTTGGTTTGATGTCGCACGATCTGAATGTCGGAGTCTTCGCCGAACAGGCTTTGAAGCACTTCATACGTGTTATCACAACTGCAGTCATCCACGAACAGAACTTTAAGATCCCAGTTCGCCGAGAGTGCGTGCCGGAGATGCTGCATTGTGCGATGCAAATAAGGCAGTGAAGATTCTTCGTTGTAGCACGGAATGACCAGCGTCACCGGAATGCGATCTGGCGCAGGCATGGCTCGTGTTGTAGCGTTCTTTTCTGCAATTGTTTGTGCCGAAACACAAGGCTGCGAACATTCGTTTCGCAGTCGTGGTGGCAACGCAACAGAAGTATGTTGATTCAATTCGTGGACGGGACTGTCGGCAAGCTTTGCGTGGCGAGCAATTGACGTAAACTTCGCAGTCTTCAGATACTGAGGCAGCAGTTTGCGATACAATCCCAGATTTCGATAGTGCCGAACTTTTGCGAGGCGACTCGTCACACTCAGACGCGGCTGATCGGCATCCAGTTCCCAGACCTGGAAGTACATGACAAACGGCGACGATTCTTTTTCAATCCAGTTCGACACCGCAGTGTGCATCATATTTTCAGGAAATTGCCTCAGATAGTTTCCGCCGGCAATTGGCATCCACGCGCCGCTCACTGGCGACGTCGATGGTGGGACTTCAATCAGCGATCCATTGCGACATTCGTGCTGATGAACGAAACGTCGCCATGGCTGACGCCAGAAATCACGTCGGCGAGGCATCAAACTGGAATCGTAAAGATATCCAGCCTCCTGAACTTCATTCAAAAACCAAAGATCTCGTCGTTTAAGCCAGCCATCGGACAGGCGGAATCCCGTCACAGCTCGCCCGATGGTATCTTCCAGCGATTCTTTCGATCGTACCAGGTCTTCGTGGCGAGCGGTTTCGCTGAGCCTAAGTAGCGGCTGATGCAGGAACCCGCGGCTGCCGATTTCATGTCCATGGTCCGCGATTTGTCGGACGAGTTCCGGATAGCGTTCGGCAATCCAGCCAAGTACGAAAAATGTGGCTTTGGTGTTGTGTTCGTCGAGTAAGGCGAGTGTGTCTTCGGTGTTCTTCTGAAGTCGCGATTCGAATCGATACCAGTTGCGGGGACTGATGTACTTGTGAAACACGCCGGCTTGAAAGTAGTCTTCCAGGTTGATCGTCAGAATCTGCGATCGCGCAGAGTCTGCGGACCGCGATTGTGCGGTGGGAGATATTGGAAGGGTAGCAATAGGGTTCGACACTCGAAGAACTCACGATTCAGGGCGACAAACGTCGCAGAAACGTTGCAATAAAATCCCTTGACCACGTCAACGTAGTCCGGGACTTTTTAACTCTAGTTCCCCGATTGCAACGATGCCGGTGAATCTCGGGGACAAGTGAACGATTTCGTGTTTCCTTTTGGGGACGCCAGGGCAGATCTGACGATTACGCAGGCTCGCTGTTTGTATCCGCACGATTGGCAAAGTGCGCAGACGTGTTGCAACAGGAACATTCGAAAGTCAGCGAGCAGATGATCTCGATACTCACCTCATCCGCTGCCTGGGGTGCAGTCGCGTTTAATCGTGAAGATGGGAGGGCGAGGCTCCTGCCGAGCCGTGTGTTTGCAAGATCATCGGCTCGGCAGGAGCCTCGCTCTCCCGAGAATCCGCTTTCAGTTCGCTCCCTACGAAATCCGAGACTGCACCCAGATGCACGCAGCAGTCTCCGACCAGGTTTACATTCCACTCCCGATCGATGAGAATCAGCCGGCGAATTTCGCTTAAGCCTGCTTAGTCCGGATCACAAAGGAGTTTACAATGTACTTGAAGGTGTTATCTCTAGCGGCATTGATCAGTTTCGTATCTGCAGCCACACATGCGGCAGATATTCGAGGGCTTGAAAAAGGCACGCCGGAAATGAAATCGGCGACTCATCTGGCATTCGGGCCGGAAGACATTCTGTTTGTGGGCGATGCGAAGGCAGCGACAATATTTGCAATCGCAACCGGCGATACCGAAGGCGATGCCTCTAAAGCATCGATCAATATCGACAACCTTCCAAAGGCCATCGGCGATGTGCTGCACACCGCAAAGGTCGAAATTAACGATCTTGCTGTGAATCCTCGCACGGGATCGGCGTTTGTTGCAGTGACTGCTGACGACAAAGCGGCTCTCGTGAAAATCGACGGAGGAGGAAAGATCACGCCGCTGTCATTCAAAGACGTCAGCTTTTCCAAAGCCGTGCTGTCCAATGCACCGGAAGACAAAATGAGCGGCGAAGGGCGTCGCATGATGAATCGGCGCATGGAATCCATTACGGACATCGCCTACTTTGAAAACAAGGTTCTGGTGTCTGGCCTGAGTACGGCAGAGTCTCCATCGACTGTCCGCGAACTGAATTTCCCGTTCAGTGAATCTGACAAGGGCATGGGAATTGAAATCTACCATGCGGCTCATGGAAAGTCAGAAGACGGTTCTGCAATGCGGACATTTGTGCCGATCATGATTGACGGCGAACCTAATATCCTTGGTGCATATATCTGTACTCCGCTGGTACGCATTCCCGTCAAAGAACTTGAAGCGTCAGGTGGAAAACTGAAGGCCACAACAGTTGCAGAACTTGGCAACATGAACCGCCCGCTCGATATGATCTCCTATGAAAAAGACGGCGCGTCTTTTCTGCTGCTCAGCAATAGCGCTCGCGGCGTGATGAAGATTCCAACGGCTGGCTTAAAAGAGATCAAAGGGTTGACCGAACCCGTTCGCGGCGGTGGAGTTGCTGGCCAGGGTTTTGAGAAAGTGGAATCCATGGCAGGTGTCATTCAGATGGACAAGCTGAATGCTCATTCCGCATTGATTCTGGTTCATCCAGACAACAGCTCGCAGCACCTCAAGACTGTAGAATTGCCATAGTATTTCGCTGGTGAACCCGATTGCCGGTTTGGCAATCGGGTATCGAAAGTAGCAGGCACACTCCGTGTGCCGTCCTCTGCCCTTGATCAGCCGGTACGCGCTAGCGAGTTGTTGATCGAATCGTTTAACCCGACTCGAAGAGGAGGTGCCAGACCACTCCTCCTCCTCTTCGAGTCGGGTCAAACGTAAGTGAATTCTCCCATGAGTCAGAGGAAGAAAGCTGTTGGGAAAAAAATGGCTGCCATGTTTCTGCCCAACATTTTTCTGCCACAAACGTCCTTGCTTTCAGAACACTTTGCTTGGGCATCTGCGCATATGGAAAACACCTGATCCGGCCGCCGCTCATTCAAATCCCTCGAGCGAACTCCACAGCAGATCGATCTGATGCAGATGCTGCATATGATGCTGGCCTGTGTCTCCGCTGAATCCCAGCACAGTAAATTTCCCTTGCTGAGCCTTTGATGTCTGCGCGAATAGCGGTCGTTGAGTCGTAGAGTCAGCGACTCTGGCGATCTGCATCGTCTCCAACAGGTAGTCCGCAGTTTCGGTCGTGCTTGCGTATGGCGTTGTCTGCGCCGAGTGAGATAGCACAAACTGTTTTTCGCCTTTGGTCGCCAGTTCCGCAAATCGCAGGAACTCAGACATATCGTCCTTAGAAACAATCCGCTCCGGCGATTCCATGTCCAGCCCGGCATAGATCGAATCAGCCGCAGCAATTGCCTCGATTTGTTCGAAACGTTCGGGTGTCTTCAGTATTTCACGAATGGCCCCGTATCCTGCGCTGAATGATGACAGGATGATTCTCGGCGGCTGTGTTTGAGTCGTATCTTTGTCCGTTTCCGTCGCATGCTGAATGATCGTCTGAACGAGCTTTGGATTGTCGATGAACGGTTTTGAGTAGGCTGAAGACAAACCCGGAAAATTCACAATCACCAGCGTACCTCGATACTGACTGCGAGCCAGCGCGCGGCGAGTCGTTTCAGTTGCACCATGAAAATGGATCATGATCTGATTTGATGATTTTGCTGCGTTCGGTTGTCGAACGACGACCATCGAGCCGTTTGCGATTTTGATAGCCTCGCCAACTTGCTGAGGTCGCTCATCGGTGAGTTGTTTTTCCGTCAGCAGTTCGTCGCCATTCGAGGCAGTGGCTCCGCTATGCAGCAGCACTACAGCAGCGATGCAGTTCGCCAGAAGAATCCGCAAGTACTTTTGATTTTCAGGCGGTGGATCACTATTCATCAATTAACAGCTCCGTTGGAAACGCCGATTTCGTACTTTGCCACACCGTGTCGGCCATGAACTGATGCCCGGATTGAGACAGATGAATTGTATCAAGCGTGGATTCACTGCCAGCAATGACGGATAAGAAAACTCGCTTTGGAATGAGCGTCACATTGTGCTTCGCTGCCGCCGTTCGTTGAATTCGGCCGAATTCGTGACAGAACGGAGGAAGTGGCAACTCGAACATGATCACCTGACGATCAGGAGATTCAAGAAACGCCAGTAGTGCTTCGAGATCACGGGCGAAATCAGCAGTCGTTGTGGAACCCAAAATGTCATTGCCGCCAATTTCCACAACCACGACGGCCGATTCAATGGACTGCGTTCGCGCTCGCTTCAACGCCGACGCAGCTGTCTCACCGATGTGCGAGATGTCCTGAACCTCAATCTGATGCTGTCGAGCGAAGAGGCTTGGCCATGTTTCCGAGGTTTCATCGCCATCGACGCCCGCCGTCACAGAATCGCCGATGACCGTCATCGTTCGCGTCTTCGCTGAGGCCAGCGAATGAGTCAAGTGATATGGCAATTCAAACAATGCCAGTATCAGCCAGATACATCCCATCGCGATGGCGGCTGGCCGACGCCATTTGACTCTAAAAGCCGACGCAATCCAAGCCAGCATCGTTCCACCGGATACGCCATAACACCAATACGGAATTGCTGTCGATGAGACCACGACTGCGATGACGCCGATCAGAAACGACAGTACGGTGATCCGTCTGAAGACCGGCCGCGTGCGCGTCGAAGCAAAAGCCGCCAGCATAAGCAAGGCAACCCCAGTGAAGAATGCTTGTCCGCTGACGATGTGATAGACGAGCCCGTTCATGGGAGCCTCACGTTTGAATGCGACGTTACGTCTGGACTCATGAGTTACTCATAGTTCAAACCAGAGGAGCGCTACGGCAAACTTTTTCGTCTATCGATTGTAGAAAGTTTTAAAGCAGAATTTGTCATTAGTTCTTTAGCTCACCATCACATTCACCGATCCGGGCAAGCCGCATGGGGTCTTTGACAGAAACCTCGAGGGCTCAACGCATCGCATGGGTGGCCGGGGCTGGACGCAGCGCAGCGAAGGAAGCCCCGGAAGGTTCGGTGTGCCACATTGAACACTGGTCGAAAGGACGACGATTGGTTCTTCATGCCGTCCCTGAAAGCCGCCGGACAGGAAGCGATTTTGAAATGGAAAACCCATCCCATCGGAGGCGAAATTCGTCCTGAGCTTTGGGGACAAATCTTCGACGACAAGGTCGCCCACAAGCAGGCTCAGGATTTTGACAAAAGTGTTCGCGAAACCCATGCCTCATGGCTCATGGACACCGGCATGAGTGAAAAGAAACAGTCCGCGACCCGCATCAAGAACGCATCTCGCGCCGTCCAGAAAATGGGCTATGAATTCCATGTGACTGACGCCACTGTCGTCCGCGACGCCAACCAGACTCGCGCCACGATCCAGCTACGCAACACAGGCGTCGCACCATTCTACTACGACTGGAAAATCGTCGTCGCAGCACTCGACGACAACGGCACGCCGATCAAGCAATGGCCCACCGACTGGAAGATCACCAGCCTGTTGCCAGACGACGCAGTGCGAAACTGGCAATTGTCGCTGGAGTCATCACAGATCCCCAATAACGCTGAATATCTTGCCTTCCGCATCGTGAATCCACTTGCAACCGGTCTCCCTCTTCGCTTCGCCAACACTGCCGATCGCCAGCAACCTAACGGCTGGTTCCGCATTGCGAAAATTTCTGGCGCGGGCGTCGCAGAGGCTGAATAAAAGTCGCGAAGTCCTTTCCGGCAGAAAGGACCTGCGTAGGTCCAGCCTGCCGGGCTGAACTTTCGCCGCAAGGCGAACCCAACGGCGGACGTCCGCTCAACAGCGTCGAGTTGCCCTGCGATCAGCATGGATCTGGTCGCAGGTCGCGACAAGTCGCGAAGTCCTTTCCGGCAGAAAGGACCTACTTCGATCATCCTGCCACGGAATCGCTGTTTGTCGGTTGGTCCCAGGTGTCGTCCAGCAGTTCGTCCGAATTCGAGACCACTCCGGCACCTTCGATTTTTTCGTCTGCACCAGTGTCCATCGATTCGTGTTCTGGCTTCATGATGTCGTATGCCACCTTATGGCCTGGTAGCCAAAGCGGTTCGATCTTTTTCTGCTGGAACATCTGCGCGATGTGCTCATGGCAAGTGAAAAACAAAACCTGCTGGCCTTCGCGGGCGACTTCCAACAGACAATCGGCAGCGGCTTCTGTGCGTTCCTGGTCGAAGTTGACGAACAGGTCGTCCATCACCAATGGTAGTTCCACACCGCGTTTTGCGAACTCGCGAACCAACGCAAAACGAATGGCAAGGAACAGTTGTTCGCGTGTTCCACCGCTCAACTGTTCGACTCGAAACGTCTGACCGTATTCATCGTCAATGCACAGGAAGTCTTCGCCCAGTGGTGCCCAGATGCGATGATAACGACCGGATGTCATGCGGTGCATGTAGTCGGACGCTGTCACCAGTGTTCCGGAAATGTTCTCCTGTTCGAAGCGACGGCGAAGTTGGATTACAGCATCATGTTCGATCTCCAACGCAAACCAATCCTCGGTCGCGCGGTAGATTTCAGATGCTACGCGAGCCTTTTGAAAGAATTCCGCATGTGAATCACGACTGCTTTCCAGCAGGCGAATTTCCTGCTTCAGGCTTCCCAGTTCTTCGTGATTCTTGTTCAATCGCTGTTCGACGTCGGACAGTTCCGACGTACGCACCGTGATCGTTTCACGAGCCTTCATCGGGTCGAAGTGGACCAAATCATCTTCGACGATCGCTAATTCTTTTTCGGCCGAAGAAACATCAATCAATTCTTCGTTGGCCTTTTTCAACTGTGAATCCAACTGAACTCGCCGCGTTTCAGATTCCTGCTGCTTGACCAATTCTTCGCGAGAACTCACGCCGGACCGAGCCAGCACGGCGCTGCGGCGAAGTTCGGCGGCTTCCAGTTGGTGTTGAGCATGCAGTCCATCGCGCTGGCGTGAGTCACTGTCGGTCAGCAGTCGAGTTTTCTCCGTCCGGTCGCGGTCGTGAGTTTTCAATTCCTGCTGCCATGACGTCAGCACTTCCAGCGGACGAGTGAAGTTCAGTTTCTTAGCATTGGTCAGGCGATTTCCCAGTTGTTCCACTCGGAGTCGCATGGCTTCGAACATTCGTCGCAAGCCTTCGACTTCCGGTGCAGAATTTCGCCATTGCGTGAGCATTTCGCGCACTTCCTGAATGCGACGCCACCAATCGAAAGCCTGTTCGACACGGACGGTTTCATCCATGCCCATTGATGTCAGCAAGCGACACCATTCCTGACGCTCGGTGTTGACGTTTTGCTGAGCCGACTTGTAGCGATCTCGCAGCATTTGCAGACGCATGCGGCGGGAGGCTGCTCTTGTCTGACGGCGCTGCAGAACCTCGAGATCCGCGATGCGCGCGGAGCAACCTCCTATGCGATCCACCATTTCGGCGGTGGAAGACTGCCAGTTTTCAGCAGTATCAGTGCGACCTGCGAAGCGATCGGCCAGCGACATGCGGGCAATGCGATCCTGCAGCAGACGCAACTGTCGATCCGCCTGACGCGCTTCGTCTGCGATGTCATCCAGCTTGATGCCAACCTTGGCGTCGAAGTTGTTTCGCAGGCCGTTGCGCACGCCCCACCACATGATGCCGGCAAAACCAAACGCCGCCGCTGCCAATGCTCCGCCGAGCGCTCGACGTGGCTCGCCACCAAGTGAAAACGTCGCGATTCCAAACAAGCACAACGCCGCGCCGATCCAGCCCATCGTGGTGATAGTTTTATCGATCCATTCGGGAATCGATTCGTCCGTATCAACACGATCAATGACGCGTCGCACGGTCTGAATTTTCAGTGCAAGCTGTTCTTCCTGCAAACGCAGGCGGCCGAGGTTTTCGAGTTCCTTCAGTCGGGCTTGTTCCTGATCGATCGCATCAGCGACCGGGATGCCGACGAAATCCAACTGAGCATTCAGTTCGACAAGTTCCTTCTGGCTGCGTTTTGTCATGCTGCGCAGCCAACGACGAAGTTTGCCTCGCCGCTGCAGCGTATCCTGATATCGGCGTGCGGCAGCAAGCAATTGATGATGGGCGGCTGGGGATGTGTCGATTGAGTTCAAGCGGTCGACCGACCAGCCACTGCCCAACTGAGTCATTTGATGATTGAGTTCGCGGCGAAGTTCGGATGACCGTTCTTCGGCATTGCGAATCTGTTCTTCAATCTGACGCAGCCAATCGCTCTGGTCAACCAGACTCTGAATGGCGTAACGTTCTTTGTCGAACAATGCGTCGGTCTGAAGTCGCTCCGCCTGCGTTCGAAACTGAGTCGCCTGATCGTTGTGTTTGTCGCGACGATTGGTTGCGTCCTGCATGTCTTTATCAGCAGCCGACAACTGTTTCAGAGCTTCCGTGGGATTGGTCGGCACGACGAGTAGCCGAGTCAATTCCAGTTGCAGATCCCTGATGCGCTTCCACGGTTTATGGCAGTTTTGAAGAAATCGCAGGCCGCGCAATTCGTTGCTGATGACACTTTCACGATGCTGAAGTTCGTCGATTTCGTGCAGCAGTTCCTGGCGTCGGCGAGTCAGCTTGGCGTGCTTGTCGCGAGCCTGTCCGGAATTGCGACGGCTGCCGGCCATGCTGGCATATTTGTCGAACAAACGCGGCACGCGACCGGATCGATTGTCTGCGCCAAACATCGACTTGCGACGCTCTTTAATATCAGCAAGTGCATCAAGAATTTGTCGACCCTGTGGTCCCAGCGAAAGGCCATAGATGTATTCAGCAACCTGATTCGTGCCCAGCGTCGCCAGTTGGTTCAGCTCACGCACTCCGACAGCGAAGATGTCGGAATAAACTTCTTCACTGGTTCCGGCCAGAATGTTATTGAGCGCGGTTTCTTTTTCGACACCTTCCTGACCGCCGGAGATTCGCAGACGACCACGGCCTGTAAGTTCCGCGCGACGGTGAATTCGCCATGTGCGACCGCCATGCTCACATCGCAGAGCGCCACGCCATGGTTGTTCAGCGTCTGGCTGATGCCATGCGGGTTCGGTCGATAACGGTTCGTAACCATACAGCGTCGATCGAATGAAACGCATAAGCGTCGTCTTGCCGGCCTCGTTGGGGCCGTAGATGACGCTCAGACCTTTCGGGTCCAGGCGCAGCAAAAGACTACGCCAGATGCGAAAGCGATCGATGTCAATTTCCGTCAGCTTCATGCCGATTTCCTTTGGACATTAGTCATCCGCGTCGTCCTCATTCAAATCAGACTCGACGATTTCATCATCATTATCATGTACATCAAGCTCTGCTGTGTCTTCTGATTCCACATCATCCAGATCTGCATCTGTGGTTTCGTCGCTGAGGCCAAAGTCCGGTAGGAACCATGTGGCTCCGTCAGTCCGCAGCTTTGCAAGTATTTGTTCTGGATCAACGGAAGGCAAGAGCGAGGTCAAGCGTTGTTTCCAGCCGGTGGAAAGTTTTTTGCTGCCATCGATCATCGCCTGCAATGCGTCGTCGCTAAGCACCTTTGAACGACCGACACTTAACTGAAACTGATCGGCAAGTGCGTCGGGCGGATCGCCCATTGGCCACGAGTTTGGCAGTGAACGAATCTCATGCAACAAACGTATCGTGCGGCCGCTGTGTTTCAGTTCGTCCAGTTCCACAGCGACGGCCACTTCCAGATCGTTGCGAGTCAGGTCCTGCAACACCGGCAGCGCACCGCGGAGAATCCACTGCACAGACCAAATGCGATCGGCTGTACTGGGTTTCAATTCCAGCAACATCGTCTTCATTTGCTGCAGAATCGATGAAAGATTCGTCTGAGCTGCAACATTGAGTTCTATGTTTTTCCAGTCCACACAACTGGAATCGACGGAAGAAATTCGAACTTCGCCAGTGCCCGAAATTTCAACCAGCGAACATGCACCACCAGACGCTTCCAGTTGACTGCGAGGCTGAGTTGTACCTGGACAGTGGACGACGCCTTCGTCACGCCACAGTGTTGTGCGAGCCAGTTCACCGGTGAGCGCCAAAAAATTCAACTGACCTTCACGCAGCATTTCATCAACGTATTTGATGAAACCCGGATCAAGCGAAGGATGCGCATCGCTCGGGCCAGCTTCCAGTGTTTCCAGAGATCGCTTGATCCGGCGGTTCTTGTCTGGCGTTTTGCGAGTTTTTTGACCGTCTTCAGCGTCGATGGAATGTCGCACGCGAATGGATTCGTCGTCGGATTCTCCTTCCGACTGCAGTCCTGCGATTTGTTCACCGGATGTGAGATGATCAAGCGAAACGGAGAGCGATTCATCCGACGCGGATGCTGCCATCGCCGCCATTCGCCGAGTTTCTTCGTATTTGGCTTTGCTGACAACACCGATACGAAACGGCTGAATTCCATTGGTGCCTTTCGCCAGCACGCGAATTCCAAACGCATCTGCCTCGCCAAACCACATCGACGATGACAGCGTTGTGGCCAGTTGCTTGTTGACGTAGAACTCCTCCGGTTCCGGGTTCGAGCTATAACACACGATCACATTGTCAGGCATTTCGGGGATTGCACGCCATGCTTCCGGCGGATCGGAATCCCCAGGCAACACAAACACCTGAATCTTGTGTTCGGCCAGCCGATTGAAGCCTTTTAGGAGTGCCAGCCGCGCTCGAAGGCTGCGATCGGCTTCGATAAAGACGTTGCCTGACAACAGCAAAAAATCCACGTCGTGCCGAATGGAGGCTTCAATGACTTCTTCAAAGGCGTACAGAGTGGCATCTTCAAATGCGAAACGAAGTTCATCAGTCAGCGTTTCTGAAGTTTGCACGCTGACGGGAACATCAAGCCGGATATTGGCAGCATGAATGAATCGTTGTGGCTCAAACGCCATTGATCAGACTCCTTTCCGACATCCGAAAACACGGACAACTGCATCCTGAATACTTAGCCTTGGAAAAGGCCCTTTTCCAATTTCATGGCACGTCACGAAGGTTCGGTAAGCTGCCACAAGATGGGAAGTCTAATGAACCTGCGAGTCTGGGGAAAGGCTTCCCGACTAACAGAATCGCCAATTTTTCCCCTACAACTACGACAACCCTGAATTCAGTGAATCTTCAAAGGCCAGGTCCCTAGGGAGACGATTTCAATAATAGCTCCAGAGAAGATGTTTTATTTTGGATGCACCGACGTAAGAATACCGTTTTCGAACGGTTTCCAGCTGTCGCCGTCATCGTTCTTCCCCCTCATGAACGGTGACGGCGATTTTTTTTCGGCAGAACGAAACTATGACTCGTCGCAAAACTCTGCCAGAAGGTCGCTCGTTTGCAGTCTCCTCCTTTCGAGACCCCGCAACGTGGCTTCCAGGTTTTCTGACGTATCTTGATGCCGAGTGCGGCATGTCGAAAAATACGTTGACGGCCTACGGTCACGACCTGGAACGATTTTTTACATGGAATCGCGACAACGGCAAGGTCGGAATTCACGAAATCGGCGTTCCGACGATCACCTTGTTCCTTGAGTACCTTCAATCGCTCGGACTGGCGGCCAGCAGTGTCGGACGCAATCTTGTCGCCGTCCGCATGTTCTTCCGTTTTCTGATGCTGGAAGGTGTCGTCGCGGAAAGCACCGTTGATCTGGTGAGTTCGCCAAAGCTGTGGGAACGACTCCCCAAAGTGCTCAGCCCGGAAATGGTGGATGCCTTGTTAGACGCTCCCATCGGGCCGATCGATCGCTATTATCTTCGCGACCGCGCACTTCTGGCGGTGATGTATGCGACTGGTTGTCGCGTGTCTGAAGTCGTGAACATGAAGCAGAATGACGTGCAGTTGGACGAGAACTACTGTCGCTGCACGGGCAAAGGTGACAAGCAGCGACTTGTATCTTTGAATCCGGTCGCGACAGATGCCATTCGCAAATACCTGCTGCATGAACGCCCTGATCTTGTCACGGTTGCCGGTGCAGACAGCGGTTATTTGTTTCTGACTCGCAGCGGCCGCGTGATGAATCGCGAATCCATCTGGGAACTTGTGCAACGCTACGCCGCCCGCGTCGGTTGCGCGAATGAAATCGGGCCGCATACGTTGCGACACAGTTTTGCGACGCATTTGTTGGCGGGTGGTGCCGACATCCGAGCTCTCCAGGAAATGCTGGGCCACTCAAGCATCCGCACGACACAGATTTATACTCACGTTGAACACAGCCGCTTAAAGTCCGTGCATAAGCAATGCCATCCGCGCGGCTGAATTGGCAAGATGCAAGTTCTTCGCGCGGTCAGAATTGATGTCGTTTTGGCGAGCGGGGGATGTCAATCCCCTGATTGCGAATCGCGTAGAATCAATCAGCATCGTACATTGAGAATACCTGGTCGCCAGCGAATTCTAGTTCGTCGTCGGTGATACCCCCAGCTTCGTCTTCTGAAATGCGAGCCAGTTCAAGCAGAACTGCATGCCGTTCAGTTAACGGCAGTGCAGCAAATGCGTCTATCAAATTGATTGCAGCTTCACTCATCGTGAACTCCCCCGTGGTTGACGATATAGAGTCCACGTTAAACAAGACAAATTGCAAGATTCGCTTTGGAGCAGACCATTGAGGGCATTTCAGTTGGTTAGCGAATCTCTTGGTCTGGGTAGGTCCTCCTAGCCGAGGAGGATTTTTCAATTTGCCGCAAGGCGAACTTAAGGGCGGATATCCGCTCAACGGCGTCGCGTTCTCCTAATATCAGCTTAGATCTGGTCGCGAAGTCCTTTCCGGCAGAAAGAACCTATAGTCTTCGCCAAAAGCCCACTCCGCTCGACCATCAATCTTCCGCCGAGCCATTCGTATGTACTCGCGAAGTTAAAGCCTGAGGCGTTCGTTGCTTTGGAACGGCGATTGTGCGACCGGATTCAATCGCCCGCTTGCGGGCTGCTTCAATGTATGCATGCAGGTCACCGTCATGTTCGGCAAGCAGTATTTCGCGGGCTGCATAGATTTCGTCGAGTATTTCATTACGTGGCATTTTCTGGGTCTCCCAAAAACTCAGCCGGGGTACAGATCAACAATCGCGGGAATCCAAGATCCTCTAATTGTGGTGCCAAGTGCATGGCACCTGTGCCTACACTCAAAAAGCGAGATGCTCCGGCATGATAACCCCGAAGTGCTGACGTGTCACGACAAATGCGGTGGCTCCGACGAGTCGGGTACTAGTTTTCAACAGTTTTCGGCATCCGTTATAGATTACGAATCCATGAGGCACTTGTGACGCGGCATTCCTCCGTGAACTCTGTGTTCTCCGTGGTGAAATCTGCGATTCGTTTTTAACCACGGAGTACACGGAGAGCACGGAGTTCAAAGCGAAGTCAGCAAGTGAGACGCGGGTGTTCGGACGATCGCGTTCAACTTGGCTATTCATTTACGAACATCAAGCGGCATGCGATCGATTTCAGCAATGAATCCACTCGCAGACCAACGGCAGTTTGCACTGTTTGTCTCCGTCTTGCGAAGCAACGCCAGTTGATCCTGCATACGGCAAATTCGGGCAAGTGTCACCTCAAGTTAAGTGTCACTACCGATCATTGTCGGTCGCCAAATCCTCTACAATTCCACGCTGTCCGCCGTCACGCTTTGTTTGGTGCCAAGTGCATGGTGCCAAGTGCATGGTGCCAAGTGCATGGTGCCAAGTGCATGGTGCCAAGTGCATGGTGCCAAGTGCATGGTGCCAAGTGCATGGTGCCGGTGCCTTGAATTCGGAGCAGCCGTGGTAGGTAGCCTCGGGTGTTAACCCGAGGAATCGTGAAAGAGTCTGATTCGCAAAGCTCCGTAGGAGCGACGGGAATTCGAGACAGGAAGAATTTCTCCGCTGCGCACAAGGAATTCACGTCACCCCATTCGGGGTTTTATTCAATTTGAATTTTCACTCACCTGTGGTTGACACCACAGGCTACCAACCGCCGCTGCTCCGCAGCGAGTCGCAGATTTGCGGGATGCAGCGCCGTTGTTGCTACGATTGGCTCCTGGCTGGGACTTTTCCTTACTTTCGTTTGCCTGTTTACTTGGCGTCAACGCCGGACTTGAAGCGAAACAGGCTGCCGAATGGTGTCGTGAAGTAGATGTCGCCGGCTTCGTCGTCGCCGAAACTCATCACTGGAAGTTTGTCGCCAGTCAATGAATAGTTGGCGACAACTTTACCGACCGCTTCGTCGTACTCCAACGCCCACAGCAGGCCGGAGACATAATCGGCGTAGATGTACTTGCCCGCCAGTTCCGGCACGCGGGTTCCTCGGTAGACTGTCCCGCCGGTGATCGATTTGCCCACTTCATGATGGTACTCGAAAATCGGATCAATCAGCTCCGGGCGATCCGCGTCATTGCCGTCCGGACGGAACCAATGCTTGGCTTCGCGGATGTTCCAGCCATAGTTTCCACCAGCTTTGATGATGTCAATTTCTTCCCACAAATTCTGGCCGACGTCACCACACCAGAGAGTTCCGGTTTTGCGGTCAAACGAAATTCGCCATGGATTTCGCAAACCGTACGCGTAGATTTCGCCGCGTGCTGGAGTGGTTTCGCCGCGACGTCCAGTCGCAACCGTTTTGCCGACGAACGGATTATCTTTCGGGATCGCGTAGTTATTGCCGTCGGCTTTTTGATCGACATCGATGCGCAGAATGGAACCCAGCAGTGTTGTCAAATTTTGACCGTTGCCATTGGGGTCATTGCCGCTGCCGCCGTCACCCAGTGCGATATACAGAAATCCGTCTTTGCCGAATTCAATGGTCCCGCCGTTGTGGTTCCAGAACGGTTGAGGAATCCGCATGATGACTTCTTCTGACGCCGGATCAGCCACGTTAGGGTTGTCTTTGGAAACGCGGAACCGAGAAACCTTGGACAGTTGTTTGGCTTCGTCTGACGTGTAGTAGACGAACAACTCGCCGTTCTGTTTGAACTTCGGATGGAACGCAAATCCCAACAAGCCTTCTTCATTTTGATTGTCGGCGTAGACGCAGCGTTTATCGATGTCCAGGAACACCGATACTTCTTCGGTTTCCTGATCGTTTTTGAAGACTTTGATGATACCTTCCTGTTCGGCCACGAACACGCGATTGCTGCCGTCACCGGCATGCGTTACAACAATCGGTCGATTGAAATCCAGATTTGGAAACGCACGTTCGGTGCTGACCGCCAGTGGCTTATCAGTGACCTTGTCATCTGCAACTGCGTCGGTTGCTTGAAACAACATTGACGGTAAAAGCAGTGCCAAACTTAAACTTGCAAAAACTTGCTTCACGGTGATTTCCTTGTATTCTGATTGAGTAATGAATTAGTCATGGCTACTTTTGGCGGAAACCGTGCGTTTTCGTAACCCGAAGCCTAAGCGAGGGATTGCATTTCACTTGATCCCTCGCTTACGCTTCGGGTTGTGATTTCCGCCAACTGACGCTGTCCAATTATAAAATGTGTCTACACGCCAGCCAGCATTGTAAACATGTCTCGTCGTACAGGAAGTCAACGCGGATCAGCCGATGAAAAGTGAAAGACAATCGCTCGATGATCTGACCCGTTGGCCGGTAGCACTTGACGATGGATACATGACAAATCACGGCTGTGCAACCCATGATCAAGTACTAATCCAAATGGAAATAAATTCCAGCGATACCAAGTCGGTTGCAGTCCGCAACCAGCAGCGGCATTTTGAAGATCTGTGGATTCCAGCAGATCGCTGAACAATGGTGACCATGGAGTCAGGTTAAGATCCCCCAGCAGTATTATGGGACGACCCGGCTGATCATGGTGTTGCTGTTGGATACGTTTCGCCAGCAATGCCAAATGATCGTTTCGATGGGCAAAGTTTCTTGCGCCCAGCGGCGGCATCGGATGAGTGGCAAACAATCGATATCGTTGGGTGTTGAATTCTACGTCGGCTTCGATTGAGGGTAACCATTTCGAGTTCAGATGAAAAACTCGTGCGTCCGCCAACGGGTATCGTGACCACACTCCAATGCCGAAGTTTCCGTCATCCTGAGACTCTGAAATCACGTGCTTGTACGTCTCGCCAAATTCACGGTTCAGTGTGGAATTCAGTTCCGAACTGAGTTCCAGAATTCCAAACGCATCCGCATCCGACTGATGAATCTGCGCGATGATTTGATCATGGTGTTCGTTCCGTGTGAGCACGTTGGCAAGGAAGACTCGCAGCGGCGGGGATAGTACTGCATGCGTCAACTCAGCAGTTGTGTCTGTCTGTTCCGCAGAACGTCGTAGATTCGGAGCGGATTGGAACGCCGACGTCAGCCACGTCACTTGCCAAATCGTTACGGCAGCGACCAGTGTCGCCATGCGCCAGCGACGCAGGATCAGGGATAGGACGACGACTGCCAGAAGACCGAAAATCAATTGGACTCGCAGATTGGCGATCAGATCTGCAACCCAGAAGTGCCTTGCAAACAATGTTGCTGCCGCACATATGCAAATGAATCCCGCGAGCCAATTGTTTCGCCGACGTAGATAGCCGACCGTCGCGGAAGTGGAGAGTTTAAGTTTGATGGGTGGCCCCTTTTTGGCTTTGGAAAAATCGCCCGTCCTTCCAGGGGGAGAAGGGACGTCGACAAAGCCGCTGAAAGCATGATTATAAATTCTTAACGGCGTTGCCCATCACCCTCGCCTCCCGAAGAAAGCGTGTGAAGTTGGCAAATCGAATGCGGGGCAAGGGGACAGTCGCAAGACCATCGAAAGCCTCATTCTAGACCCCGCGAATTATAAAACATCGTGTACCGGCTGTCGACAATGCCGCATTCTGACATCGCTGATTGCATCTGCCTGGTAAGCCTGTCAATATCTGCGAGGGTCAATAGCCGCTGAGAAGCGACATTCCGCACTGGACCTTCGATATCTCACCGTTCTAAGGCACTCATTCCGATGATGAACACCCTGATCGAAACGATTCAGAATCAATTCCGAGTACTCACTTCACACCGCACCAGCCGCCGTCGCCGAAGGGCACAGAGCGTATCACCAGAACAGCTTGAAGCCCGGCATTTGCTGTCGGCGGTGGTTTCGCTTGTTGAGGATTTGAATGTCCAACCTGGCGGTGCCGAGGACTACTTTCGAATGACGCAGGCGGAAGTGAATGGAATCACATTTTTTACTGCAAACACATTGGCAAATGGCAATGAACTTTGGAGAACGGATGGCACGACTGAAGGAACTTTTAGATTGACTGACTTAATGCCAGGACCGCTTGATTCCTACCCTTTCGAATTGACCCCCGTGGGCGATCAATTGTTCTTCAGAGGGCAAGACTCGCAGTACGGGTTCGGACTTTGGCATTCCGACGGCACGGTAGGCGGTACGCAAATTGTGCCTGACTCGTGGGGCGGCTATTCACAGGGCACGATTGCACTCGGCGACGTCGCAGTTTTCGGAAACAATTATGGCACCGAATTATGGAAGTCCGATGGAACAGAGAGCGGCACCACTCTGTTAGTGACGTTAACAGACCAAACCGTACTCACTGAGATTTCGGAGGTTACCGACAATAGTTTTTTCTTCGCTACGTCTAACAGTCGGGGCGGCGAGTCTGCCGCGAACACGCTGTGGATATCGGACGGCAGTGTCACAGGAACTAAGGAACTCAGGACGTTTAACGGTCCGAATACCTTCATCTCACAAATGACAGTCGTTGATGGCAAGTTATTTTTCACAACTTCCGACGGGGACTCTGGGAGAGAATTATGGATCTCGGACGGCACTCCTCTTGGGACGCACTTGCTCAAAGATGTAAACCCCGGGCTCGCGTCCTCTTATCCTGTGGGACTAACTGTTGCCGGACAGCGTCTCTTTTTTATTGCGGGAAATCAGGATGGGTATCAAGATCTTTGGGTAACAGCCGGAACTAATGAAACAACGGTCCAATTGACACATTACACTGAGAATAGGTACTACCAAGGAATAACTGGTATTTCAGCGTTCAATGAAACGCTATTCTACGTATTTGGCGATTCCATTTGGACGTCTGACGGCACACCGCAAGGCACCGTGTCGGTCGTCGCGCCCATCGACATGAACTTGGGTGGCATTGTAGTGTTCGGGACTTCAATGCTGGTGGTCGGAACTGATGGCGAACACGGCACAGAGTTAAGAACTGTGGATATCGGCTCGTCAACTGTTAACCTGTTGAAGGACATTCAGCCAGGGATTGCATCATCTTTGTTTCTCAGCGGTACTGGGTACAACGCAAGCCCACTAAACGAACGATTCGTATTCCTCGCGAACGACGGAATTCACGGTTACGAAATTTGGACAACCGACGGAACCAGTATTGGCACTAAATTCTTGGTTGATCTCCATCCCGGCAACGGTGATTCAAATCCGATTTCGATTGTACCAGTCAATGGTGAATTGCTATTCCTGTCGTTGCCGTACATACCTTACCGGCCTTCTCAAGGCCTTTCGCTTTGGAGTACCGATTCAGCGAACCACTCGTTAGTCCCGCAAGGACGAGCGACAGAAATTCAGAATTTCGAAGGCAACGTTTACTATCAAAAACCGGCTCCAGATGGTGCTAGTCAGCGAACGTATCTGTGGAACGGCGTGGTCGGAGTTTCTGTTGCGGGTAGTCCTCCTGACATATCGACCATCTCACCAGCTTTAAAACTAGCTGGTGGCGATTATTTTTTCGGAACAACAACTGGAACATTTGTAAACACCGCTTACCAACTTCGAAAATCCAATGGAGAGTCTTCTGCATCAACAGTTATAAAGGAATTCTACTACGTTTCTCAAAGTTACATGGTTAACGACGGCATTGTTTATTTTATTGCCACTGACACCTCACAAAATTCGACGCGTTTGTGGAGAAGTGACGGAACTTCTGAGGGTACATTTTCACTTTCCGAAACCTATGTGGGAGTTTTTTCTGGCCCTGAATCACAGTTTTCGTTGGTTGGTGACAAAGTTCTCCTTCGGCACTCATCCGAGTCGATCGTGACTGATGGAACATTACTTGGGACTGAGACCATCAAGGATTGGATCCCGAATGCACTTTCTGTCGCTGCACTTCAGTTGGTTAATGGCAAACTTTTGGTATCGGTAAATGACACGGTTGGACTCAGTTCGCTGTGGACTACCGACGGTACAAAGGATGGCACTGTTCTTGTTACGGGTCGGTTCTACGGTTTTCTGCCAGTGTCGGGTAACATTTCGGATGCTGTTTTGTTCGTAGCCCGATCGGCAGAAACCAACTACAACTATGCGCTTTGGAGGTCGAACGGAACGAATGCCGGTACTCAAATCGTTCGCACTATTGGCGATACACAAAATGTGTTTGAGAATCTCCAATCCGTCGGAAATAAGGTTCTATTTACGATACTGAATAACGCGACGGGTGCTCGAACAATTTGGATTTCTGATGGCACAAACGAAGGAACCTTGCCGGTACGCCATAGTCTGGATTCGAATCTCGTGCTGACCTCGACCCCTCAATTTACCCTGTACGACGATGGCATTGCATTCCTGGCTGCTACCGAAGCCACTGGCTACGAACTCTTCCGCATCGACACAACCATTCCGGTGACCGCTCCGACTGCGTTAACAGTCACCAACACTGCAACGGAAACGCAGGTCACGTGGCCGGATGTCGTCGGAGCGATTCAGTATGATGTGTGGATCAATAATCTGAACGATCCGTCGGCTGCGCCGGTGCAGATGCGAGTCAATGATCCACAGTATGTTGTCGGCAGCGATCTTTCGAATGGTGCGTATCGCATCTGGGTGCGGAGTTTGCCGGTGCTCGGGAATGCTTCGGCGTGGAGCGTGGCCAAAGACTTTACTGTCGGTGCTGATCCGGTGCTGTTTTCCACTCCGTCGGCGACAACTGACACACGTCCCACCTTCAAGTGGGTCGGTCCATCGGACGCTGTCAGCTATGAAATCTGGCTCACGAATCGTGACACGAAGACGCGAGTTCTTTACAACACCGGGCTGACTTCGACTTCGTTTCGTATTGATCCAACTCTGACGCCAGCAAAATATGCCGTCTGGGTACGCGGCACACGTGCCAACGGAACGATGACATACTGGTCGGCAGTGAATGAATTCGATGTGGTACTTCCAGCGATTGCGGTGACTGGTGGCATCGGAGTTCAGCGAACCAGCCGTCCAGCCTTCACATGGCCACTTGTGGCCGGAGCGACTGGCTACAACATTCAGCTCGTGCTGGCGGGAACGTCAACAGTTGTCTACGAAGCAAACGATCTGAAGAGCCTTCGGCACGTGCCGACGATGGATTTGGCAGGTGGCAATTACACCGTTCGCGTCCACGCCGTCAAAGGAAATCGTCCGCTTTCCGCATGGGGTTCGGGGCAGACTGTTCGAATCCTGATTCCGCCAGCCAATCTGCGATCGACCGAGACCGGATTTGCATGGGATGCCGTTCCAACGGCTGTCTCATACACCTATGACCTGCGGAATTCTTTGACACAGGCTGTGCTTTATTCGAAAACGCAACTCGGCACCACGTTTACGCCTCCGGCACCTTTGAGACCAGGTCAATACACGTTGCGAGTCTACGCCAGTTTCATCGGAAGTGCGTCTCAATGGACATCGCTGTCATACGAAATCTTCCAGCCGGTGACGGTTTTGATTCAGTCGTCAAGCGCAGCGACTGTCGATAGCACGCCAACAATCACCTGGGGAACCATCACAGGCGCGGCGACGTATCAAGTTGTTGTGACCCGCGCCGGTATCATAGCGGCAATTTACGATCGACTGGGCATCGTCGGAACAAGCCATCGTGTTGACAGAATTTTAAGTCCCGGGACCTATCAAATTCAGGTCCGAGCGATCTTCGCCGATGGTTCGCGCAGTAATCTGAGTGCGAAGCAGCAACTGGTGATTGGCCCGGCTCCAGTGGTGACTATTGCTAACGGAGTTCTAAAATGGAATTCCATCAACGCGGCGACTCATTACGAACTGTGGGTCAACTATCTTGGTACGCCGGTCAAGCAGAAGATTGTTTATCAGCCAAACATGTTGCGAACGTCCTACACACTTGCGAGCACTCTTCCAAAAGGCCGCTACCAAGCCTGGGTGCGTGCTGTCCGAGCCGAAAGTGGAGACCAATACAAGGGGCTCTGGAGCGTAGCGTTGAATTTTGACATACTGTGATGGAGATCCGGAGGAAACGATTTATGATTCGGGCGGATTAATATCGAGCGTAGATTGCGAATTGACCATACCGAACAACGGCATTCGTTGCGTGTCCCTTCTCCCCCGGTGCAGGCTGTCGATTTTATCGTAACCCGACGCGTCAGCGAGGGATTTGAGACAAAGCGTGCAGGCAATTCGATCCCTCACTGACGTTTTGGGTTGCGAAAACATATTAAATCGATAGCCTCATTTCTCACCACGCGAAGTGTACATACTTGCTGGACTCGTTTCTGCCGCTTGCCTCAATGCAGAGTATTGGAATTCTTATGACCATCAATCGCCGTCAGTTTCTGGATTCCAGCGGTCAGGGAATCGGTGGTCTCGCTGCTGCTGTGATGTTGCACGAAGCAACCGCTGCCGCAAACGCAAGTGCTTCGACATCCGCCGCAATCGACACGGGGATTCTGCGTGGCGTGTTGCATCATCCGCCAAAAGCGAAACGCATCATTCAGTTGTTCATGGCTGGTGCTGCCAGTCATGTTGACTTGTGGGACCACAAGCCTCAACTGGAAAAGCATCACGGTGAATCGTCTGACTTCGGCGAACATGTCGAAGCGTTTCAGGACGGACTCGGACCATGGATGAAATCGCCATTCAGGTTCTCGCAGTACGGCGAATGTGGCAAGGCAATCAGCGAAGTTGTCGCTCCATTGGGTGACTGTGTCGATGACATGGCCTTCGTTCACAACATGATCGGCAAGACGGGCGTCCACAGTCAGGCGACCTATCTTCAGGCGACTGGTTTCGACCGCCCTGGCTTTCCTGGAATGGGTGCTTGGGTGAGCTATGGGTTGGGGTCTCTCAACGAGAATCTGCCGACGTTTGTTGTATTGCCTGACCATCGCGGCTTTGCCAGCAACGGTCCCAAAAACTGGGGTGCTGGGTTCTTGCCGGCAAGTCACCAGGGCACCATGATTTTTCCTCAACGCAGCACGCCGATTGATGACTTAACCGCTACTGCAGATTTTGTAACGCCCGGCGCGGAGACAGATGGGCAATTGTTGCTTAAACGTCTGAATGAATCCTACAACCGTCAACGGCCCGGCGATTCGCGGCTGGAAGCGAGACTTCGGTCGTACGAACTTGCGGCGAAAATGCAGTTGAGCGCTCCGGGTGTTTTTGATCTGTCTGGAGAAACAGAGTCAACGTTGAAAATGTATGGTCTCAACAATCCTGGTGCGACTTATCCTGCTGAGATCAACATTCCGGAGGAAGCAGAATACTTCGGACGCAAGTGCCTGATCGCTCGCAGGTTGCTGGAACGCGGCGTCCGTTTTATTCAGGTTTGGTCTGGAAACGACAATGGATTCCCTCGTCGTAATTGGGACAGCCATGAAGACATCGAACGTGACCACAAGCCGCTGGCGATGGGCATGGCAATCGGCACGGCCGCTCTGATCAAGGACCTGAAGCAACGTGGACTGCTTGAGGACACGCTGATTCTGTGGACTACAGAATTCGGTCGCATGCCATCGACTCAGGGCAGCAAAGGTCGCGATCACAATCCTTATGTGTTCACGAATTGGCTCTGCGGCGGCGGAGTCCGCGGCGGCACGAGTTACGGCCCGTCTGATGAATGGGGATACAAGCCTCTGGACCGCAGCAATCCGACTCAAGTTTACGACATCCATGCCACGGCATTGCACTTACTTGGAATCGATCACACAAAGCTGACCGTGAGGCATGATGGCATCGACCGACGTCTGACGGATGTTCACGGCCATGCCTTGCATGAGATTCTTTAGACTCGCTGGATCTGATCAAGATACGCCTGCAGTTCACCCGCGTTTTGAGCCGACTTGCAACGGTCCAGAAACTCCGTCAATAGCTCGTTCGATTGCAACTCTGCTATCTGATGGCTCAGAATTCGCGCATCCTCAGGGAATCGAATTTCCAGCACGACACTGATCCCAGCACGAAGTCCTTCTTCGCGGCCTTCTTCGCGCCCTTCTTCGCGTCCCTCCTGACGTCCCTCCTGCTTCAGTTGTTCTGCGATCGTAGGCATTGGTGAATCACTTTCTGTCTTGCTGGTCTTCGCGGTAATAAAGGCGTGGTGAAGAGCTTCGGTCAGTTGGCTGCGGTTGAGTTTATCGGTTGCGTTCGACAAATACACAAGTACAGCCTTCAAGCAATCAATACCTTTGGGCTCATCAAGAATCTGAACAAACAACTCCAAAATTCCCGGCAGTCGTTCCGGCAGTTCATCACTCCCTATGTATTTTAGCACCTGCAGGACCGCCGTGTAGAGTGCATTTTCGCGAAGGTCGTCGTCCGAATATGCACTCAAATCTGTCAAAACGGAATCAAAATGTGGCACATAGCCACTCAATTCTTCCGGAGCCCGCACAATATCCTGCATCGTGCGTGAAGTGTTCCATGATTTTTCGCCATGATACAGAATCAGCGGAATGATTGGGCTGAGTTGTTCATTATTTCGCAATTGCTGATCCCAGATTCTGACCATGTACCGCAACATTTTGAACGGCATCAATGAATCCGGCGAACTCTTGTGATCAAACAGGATATAGACAAAACCAACTTTGCCGTTGACCAGCGTCACATGGAACAGCAGATCCGTCAATCTTTCCCGTAGTTCTGTATCGACAAATGTTCCGGGAGCCAATTCCAGCGTACTAAGATCCAACTGAGTCAATACCGTCGCTGGCAGAACACGGGACAGCAGTCCTCGACTGTTTTCAATGTTTGAAAAGGCGAATTTTACAAATCGATCGTGAGCGGCACGCAGTTCGTCTTCGTTCATAGCCTATTCTTTTTTTGGTTGCCGTCGGCCTGGTGCATTCGAATGACAGGTGGAATTGAACTCAATAGTCTACGCGGCCACCAATTGATGGACAGCGCGATGCGGTTCGAATCGCTTGGAATTTAGTGGGAATGTTGGCGATGTTTTGCCACGTCATATAAACAGGAGACACAACGTTGCCTCGATCACGTGAAAACAGTTCTGCGACGTCTGACGGATGTTCGTGAGCAGGTCTTGCATGAGGTTTTGAGTTGACCTGAGCAAATTTAAGCTCTGCTTTGTTTGTCTGGCTAGGGAGCTGCATTCGTGGCCCGACGGATGCTTCGAGGCCCTGCGCGATGTGCCAGGCGGGCTAGAACGCATTGTCGTCGAGCACATCGTTTCCGTCGGCGGTGATGAGCGCCTTGAGTACTTCTCTCGAACACGTCGAACTGATAAATCCCACGCTGCCGTCGGCATAGCCAACATTGAAGCCGCCGGAGTGCGGCGAGCACCCCTTAGGGTACTGATCCAAGAAAGTTTGCTCGTCTGTATCCTGTGGACTCATCCAGGGAACAGCATGCTCGGAACACATTTCAACAACCAGGAACGTCTGGCCCGCCCCATCGGTAATCTCTGACATGTTTCGTGATTTGGTGAGAGGAAAACAGCTTCCGGGGGAAACGATGACTTGATAGGTCGTCAAGTTATCAGGATTCTTCAATGAAGGGCATGAATACACACTGAGTGCTGTTTTGAAGACGTCTGCGTTGACAGGATCATTCCAGGGCTTGGAATAATCGACACGATCATATAGCTCTCGTCGATCAACGTGAGCCAGAATCAAAGTTCTCCAACTGTGCAAAGGCTTGCCGTTCGAATCCACCGTGTAAGCGGGCGGAAACTGGCCGCCGTTTCTTGAGGCGTAGTTGTGCAACGCCAATACGATATTCTTAAGGTTGTTCTTGCATTGCAACGTTTCGGAAGCCCCACTTGCAAAACGAATGCTCGGCAGAAACAACGCTGCGGCCACAAGAATGATTGCGGACGTCAGGAAGAAAACGATAACGATCGACTTCCATGAGTTTGGGCGCGGCGTGTTGCTTTCGACGCCTGGAATTTGATAAGGATTTGCAGCTTCAGTCATTCACGTTCTCCTGAAATTGTTCGTGGAGTTCTGCATAGAAGTCGTCAGATTTTAATTTGCGGTTTCTTTGTTTTATCAGCCTCAACACTGACAGCGATCAGAACCGCAAATATGCTTACAACGTGATAACGCTTTTCCTTCATTTTCTTCCGGCACAATTTCTAAGAAACGGGCTTTCAGCCAGTCTCCTCGCCAGCGAAACGTTAAAAAACAGCGGATCAGCGCAGATCATTAATCTGCTCACCAAACACAAACCATGGCCATGTGCGATTGGTGATGGCGGAGATGTTTTGTTCGGTCAAATCTCGCAGCGCTGCGAGACGTGGTTCAAATTCGTTGGAAACCGATGACTTAATATCATCCGTGAGTCGCTGGATCTCACGACCGATGTCTTTGGCCGATGCGCCAGTTTCTCGAGCGGACTTCATCTGATTAACGGCCGCATCTTTTTGGTTCAACAGTGACGTTAGTTTCTCTTCGAGTGTCAAGGAAAAAACATTCGTCCCCAGAAAACGTTGCGGATTGTACTGCATGTCGCGAAGTTGTGATTCAATCTGTTGCAGTGAAAGCAATTTTGTGCGTTCGTCGGCAAACAGATATCGCGATGCGCTGGCGACAGCGAACGGGGAAGGATCGACGTACCACCAACTGCGAATCAGACCATCGGTGCAGGGATCATATTTTCCGCCGCCCGTTCCATGAATGAAGAGATCGCTGAAGAGCAATCGCAACGTCGCCGTGATTAGCGCTCCGCGCGGGACGAGTTGCTGGCCGCCGAATAGCAACGCTGTGATGGCTTCGGCGACATGGCCTGGCTGCAGCGTCAGCAATCGTTCACGATTACACTCCAAAGCCAGTCCGTCTGATTCACGGCGTACTTGAAGAACGTGTCGCGTTGCGGCTGAATGATTGATGACCCAAAACGGGAGTTCACACCAATCATGTTCAACGGCGAGGTTAGGAAAAGGATTGGCTTCGTTGCGAATTCGGTGTTCGGCGCGGAATGATGTCAGATTTTTGTTGTAACATTCCGCGAACTCGAACGGGCGTTCAAGAATCGGAGCGATGAACCGAATGAACTCCGGAAAGCTGCAGATGGCGGACAGTGGTAGTTCCAGCATCCGACCGCCAATGCCCGCATTCCAACGCGTGATCAGATTGGCCTCCATCGTGGAACAGCCAAGCGGTGAATTTTCTGTGAGCGATACGTACTCATCCGCAACCATGCGACACGCAGCGGCAGCAGCGTACTGGCGACAACCTCGCAACTGATTTTCTATGGTGGCGAATTCTCCAGACAGGGCGTTGGCTGGTTTCAATCGACTGCCTGAATACAATCCCGGTGTTTGAGCCAGCGTCGCGGACTTTGAAATCAGGCGAGGGATTAACGAAGCTTCCGAATTCGTTGGCATCTGCTGAGACACATCACAGGCTGGTATCGAAAATGATCCCGCGTCGCCTTCGTCAGTGTCAATCACGACAGCGACAGCGATCATGTTGTGTCGTGCTGCGAAATCTTCCGTTGCATGATATTTAAAAGTCAGGCCGGAATGAAATATCACCGGCTGATGGCCAGTCATAATGATAGGCCGTTCGAGCGGATCACCGGTCAACAGTGGGCGGCTCTCCAGCAACATTCCTGCGCGCCGCGCGACGTCGGATAGTCGCAGCACGAATTGTTCAGCGGAATCCACCAACCGTTTTCTTGCCTGCTGACGCAGTACGGCCAGCGTTGAATCTGACAACTGGAAAAGGCTGTCAGGCCAGGATGATACGGGTGGTTCCAGGATCACAGCTTCAGTGGGCAACAGTGCGTCCCGGATTTCAGTGGGAGTAATTCCTGCGATCGCCAACGTGGCGTGCAGATGCTTACTAAGGATGAGTCCCGAATTGAGATTCCGGAACGTACGTCAGGCTTTCTAGCCTGACATTGAAAACCACGAGTCAGCCTGGAAAGGCTGACGTACTTCATTTCAGGACTGTTCTCTATTGTAGTTCGTGGATCTGCTTTTCCAGATCCAGAATAAACGGATCAAATTTGGCGATGTCGGCGGCGTTGTTGCCTTGTTCATGTTTGCGAAAGCCGAACAGATATGTGATGTTCTGAGGTCGCCAACGGTGAAAATAGAGTTCATTCTTTTTAAGAATCAACTGGCGGCGGGCTTCATAATGGGACGGCGCTTCGGATTTGGAATCGTCTGAGCTTCCAAGTAGCCGCTCCGTAAATATTCTTGCAGCGCATTGGTAACCGTGTGCTGTGAGATGCATGCCGTTCTCAGATAAAGATGCATCAACGGCCGATGGCTTCGCAGTGTTCGTTTTGGTAACTTCGGTATCAAGTTCCAGCATGCGTTTTGTAAAATCAGTGAACATGTCAACGAAGAGTAATCCTCGCGATTGTGCAACGCTGGATGTGGCTTCTGCGTAGATTTTGATCTTCGGATTGAATCTTGATGGTGATGGAATCGGTGGTGCGGTCGGCAGCAGTTCATGAGGTGACACAAGCACACAGACAATTCCGGAAGCCGCGAGTTCGTCGAGCATTTTGCCGAGCTGCTGTGCATACCGGTCAGGCGTCATGCCAGCGGTGAGTGCTTCATTCTGGCCGTAGCAGATGAAAGCCACCGTTGGTTCTTCGGCTCGGATGTGTTCCACCATGCGAAGATACCCGACGTCCGGTTTGTCGAAAATGCCACGTGAATCTGCGTAAATAGTATCGGCACTCCAGCCGAGATTTCGGAAGGTGACGTGTTTTTCCCCAAGTGTGCCCGAGAGCGTCGCTTCCAGATGTTCGGACAACTGAGCACGTTCAAAGAATGTGGCCCCAACGAACACCACATGATCGCCGTCCTCAAACTCAAACGGCGTGGTACGAGCTTTCGCTGGAATGACAGGAGCAGCAAATTGTTCGGGCGCAATGACAGTGAAGCGAGTTCCGGGTTCATCACTGGCAGGTTTGGCTTCGGGCCAATCGCGGTCATTGAAGTCCGTTTGCTGCCAACCCACAGGTGGAATGATCGGAGCGATCTTCCATCCGCCACCGATTGCTGATCGCTTTTCGCGTTGAACGGTCTGAATCGCAATGCCGAAGATAGCCGTCTTGTCCGCAGAATGCACTTCGACAGCAACCGTGTTACGTCCTTGACGAAGCAATGATTTCACATCAAAGCCCATTGCCGTGACATTTCCGTCGGATTTTTCCATGGACACATTCTTCAGAATCCGCTGGCCGTTGACGTGAAGTGAACAGTGGCCGTCGGTAATGATCACAAGGTTTGCAGATTCACAATTTGCGACGGCTCCATCCACAGCCCAGCGATACGATGCGCTGGCTGTGCCTTCCTGAACATCGGATCTAAACCACTTTAAAGCAGGTGCATCCTGAGCGATGCTTATCTGTGTTGACACAACAAAGGCCAGGGCCGCGATGCAGATGCGGACTATGGATGAAATCATATTTGGAAAACCGGCGGGTGGTGGTGTAGGTTAGATTTAGAGTAGGACGGGCCTCCAGACCCGTCCAGATCGAATTCACTCATGTCAGGACGGGCCTGGGGTCCCATCCTACAGGTCGATCGGCAATGTTAAAAATTCACAAAGCACGATACCCAAACCTGAGCAGGATTCCAGCGAACCGCGATAAACTTTGCCAGTTCACTTGCCAGATCTGCTGGCGATTGGACCATACTCAGGATCTCTTCCGTAGGATGGGTCTCCAGACCCGTCCAGACACGTAATTTCAGAACGCGACATTTATCCCGTCGCAAGCCCATCGAATCGAGGCTTTATGAAACATTTCGTCCTGCTCGCCACTGCGTCTTGCTTCGTCATCCATGCGGCACGTGCCGATGACAAAACACACATCTTGAGCAAAGTGGCAGTGCCCATCGATACTGTGGCGGCGGAGGCAGCAGATTTTCCCAAACAACTGCAAACAAAAGCGATCGAAGACAATAAAGCAGCGTTTGCACATTGGGGGCGAGATCCGAACATTTATACTGCCTGGAAAACGCATTCCAATCGACTGATTCCAGTCTACACATTCGGAACAAAAGGCGCGGGTGAAGGCGTTGACCTGAATTCCTACTTTGGAACGAACAGCGTTTATCGTTCTGAGGCCAAAGTGCAGGCATTGTATGGCTATGTGCCAGAGAAGACGGTCAATCCAGAAGCTGTCTGGATGGATCAGACAAACATCACCGATCTGCAGCGAGCAGCAGTAGCGGCTGGCAAGAAGTACATTTTTCTGGTGGTCTTCGACGGGATGGATTGGGATACGACTCGAGCCGCAGCGATCTGGAATCAGAAGAAAGTTGGCTACTCAGAAGGCCGAGGTCACGGAACGCATTTCCAGGACTACGAAGCGAATGGAACATCTCAGTTCGGTTTCTTCGTCACCAGCGCACACAATGAAGGAACAGACGTCGATGTCAACGCCCAGACGGTGAAAAATCCGGGCGGTAAGATTCGCGGTGGGTACGATGCGTCAGTTGGGGGCACGGCACCATGGGTTACGCCGAGCGATGCGGGTTATCTGATGGGTAAACCGGAGGATGGAAATCCAAAACACAACTATACAGATTCGTCATCGTCGGCCACGAGCATGACTGCGGGGATAAAAACGTTCAATGGTGCCGTCAACGTCGATGCGAATGGTATTGTGGTGTCAACAATCGCCCATGAACTGCAAGCGAAAGGCTGGCGAGTTGGAGCGGTTTCATCTGTGCCGATCAGCCACGCGACTCCAGCAGCGTCCTATGCACACAATGTATCACGTGACGACTATCAGGATTTGACTCGCGACATGCTCGGACTGCCATCGGTGCAGCATCCTGAAAACCCGTTGCCAGGATTGGATGTCGTAATTGGTGGCGGATACGGAAACAATGGCGATGTTAAGAGAGGCAATGCCAGCCAGGGAACAAACTTCGTCGAAGGAAATATCTATCTGACTGATGACGACTTGAAGTCGGTCAGCGTTGACAATGGCGGCAAGTACATCACGGCTGTAAGAACCGCAGGACAAAATGGGCCACAGATTCTGCTGGATGCAACCGCAGCAGCCGTGAAAGGCAATCATCGCTTGTTAGGATTCTTTGGCAACGGGCAATACAACGGCCACTTGCCATTTGCAACCGCCGATCGACGCTACGATCCCGCACCGGGGCTAGGCAAGAAAACCGAAACTTATTCACATGCAGACCTGGAAGAAAACCCAACGCTCGCTGACATGACATCAGCAGCAATTACAATTCTGGGGCGCGACAAGACGCCGTTTTGGGTCATGATCGAATCGGGCGACGTGGACTGGGCGAACCACGACGACAACATTGACAATTCCATCGGAGCTGTCAACAGCGGAGACGATGCGATCAAAGTTGTCACACAATGGGTTGAAGCCAACAGCAACTGGAATGAATCACTGCTCATTGTGACGGCGGATCACGGCCACATGTTGAATCTTGTGAAGCCAGTGTTGTTGATCCAACCGCAGTAGGTCCATTGTTTGCTCACGTCGAGCTTATTCGTAGCGAAAGTCGTCAAGACTTTCGGATTTCCCTTAGAACCCGCTAAGCCCCAGCGAGGATCCAGCAGGTCAAGCAACAAAGTCTTCTGCGCTGGCACCACATTTGGGGGCAACACATCGCCTGACAATGACGTGAACGCGGAAATGTCCGTCGCATCTTTCGTACTAATCCGGTAGATCCGTTTCGTAATCGCCTCAGTGCCAGCCAGCCCGTCGCGTTCAAGAACCAAATAATCCTCCCCGTTCACGGCCAACAATTCACTGATTCCATTTTGCATCGTCCAGCACTTAGGCCAATTGTCGGCCGGAACCAGACGGCAAATCAATTTCAAGGAGACGTAGCACACGGGATCGTATTTTTTCTCCCGCAGCTCCCACATTGCTGTCCTGCAGCAGCGATTTTTGTGTGGCGAGAACGAAATGTTAAGAGGATGAGAAAGAGCCATCTCTGACAGTTGAGGTAGGTGAAATCCGGTTCTCAGCATGTTATGCTGGAAGTTTGCGAGCATGTTCGCGGATGTCAAAGGTCTGAAGAGTCGCCGATTCGGGCACCGGGAAATTCTGGAGCAACAATTGAACGCCACTCAAACTAACAACGCCACTCAAACCAACGTGGTGTGTCCTGGCTGCGGGTGTCTGTGCGATGATATTTCGCTGACATTTCAAGATGGCCGCATCGTCAGTTTCGAACCGCGTTGTTCGTTGGGTGAAAGTTGGTTTCGAAATCATTCGGTGGCGACCCAGCCAATCACAGAACTTAACGGTATCGACACGCCATACGCTGCTGCTCTGCAACACGCCATCACGCTGCTGGAACAGGCTAACAATCCGTTAATCTATGGTCTGTCGCGGAGTTCCACTCCGGGTCAGCGAGCCGCTGTTGCGTTGGCCGATCGTATAGGTGCGGTGATCGACACAACGGCGTCGATGTGCCATGGACCGTCCATCATGGCGTTGCAGGAGGTCGGCGAAGTTACATGTACCCTTGGCGAAGTTCGTAACCGATCGGATCTCGTTATCTTTTGGGGTTGCCATCCGGCTGTGTCACATCCTCGACACGCAGAACGGTATTCGGTTTTTGCAAAGGGAAGATTCACTCCAGAGGGTCGTGGCAGTCGAAAAATTGTCATGATTGGCGATGCCGACAAGGTTGCAGATTGGAAATTGTCACCCGAAGGTGGCGAGCCGGATTTGATCATTCCTGTGCCTCCGGACGGCGACTTTGAAATGGTGACTCAACTGCGAGCCCTGCTGCAGGGCGTTCAGTTGGGAGACGTATCCCCTGCGCTGCTGCATTTGATGGAACTTATGAAGAACTGTCGTTACGGAACGGTCTTCTTTGGCCTGGGACTGGCGGGTTCAAGAATGTGGGAAGGATCCAAGCCACAGAATTCCGGACACATCCACGTGGCGGCCTTGCTCAAATTAGTCGCGGAACTCAACGCCGTCACACGCTTCACCGCGCGGCGAATGCGAATGCAGGGCGACGTGTCCGGGGCGGACAACGTGTTGCTGTGGCAGACGGGTTATCCATTTGCCGTCGATTTGTCGCGGGGCTATCCACGCTACAACCCAGGAGAATTCTCGTCGAATGAACTGCTGGAACGGCAGGAATCTGATCTCTGCGTGATCGTCGGAGCGGAAACCCTTCCGTATTTTTCGCAGTCGGCTCGTGATTACTTGCGAAAGATTCCTACGATCGTCATCGACTACCCCAACACGCCTCAGGAATTCACTCCAACTGTACGATTCACCACCGCCGTTTATGGCCTGCATGCGGCTGGCACGGCGTATCGCATGGATAACGTCCCGTTGTCTCTGCGTGCGATGCAACCATCGCAATATCCGACAGATGAAGAAGTGATGTCCGATCTGCTGGCAGGGTTCAGGGGTGATTGACTATGCTGCGGCGAAAGCAAAGTAGCAGGCACACTCTGTGTGCCGTCCGCCAATGCGTGCGTTGTCAAGGGCTGCGGCACTTGGAAAGTGCCTGCTACGTTTAAATCGAGTGCTGTTGGGCTGACGCCCTTTCGCTCTCCCGATGACTGCAAGACCGACAGAAGGAATCGACCCTTGGCTGAGAAACGTGATTTTGACGAGTTCCTGGAAAAGTTTCAGAAGCACCATCAGGTCATGGTGGAAGAACTGCATAAAGTCATTGTCGGCCAGGACGACGTGATTGATCAGATTCTGGCCGCCATTTTTACCGGCGGGCATTGTCTGCTGGTGGGCGTTCCCGGACTGGCGAAGACACTGGTTGTCAGCACAATTGCGAAATTGCTGGACGTCAACTTTCGCCGCATTCAGTTTACGCCCGACCTGATGCCTTCGGACATCACTGGCACGAATGTGTTGGAAGAAAGTGAATCCGGTCGTCGTGAATTTCGTTTCGTCGAAGGGCCTGTCTTCACCAACATTCTGCTGGCAGACGAAATTAACCGCACGCCGCCGAAGACACAATCTGCATTGTTGCAAGCCATGCAGGAACACGAAGTCACAGTTGGGCAGACGACATACAAACTGCCGGAACCTTTCTTTGTCATTGCGACACAAAACCCCATTGAACAGGAAGGCACGTATCCGCTGCCAGAAGCGCAGCAGGACCGTTTTATGTTCAATGTGAAAGTCGATTATCCGTCGTTGGATGAAGAAGAACGAATTCTCGAAGCCACGACATCCGGGGAACGTCAGGAAGTGCGTAAAGTACTGTCGGCGAAGTCTATTCTGTATCTGCAGCGGCAGATCAGTCAGATTGTGGCGAGTCCTTTTATTATCAGCTATGTGGCGCGTCTTGTTCGAGCAACGCGGCCCAAAGATGCGGCTGCACCGGATTTTATAAAACGCCTTGTCGATTGGGGTGCTGGTCCGCGTGCCGGGCAGAATTTAATCGCAGGAGCGAAAGCGGCGGCCGCCATGGCTGGTCGACCGAACGTCACAATCGCCGACGTTCGAAAGGTCGCCATCCCGGTATTGCGACATCGTGTCTCAACAAACTTTCAGGCGCAGGCCGAAGGTTTTGAAATCGACGACATCGTCAGAAAACTCGTGGCCGAAGTGCCGGAACCGAATATTCCGAAGTACGAAAAATAGGTGAATTTTCGACAGGGAAGACTCTCGCGTCGGCTCGACGCGAGAGTTTATATTTGGCACGGCTCGGAATGAGATCCTTGCTCCGAGGCTCCAGCCTCCCATGTCTTTAGGATCGCTCGACGAATAGAGTACGTCAGCCTTTCCAGCCTGACTTGCTCTTTCGCGTGTCAGGCTGGAAAGCCTGACGTACGGTCGAGCCTGATCAGAAGATTAAACAGTACCGAAGATCGTCTTGCCGGTGCTCTTCAATTCGTCACAGGCACGCATCATGCGCTTGCAAACTCCGGCTTCGCCCAGTTTCAGCCATGTGCGTGGGTCATAAGATTTCTTGGCACCGATTTCACCGTCGATCATCATGACTTCGTCGTAGTGCTTCATCATGAAGTCCACGACAGGTCGTGTGAATGCATACTGCGTGTCAGTGTCGATATTCATCTTGATCACGCCGTATTCCAGCGTTTCCTGCAGTTGAACTGCTGGAGTGCCTGAACCGCCGTGGAACACCAGATCGAACGCTGCGTCTTTACCGTATTTAGCTGTGACAGCTTTCTGACCGTCGCTCAGGATCTCTGGCTTCAGCTTCACAGCACCTGGCTTGTAGTGTCCGTGTACGTTGCCGAAAGTGGCAGCGAACATGAATCGTCCAATGCCGTGCAGTGCTTCGTGAACAGCAACCATGTCTTCTGGTGTTGTATAGAGCTTGTCATTTGCGATATCGGAATGATCGATGCCATCTTCTTCGCCGCCAACAACGCCCGCTTCGACTTCAAGAATGATGTCGTTTTCCGCGCACAGCTTCAGCAATTCTTTGCTGGTTGCCATGTTCTTGTCCAAAGGCAGTTCGGAACCATCGAACATATGTGAGTTGAAAAGGTTCCCTTGACCTGCTTTACGACGAGCTGCCGTGGCTGCGATCAATGGCTTCAGAAAACCATCAACCTTCTTTGGCTGGCAGTGATCGGTGTGAAGACCGATGAGTACGTTGTGTTTTTCAGCCAATCGGTGAGCAGCTTCTGCCAGGACCAATGTTCCAAAGACAGCGTCTTTAACATTCAGCCCAGACGCAAATTCACCAGCACCAGTGGAAAACTGAATGATCCCGTCAGACTTGGAGTCTGCAAATGCCTTCAATGCGCCATTGATCGTGGTGATCGATGTCACGTTGATCGCTGGATATGCATAATTGCCCTTTTGAGCTGCGTCGAGCATCTGGGCGTATTGTTTTGGTGTTGCTATGGGCATTCGTTCTAAAACCTTTGTATCAAAATTGTCGTCGGAAGTTCATTGATTGCCGGGTTATATCGACTGCCAAATGTGACGCAAGTGCGGTCTGCAATTCCACGAGATGCAGTCTGTTTGCTATCAAAACCAGGACCGCTACTACTGGATTTTCGCCGTTCCAGCATCGTTGGCTGTTGGAAGGCTTTTCACGCAATGGCGCAGAGCTCGCAAGTCGTATGTCTGGAAACCCGGATGTAGCGAAAGTCGTCAAGACTTTCGGCTGCTTTTCCGTGGGCTGCCGAAACTCTTGACGAGTTTCGCTACGGCAGTTCTTTTTCTTCGCCAGTTAACTGCAGAAACTTTTGTGGTTCTAAAGGTGGCAACACCTGCAACGCGACGTCATCCAACTGGATTTCTGCTTGTCCAGTTATCGCGACCGAGATGCGAAATTCTGAGGCCGCTGCGATGGGGCGAATCATTTCAAACGTCTGCCATTCCTGAGTGAGTTTGGGCCGCAAACCGCCTTCGGGGCCAAGGTCAGAATCGAAGATCAGAACAGGATGTGGTGAAGTTCCTGTCACTGTTCTGCCTTTTCTGATTCGTCCCTGCACCAAAACAACGTCGCCAGCATTGACCATGACAGCGGGAGTACTGAGCGTTAATGGAGTGCTGTCCGTAGTCACTCCACTGCGCGATTGCACGGCCTTGAGTTGCAGGACAGTATTGTTGCCCGTCGGATCATGCACCAAATCTGTCGTACAGTAGAATGAAGAATCAGCCGCAGTGTCCTGTTGCCAGCCGTCTTCAGAAAACAACTGCACATTTTCGAAATCACCGGATGGCAGCAGGTTCTCCGAAATTCGATGTTGCTGGCGATCAACGTAGTGCATCAACTTCCAGTGTTCCGGCAAAGTCGTGAAAGACAGGGCATGAGGCGATTGGCCCGGCGCGCTGAGTTCTGCAATGGCGTCGTTCCAACATGCCTGCTGAACCTGTCGCAAAATCCGCAGACAGTCATTGCTGCGAGCAGCAACTTCTTCGAAATCGCGGCTCGCCACTTCACGTTCCGCGCGATCCAGTTCTCGTCTGGCAGATGCCAGCAAAGCATCCACGCCTTGCGCGACACGGTGCCCTTCTCGTAATGATTCAACAACCTGCATCACGCGCAAGTACTTCAGGTTCGCCAGCTTTGCTGATTGTGTTGCCGAACGCTCAGCCAAACGAAGCACGCTGGCGCGGATTCGTCCGATAAGCTCCTGATCGGAAGAGACCAAAATTGCGGCACAGCGATCAAAGTTGTCAATTTTCACTCGCAGGCCACCAGCGGTAACATCGCGAGGTATGTAGCGAATTCCGGTTGTTGAAATTTGATAGGCCGATGCTGTTTCTGTCGCTGCCACTGTCAGTTCAATGCTGCGTTCGTACATCGGGCCGGGGACGATCTGCGATGATTCGTCCCAGTACGTTGGCAGAATCAGCATCGCGCGGCTTGATGTGATGACTGCCGCATCGGAACCGGCTGGTGCCGCAGAACTTCCCGCGCTGGTTGAAATGTTTCCGCTGCCGAGAGCGGATGGCATGGCAGACGGTGGCTTGCGTCCAAAAGCCGGCATTGCCGCTGCTTGTTTCTCTGACGCTGACTGCAGACTGAGATGACCATCCAATCGACCACGTGCCAGGAAAGGTTCAAGCAGTTCAATTTCCAGGCAGGCCAGTTCGATCGCGATCGCAGTCTCCTGATCAAGCGGATCTTGTGGGTCTAACGGCGACGTTTTCCAGAAACCCAGACCTTTACATCCCGCAGACACGGCAGCATACACCTGATGCTGAATTTGTTCAGGCTCCACAAAGGGCTGTTGAAGCCCCATCGCCTTACGCCATGCCTGCTGCGTCGATGACGGTTCAATTTGAATCCATGTCCATGGAAACGGCAGTTGACCACCAGAACGACGACGACGAAAGAGCAGATTTCGAAGTTCGCCGAAGCTGTCTGGTCGACCCACGACGTGGCGTCCGATGCCTATCAAATCAATTTCCCGCGCCGCAGCACCTTCGGCTTCAGTCACGTCGGCAAGCTGTGGACGCTGGAACTTCCTGTCGCCACTGCGGACTTCACGAGACCATGCCAGCAAATGCTCCAGGTCTTCACGCGATACCCGTGTCCCTAAAATCCAGCCAGAACCGCTCGGGCAAAGCTGATCAAGTGGCGGCAGACCCTGCAACAGCTTCTTAAAATCGCCCGGTTCAAATTCAGGATGTGGCGGAGTTACCAGGACGGCGAATTTCGATTCGTACAATTCACGTGCACGTTCGGCCTGCCGGAAATCATGCACCCAGATAGTGTTCAATCCCATCTGCTGCAGCATCTCAATCGATTCACCGTGATCCGGCGCGATTCGCAGGATGGTTGGTTTATGATTCAACTGAATTGAATCCAGTGAGATGTCCAGCGGCACATAATTGCGAACCTCTGGACTCACGGCATTCGACGTACCAAATACATTCGCCGCCATCTGTTCTACTTCATTATCGACGGCAACGACTGGTCCGCATTCGGAGTCGCGAATTTCCACGAACTGTTCGCCGGGAGTTGCTTCAACCATAATCGCGATGCCGACCACGATCGCGCCTTGAGCGTTAATGTTCGGCTGATGAAGTTCGGCCCGCAAACTGCGCAATTGAAATTCAATGGCCTGTTTCGTGGCTTTCACAACGAGTTGCTTTTCGACGTCGATCTCTCGCAGGATGTCGCCACGAACAATTGTCTGAAGCGGTTTTCCTGTGCGTGGGTCAATTTGATTGGGTAGCAAAATAATTAAACCCGATCGCAGTCCAGCGATTGAAGCGACAACGTTGATCTTCGCTTGATAGTCATTGTGCAACTGCGACGGCGTACGAGGCGATCGAAAGACCAATGGTGAATGAGGTCCGGCATTTTGGATCCGAAATCGATAAGCCGATGACGCTGCGTCAGGCAATTCAACGCGATCAATTCGAATGGCGTTGCTGTCTTTCGGAGCGAACCATGCCGGCAGTTCTTCTGATCTGCAAATGCGGCCAAATGTTGATGACAGAATTAGCAGGCTACATGCAAGCGTCTGCAATGCCACTCGTGGCAGCTTTATCGGCGTGAACCGGACACGCATTTGCTTCGGTGTCAGGCATGCACGCATGGCCGATGGCACAAGGGCTGCGCCCAAGACGTATGAAGGCTCCACGCACTCGCAGATTGATGAGTCCGTTGATGCATCGGGATTTGAGTTGGGCGTCGTTTTGCTCATGCCACTATTACTGTTCGTGCGTATACTTTTTAATTCTGGTCGTTCCAGAGTGTCTGAGAAACAGCATGTTGGCGGGCAGTATAGTGCAGATCCTGATTTGGCTCCGAGGTCAACTTGCAGGCTGTCGATTTCATCGTAACCCGACGCATGAGCGAGGGATTTGAGAGCAAGCATGCAGGCAATTCCATCCCTCATTGACGTTTCGGGTTGCGAATACACATGAAATCGACAGCCTGTTTGTGTGGTATGGTTGCAGAAAAACAGCACAAAAATGGTAAGAACGCTTGTGATTGGTCGCGCACGACTGAAGAATGTGGTTTTGCTCCCCGGAAAACTTAGATCCACGAGAGTCAAAACTTGCCTCTCAGGAACATTCTCGATGTCTTCTACCAACCGAATCAACGACTCAGCAGCCAATACACTTCCCGCAGAAATGCAGGAACTAGCGCGACTGGTTGATGCTGTAAGTGGCCCTGAAAAGCGGGCTCTCTCCATCGCCTATGAGCGTGTCGCTGAATCAATCCTGCGACGACGTCGAATTTTGAATCTGGTTCAGGAAGCTCTTTCCCAGTTGCGTCTGGACGTGAAGTACCTGATGTTTGACCTCGAAACGACACGCCGCGAACGTGATCAATTGCAGGCTCAGTTGGAGGAAAACGACCGCGGTTTCTAATTGAAATGAGCGGAACGGCGCTAGCCGCCGGTAAACGGCAGTCGATATCACTGTCCTCAATCGCGGTGCCAATTAAATTTTATTCGAGCGATCCTGAGCGGAATTCTGTCATCGAGCTTCAGCGAAAAAAAAGGCACTCCGACAGAGATGAGTGCTCTGCCGGAGTGCCTTCGCCCGACCCGATACGGTGTCACTGCATGGCAGTGATTATGTTCAATGTGTTTCGTATGTCATGCCGTCAGGCCGACAATGCAGTCCTGGTTTCACGCAGTCCGGTGGTACAGCCATGAGTTCCAGTCGTACTTCGTTTCCACCGGCCGCGACACCATGAATCGCAATCAGCGAACGAACGTCGTGCGAAGTCTCCTGCCCGTTCGTTTCTGGCACTGAGTACCATTCAAAACGACTCATTGAGTCGAAAAGTAAGCTGAAGTGCGTTAGATCAATTCTAAAACTAGCGTGGTCAATCTTGCCGTCTCTTGCGCCACCGACGATTTCCGTGGTCCCGAGATACATGCAGACTGTCCAGCCACGTTCATCAAATTGGCAGTCATAGCCAACTCGACCAACATGAGTGAGAGGTTCAAACAAGCTGGAGGCCCGCTGGATAAATCCCTTCAGCCATTCAGGCCGACAGTCACGCTGTTCCCTGCGTAATCGATACTGCTCCATCTGCTCAAGCAGTTCTTCAATGGACATGGGCAACCTGGTTGTTTAGTTGAGATCCCATTTTGCCTGCCTCGTTCCAGAGATTCCGAAAAGAGGCATCAGCAAGAAACTGGAATTCGTAACAGAGTTGAGAGCACATCCATGATGTTTGATAATCGCCAGAGCACCGGCTCCAGTAGTCAGAATGCCTGACTTTGAACACACGAATTATCGGGAGAGCCAGAGCCGCTGTTCACATATTTTCCACAACTCAACGCTGCGAATGCTTTGTCAAGTTCCTGTCCTGCCTGTCAGGACCTTACGCACGCATTGAGTGGTGCGTACCGAATGCTCCGGCTGCGCACATTACGAACAGTTGCACGCGATGAAACCAACTACCGAATACTTACGGCGTGCATCAATTGATATTTGGTAATGGTCGATGGCACATGAGGCTGGTTTCTCTTTCCTGGGCAAATTTTTCGTTTAGGTCGCCTTAAACCATGCAAAATCTGTCTTTTCGACACCCAGAATCATCCGATGCGTTTGTGAACTTGGAAAAGTGTTGTCAAGATGGAAACTTTGAGCAAAATTTACGCATTGACTCGCCGCCAGAGCGATGGCGAGCGGCATGGATAATCGCCTTCCCCATTTAGAGTATGAGCACCGCTATGAAAAAAATCCTGTTTCTGATCACTGTCCTTTCTGCCTGCGGCCTGACCGCAGAAGCCAGAAACCGGTCTTGTTGTGTGCCGTCAAATTCAAATTCCACCCAAACTTCCGCATGCAGCACCGGTTCAGGCACTTCAACTCGCTGGTACAAAGCAAAAGATGGCACGTTCCGAGAAATGATGCCCTACATGGATGCACTCAGCCGCGCTGAAGATGCTGACGATATGGAAATTGTTTTGAGGGGCGTTCAGGAAGAACTAACGTCGGCGAATTCAAACATAGAAACAATCCAGGCTGATGCTGCAAAGCTGAAGACAGAACTGGAAAGCCAGATCGCCGAACTGAAGATGCAGCTTGAAAATGAAAAGACGGCTGCTGCCGCTCAAAAAGAACGTGGCGACAAAGCTGAAGCGGCACACAAGCAGAGTGTCGATCAGATTGCTACGCTGCGAAACGGTGCCAAGAAGAGCGAAGAATCTCTAAAGGCAACTCAGGGCGACCTAAAGAAAACTGCAGAAGAACGTGAAAGCCTGAAAGCCGCTCGTGCTGACCTGGAAAAGAAATTGGCCGACATGACTGCAAATATGGACGCGGCAAAGAAGGCTGCCGAAGATGCCGCGAAGGTGAGCCAGCAGGAAATCGAAAAGCTGAAGCAGGAAGCCGCTGAATCGAAGAAGGCTGCAATTGAAGCAGAAGCGAAAGCCAAAGAAGCTCCGAAACCAGACGAGCCAAAACCAGAAACCGACGCACCAGCTGGTGACAACGGTGAAACCCCAGCCGAAGATGCTCCAAAGAATTGATCAACTGATCGTTCGCCACCTACCTTAAAAAAACAAGCCCCGCTGGATCAAAAGTCCAGCGGGGCTTTTTCGTTGCTTCTCGTGGTGGAATTGGTGACATATGGTCAATGTTGTCCTAGGCGAGCGGCAGAATCAGGTCTACCTAAAAGATGTTGCCCTGCCGAAGGACTCCGACCTGGGACAGGTCGGACGACAACGTAGGCAGATCTGTCCCGGATCTGCATCCTTCAGCATCGTTGACGGCGAATGGTTGTCTGGCTGCAGGATCGGGAATTGGTAATTTTTTTACTGCGTCTCGTCTGGCAGGACGGCAGGTCTGCGCTTATGCAGCGGGCTTGCCGCCATCGATCTCACGAAGACTCACCCCATCCTCGACGTTCCTCAACAAGACATAGGCAATTGCGATTTCGGAAAGAAGCACGCTCAATCGCAGTACTTCAGCAAACTGATTGAACAATCCAATCTCCGAATTGGCTCCAGGAGTTGTCGTCAAGGGAGACGCCACCGCAGCCAACCACCAAAACGAACGATTGCAGATTTCAATTAACACAAATCCTGACATGGTGTAAATCAGAACTCGCTGCCAGCGTGACAGAATATAGCTGATTCCGCGACTTAGCGCTTCTGCACCATCGCAGCGATCGATCGCGATTGCAGCAAGTGAAAGCAACCAACCGCTGGCCAGCACAAGGCATCCGACGATGTACAGCAGAGCGGTAAGTGACGTGATGCAATTGAGCGATGTATCATCAATCCATCGCGACATTCGGAACGCAAGGCATAGCAGTGTCAGCAATATCAAGGCCAGAATTGAGCTTGTCAGAATTGCTTTCCAGCTTCGCAGTGACAGCGTCGCGCCAGCCACCAAACCATCGCCGCTCGCTGAGCAGATTTGACAGCCGACGAACCGCATCACAGGGATCGCACAAAAGCCAAAAACCAGCATTATCGCGGCCAGCAAAAAAAAATTGTCGAACGACTTTTGAATCGTACCACTGCCGAACGAACTCACATTTGCAAGCAAAGCACCCAGAACGTGTGGCGACTCGAAAGCTGGTTTACTGAAGCCACTGAGTCGGCCGACCGAATCTGTCTGGAACCCCGAGCTATACCACGAGCCCAACAGCCATGCTGGCCCCCGATAAAGGCCAAGAAACAATGCTGCAGGAAACAATGCTCGCGGCGATACCGCAAAGCGCACGGCTTCGCACAATCGCAATGACGGAACCGCCGTTAGCCAGTCAATCTTTGTGACGCGAGCTCCATCTTCGTTCATCTTTATCCACGATTCCATCTGATTCGTCGTGTCCGGCCCCCATCCGACCCTGCGTCGGTGGAGGCCCGGTTTGACAACAAAAAAACCAAACCACCAAACACATCACCCCACCGGCTTCACGCCGGTGGCTTGCGGGTTTGGCAACTTGCCGTAGTCTTCAAACCCGTAAAACACGGGCACGGGCAGGATGCCAGGATGCCAGGTTCCACCAGAATGATGCGATTTCACAACGCCCCTCAAATCGATTGCGTCTGTCGATGTCTGTCTTGAATGTTCGTAAACCATGCGAGAAAAGGATCTTATAGCATTCTCCGCAGAGTTGTACTGCGTTGCGTATTGTTTCGGCACGTCGTGTGCAATTTCTCGAACGACAACCCTGCAAACGGGAACGCGGCGAATGTGAGTTCAGCAAGCCTCGCAATTGCCAACAATCCACTCCTGTTTGTCAAACCATGAAAAAAGCCGAGCCTGACCCCGCTCGGCTTTTTTCACGTGCGCAACTTGTGCGTCGTTGCGGTACAGTGCGTGCGCAGTCACTGCCAATTGGCCATTATTCGTTTTATGGCCCGCACGACTGCGACTTCAGGAAAATCTTTTTCGATGACGATCTCACCAGAACTTTTGTCGCGCGCCATTGACCCGCCAAGGTTATTCAGCCCAGTCATTCCGGAATGTCTCATACGCAGCACTCCTGAAGAATTTCAGGTCGATGAAATTCCTGCTTATCAGCCGACAGGCAAAGGCGAACACGGATACCTATGGATTGAAAAACGCGGGCTGACATCACCAGAATTGATTCACAGGATTATCAAGAATCTGGGAGTGCCAGCAAAGGAGATCGGTGTCGCTGGGCAGAAAGATCGTCACGCGGTCACAAGGCAGTTCGTCTCGATTCCAAAACGATTCACTGAGCACGCTGCAAAACTGAATGATGAAAATATCAAAGTTCTGCTTGTGACCGCTCATCAGAATAAACTGAAAACCGGCCATCTGCGCGGCAACAAGTTTTGTCTGACCCTGCGCAATCCCAGCGGCATGTTTACGGCAGCCGACGCACAAGCGGTTCACGATCGTCTACAAACACTGGCGACAGATGGTATGGCCAACTACTTTGGGACTCAGCGATTTGGACATCACGGCAATACGCTGGTTGATGGGCTAAGTCTGCTGAAAGGCACTCTGCCGAATGACCACTGGCCGGAGAATAAGACACGCACGATGCGGCGGCTGGTGCTGAGTGCCGTGCAGTCAGGAATCTTCAATCTGGTAGTCGCCCAGCGCGTCAACGATGGAACGTTGCGCACTCCGCTGCCAGGGGAAGTTGTTATTCGTCGTCAGGGGACCAAGCCATATATTTTCCCTGTTGATGGCCCAACTGAAAATGTGATCCCGGCTGGTCCGATGCCGGGGCCAGAAATGCTGCTTGCGACGGGGGCCGTCGCCGACATGGAACGTGATATCATGTCATCTTTGCGTTTGAGTCCCAAGGATTTCCAGAAGTACTCGCGACTCACATCCGGCATTCGTCGCAAGATGATTGAATTCCCTGCAGAGGCAGCAGCACAACTCACAAATGATGGTGCCATTCAGACGACTTTCTCACTGTCATCCGGAACCTATGCGACTGTGGTACTGCGAGAAATCGTCGGCGCGGTCAAAGATTGTGGAACTCTGTTCGAACAAACGTGTGGTGCCGCTGGCGAAGATGGCGACGACGAATAAGGCGCTCGGCGGAAAGTCGTTGGGCCTTGTTTAGCCTATAACAATACTAGAGAAAACCACGTGCAAAATTCTCGAATGATGACCTTCTTGTGTGGGTGCGTTCTGCAATGCTGCGCCAATGGCCTTGCAGCCGAAGAACTCACCGCCAGCCAGTTGTTGCCTGAAACGACCGTAGGCTATGTCGAAATTACCGACACCGCCGCCATCATGACAGCGTTGTATGATCATCCGCTTAGTCTGCACATTCAGGATATGGATGCCTGGAAAACCGCCACGAAGAGCGAGCAGTATCGAGCGTTCCTGACGGGGCGAAAGTTCTTTGAAATCCAAATCGGTTCAGATTGGCGCCCAGCGATCGAAGGCATCAGCGCTGGTGGAATTTACGCTGGCTTCGACGCTGCAACGGAAGGCGTGGTGATACTGATACGAACGAAGGATGAAGCGACGGCTGATAACTTTCGTTTGAAGATTTTGGAACTCACGCAGTTGAATGAAGCGAAAAACGGCAAGGCAGAACCTTATCGTGACGTTAAGATCTACAAGACCGATAAAAACACAGGTGCTGCCGTTGTCGGTAGCTGGATTGTGATGACAAACAAGGGTGAACTTGGAAAGAGTGTTCTCGACCGATTACTCGACGAGCAAGTTTCCGGGCCAGATGTGGAAGTCACAGGTACGCTGTCAGCCAGTGCTCAGTTCAAATCCACTTACGTCAAACGCCACGCAGGCTCGCATGGATGGGCCTACGGAAATATCCAGGCCGTGCGAGATGCTGGTGCGGCAAAAAAAATGTTTGAAGGGAATGCAGAGAATCCGCTGATTGAACTTCTGGTCGGTGGCATCCAAACGGTTCTACAGCACGCACCATTTGTCACCGCAGATCTGCAGGTCGCGAATTCTGGTATTTCACTACAATTCGCAACGCCTTTTCAGGGCGACTGGATTCCCGAGGAGCGGCAGTATTACTTTGGCCCAAAAGCCGAAGGTTCAGCACCGGTTTTGCCCGAAATTCCAGGGACGCTGATGACGCTGGCGACTTACCGCGATGTTTCACAAATGTGGCTGCGTGCTGGGGATCTATTCGACGAGCAGATGAACGACAAACTTGCAGAAGCCGAAAGCGGCCTTTCGACAATTTTCGCCGGACGAGATTTCGGTGAAGAAGTTTTGGGGGCAATCCAGCCACAGATTGGTCTGATTGTGGCTCGTCAGAGCTTTGAAAATGTCACTCCGGTTCCGGCTCTTAAGCTGCCCGCATTCGCGTTGGTTCTGAAACTTCGCGATGCCGAAAACATGCGTCCCGAATTGCGTAGAACTTTTCAAAGCGTGATCGGCTTCTTCAACATCGTCGGTGCGATGGAGGGACGACCGCAATTGGAACTGGACATGGAGAAAAGCGGCAACGTTGATCTGGTCACGTCGCGGTATGTTCCGGAGAAGAAGGATAAAGATTCAACAACCGCCGACATGATCTTCAACTTTTCGCCGTCTGCAACGTTCTCCGGTGACCAGTTTGTTTTATCGAGCACCGCGGCTTTGGCCAGGCTGCTTGCTGGCTCTCCCGAAACTGTGGCATCGAACAGCGGGATTAACACAGCACTTGACCTACAGTCAGCAGCCATTCGCGAAGCGTTGAACGACAATCGCGAACAGTTGATTTCGCAGAACATGTTGTCCGAAGGTCATTTTCGTGAAGAAGCGGAAGCGGCAATCGATCTGCTTCTCGAAGCCGTTCGTTGCATCAAGGGAGCAGGCTTTACACTTAGCCGCGAAGACGCTTTGCTGACTTTGAAGCTAAATGTGACAGTGAACGAGAACCCGTAGAGATCAGCCGACGGCGAGTTTGTCGCTGATCGATCGCAGATGATTCCATGTAAACAGCCCTGAATCATGTGTATCTGACCAGCGAATCCTTAGTGCGTAATTTCCACACAACGAAACTTCCAGGAGCCCCAGATCTGCGGGAACGGATTCAGGGTCCAGCAACTGCTTTCCGCTCAATTCGTCCACGCAGACAGCACAGCGGCAGTTCTGGCGTACCGTTCGAAATGGAAGCCTGGAAATATCGCTGTCTGTCCAGACGAGCTCCAATTCACGCTGCTCTTTGTGGACACGGATGTTTTGAGGCGACTGCATTGTACCTGACCCTGATAAATCTGCTGTAACGCCCAATTGAATTGAGCAATCTCGCTGAGATGATCTCCCGATATCATCAGAATTGTAGCGAAGGATCGCGGCAGTGATATCGTCTCCATCCTACAGGAATCACGTTCATTCACGATTCGCTATTTGCAAGCAGCGCGAGTAATGATATGAATGGAGTACGTTATGAATCAAAACGTTTTTCCAATCAATGTGGCTGCTCCTAGCCTCAATTGCGCACCACGCCCCAACGGAAACGCCGCTGCGAGCGTATAAGTGGTTGTGAATTCAACACTTACCACGCACGGGAGGCCGATCGATGTCCGCGACACAGTGTACGGAACAGTTGCAGCTTTTTGAAGTCGGACAGCAGCAGGTCACGATGACGTTTGACGGTGGCCAGATCGTCAGCGACGCCGGACTTTTGCCCATTCGCGAACTCGACAAGAAGCTCGGCATTCTCGCCGAAGCGGCGCGGCGAATGCCCGATCCCAGAACCGAAAAAGCCGTCACTCATACGACTGAGGATATCCTGACGCAGCAGGTCTATCAGATCCTTGCTGGCTACCCGGACGGCAATGACGCTCAACTTCTGCGAGACGATCCCCTGTTCAAAACGATCGTCGGAAAAGATCCGCGTTGTGAAGAGGAATCGCTCGCCAGCGGATCGACGATCAATCGGTTTCTGCACGCCTTCACTCGGCGAGAAGCAGAGAAGCCCATGGACGAACGTGAAGTCATTTTCGAAGTGCGACGCGCTCAGGTCGAACGCATCAATGCGATCAATGATTTTCTGATCGATCTGTTTGTGAGAACTCGCCAGAAGCCACTGAGTCACATCATCCTTGATCTCGATCCCACCGCTGATCCGACTCACGGCCAGCAGCAGTTGACGATGTTCAACGGATTCTATGATCAGCATCAGTATTTTCCGATGATGTTGTTCGAAGGCACGACCGGATTTCCACTGGGAGCATGGCTGCGTCACGGAACGGCGCACGCGGGACTCGGCGCGGTCGAAATGTAACTAAGGTTGAGATCACGCAGTTGGGCAGTACGAACGTGCGCTTCGTGGTGACGAACATGAGCGGCCATGCGGGCGGAATCTATCAGGGGTTCTATGTTCAGCGTGGCAATGTTCCCGAACGTCCGATCGGTGAACTTAAGAATGGTCTGCACATGGATCGGCTGAGTTCGCATCGCTTCCTTGCGAACGGTCACAAACTGATGACGCACCTGTTGGCGTATGCCTTGCACGTTCTGTTTCGCGAAGCCAATGAGAAGACCCCGGAAGTGAATAAGATGGAGGTGAGTACGGCGCGCACTCGTCTGTTTAAGGTGGGCGCGTTGGTGCAGGCGACTCATCGTCACATCTGGTTTCGAGTCGCCAGTCACTGGCCTGGCGCGACGCTGCTGACTCGCGCGGCGAAGGCGGTGGACTCGTACGTGACGACGACTCTGGAACGCTGGCGGAGTCAGAATTTGTTCGCGGGTTTCGCCGAATCTGATGGCAGCGATCGAGCGTGGATTTCCTTCGCTCCACTGCCGCTCAAATAGACGTCATACGCCGCACGCTTCGGAATCGGGTTCGACCGGTGCCGTGTCTGACAGTCCGCGCGGACCTGGTGAAAATTGACAGAATTCCGCTTGAATTCGGACTTGCGAGCGGAGTTCGGAGGCTGAACCGTTCGTCACGCCATGCTTCAGAGAATCGGAAAAATTCCCAGCGACGCCAATGGGCGCGGTGCGCAATGCA
>Ga0209284_10000158_pt1 | contig 102113 bp, 102 predicted proteins | sample FRY03_FD_187211 | JGI IMG/M metagenome (GOLD analysis project Ga0209284, IMG submission 187211) | Freshwater microbial communities from Lake Fryxell liftoff mats and glacier meltwater in Antarctica - FRY-03 (SPAdes) (version 2) | ecosystem: Environmental > Aquatic > Freshwater > Ice > Glacier... | reverse complement strand
GGCGATCAGGACCTTGTCGAACATCGGCGCGGGCGCCCTCACTCGACGATCATCAGCGGTTCGGCGAACTCCACAGGCCGGGCATTCTCGATCAGAATCTGCATGACCGTGCCGGCCTTGGGTGCCTTGATCGGATTGAACGTCTTCATCGCCTCGATGATCAGCAGCGTCTGACCGGCCGTCACCTTGTCGCCGATGGCCACGAAGTTGGCCTTGCCCGGTTCGGGCGCGAGATAGGCGGTTCCAACCATCGGCGACTTCACGACGCCGGGATGCTTGGTGAGGTCGCCGGGGGCGGCGGCAGCCGGAGCGGCTGGCGCGAGGACGGGCGCCGCCGGCGCCGCAGCCATGGCGGCCTGCTGCGTGACGGTCACCGTCGGACGGGCGACGCGAATACGGCGGTCACCGTCGGCCAATTCGATCTCGCCGAGTTTGGTTTCCTCGAGGATCGCCGCCAGCTTGCGGACAAACTCGGTATCCAGCTCGAACTTTGCCATGGAGAAACGCTCCCGATGTTGGTCAGCGTGCCAGCAGGCGCGCCAGCGCCTGGAGGGCAAGGAGATAGCCTTGCGTGCCGAGACCCGCGATCACGCCGACCGCGGCCGGGCTGATGTACGAATGATGGCGAAATCTCTCTCGCTTGTAGATGTTCGAGAGATGAACCTCGATGGCCGGCAACTCGGCCGCGTTCAGCGCGTCGAGCAGGGCCACGGAGGTATGGGTGTAGGCGCCGGCATTGATCACGATGCCGGAATTGCCCTCGCGCGCGGCCTGAATGCGATCGACCAGCACGCCCTCGTGATTGCTCTGGGCGAATTCGACGCCGAGGCCCAGGCGAACGGCTTCGGCGCGGCACGCCGCCTCGACGTCCGCGAGCGTCTCGTGGCCGTAGATTTCCGGCTGACGCTTGCCCAGCATATTGAGGTTCGGCCCATTGAGCACCAGCACCGGTTTGAGGACCGATGGGCGCCGGGCTGCCTTTGCCGCCAATCCTGCCTCCCAAGATCATAAGAGGCCGGCGTTATAGCATGGGGAGTCGGGGCCACAAGGCGGCCTCAGGGTTGGTTTCTCAACAGCTTGGCGTGGGCGAACAGCCGGTCACACAAGCCGTTGAGGGTAAGGCGTTCCTGCGCGGACAGGGCGGCGTAGAGTTCGGCTTCGTACCTGAGGGCGATCGGCACGATCTGCGCATGCATCGCGCGGCCTCGCGGCGTCAGACCGAGCGAGGCCCGCCGACGGTCGTCGAGATCGGTGGAGCGCTCGACCAGGCCCCGCTTGATGAGACCGGCGACCGCCCGGCTGACCGCCACCTTGTCCATGACGATCCGCTGACCCACATCGGAGGCGGTGAGAGGGGCGAACCGCCCGAGCGCCGCCATTACCCGCCACTGCGGCACGCTCAGGCCAAATGGCCCGGCATAAAGATCGTGCAACGATTCGCTGACAAGCTGAGCCAGCACAGACAGCCGGTACGGGAGAAATTTTTCCAGCTCGAGGGCTTGCGCATCGGTCGTCATAATAGTTACATATGAAACTAATACAGCCGGGAGGTCAAACATGGCGAGCGTCCTCGAAGCCAAGGTCCTGGAGATCGACGCAGTGAACCCGATGGGTACCGACGGGTTCGAGTTCGTCGAGTACACTGCTCCCGATCCCGCGGCGCTCGGCGCCCTGTTCGAGAGCATGGGCTTCATCAAAGTGGCGAAGCATCGCTCGAAGGACGTCTCTCTCTACCGCCAGGGCGACGTGAACTTCATCGTCAACGCCGAGACGGAAAGCTTCGCCCAGGGCTTCGCACGCGTGCACGGGCCCAGCGTCTGCGCCATCGCGCTGCGCGTGAAGAACGCCGGCGCGGCCTACAAGCGCGCATTGTCGCTCGGCGCGTGGGGCGTCGAGGGGAAGGTCGGCCCTATGGAGCTGAACATTCCCGCGATAAAGGGCATCGGCGATTCGCTGCTCTATCTCGTGGACCGTTACGGCGAGCGCGGCTCGATTTACGACGTCGACTTCGAGTATCTGCCGGGTATCGACCGCAATCCCGCGGGCGTCGGCCTGACCTACATCGACCATCTGACGCACAACGTGCATCGCGGGCGCATGGCCGAGTGGGCCGACTTCTACGAGCGGCTCTTCAATTTCCGTGAGATCCGCTACTTCGACATCGAGGGCAAGCTCACCGGCCTCAAGTCCAAGGCGATGACCAGCCCGTGCGGCAAGATCCGCATCCCGATCAACGAGAGCACCGACGACAAGTCGCAGATCCAGGAATATCTGTCGGCCTATCACGGCGAGGGCATCCAGCACATCGCGCTGGGCACCGGCGATATCTACGAGACGGTGGAGACGCTGAAGGGCAAGGGCGTGCCTTTCCAGACAGTGCCGGATACCTACTACGAGCAGATCGAAGAACGCCTGCCGGGCCACGGCGAGGATCTGGCGCGGCTCGCGGCGGATCGCATCCTGATCGATGGCGCGCCGACCACGGGCGGCGGCTTGCTGCTGCAGATATTCACCCAGACCGTGATCGGTCCGATCTTCTTCGAGATCATCCAGCGTCGTGGCAACGAGGGCTTCGGCGAAGGCAATTTCCGCGCCCTGTTCGAATCGATCGAACTCGACCAGATTCGCCGCGGCGTACTGAAGGCGTAGAACGAACAAAACAACGGAGGAGACCATGTCCAAGAACTGGATTCCGCTGCGCCAGGTCGAGGGCACCGCCTCGCGCCAGGCCCATGTCCGCCTGCCCGAGGGCACCTACGAGCGCGAGATCAGCAAGGAGGGTTTCTTCGGTCCCTCCGCGCAATTCCACCACAAGCACAAGCCGACGGACTGGGTCGAATTCGACGGTCCGATCCGGCCCCGCGCCCTCGACCTCAACAAGCTGGCGACGTCCCAGGCGAACCCCTGGAAGGCCGAACGCGTCATGGACAACAGCCACATGCAGATGCGCATCTGGCGCCTCGACGAGCCGATGGCGGAACTGGTGCGCAACAGCGATGGCGATCAGCTCCTGTTCATCCACGCGGGCAACGGCGCGCTGTTCTGCGACTATGGCCATCTCGACTATGTCGAAGGCGACTATCTCGTCATCCCGCGTGGCACGATGTGGCGACTGGAGCCCGCCAGGCCCACGGTGTCGCTGATGATCGAGGCGACCAACGATCATTTCACCCTGCCGGAAAAGGGGCTCGTCGGCCGTCATGCGATCTTCGATCCGGCGATGCTCGACACGCCTCGCATCGACGATGCCTTCCGCGCGCAGCAGGACGAACGCTCGTGGAAGGTCTCGGTGAAGCGCCGCAACACGCTCTCGACCGTGACCTACCCGTTCAATCCGCTCGATGCTGTCGGCTGGCACGGCGACCTCAGCGTCGTGCGCATCAACTGGCGCGACCTGCGGCCGCTGATGAGCCATCGCGCCCATCTGCCGCCGTCGGCGCACACGACCTGGGCCACCAGCCGGTTCGTCGTCTGCACCTTCGTTCCGAGGCCGTTCGAGAGCGATCCCGAGGCGCTGCGCCTGCCGTTCTTCCACAACAACGACGATTTCGAGGAAGTGATCTTCTATCACAAAGGCAGCTTCTTCAGCCGCGACAACATCCGTCCCGGCATGATGACGGTGCATCCCACCGGCTTCACGCACGGGCCGCATCCCAAGGCGTTCGATGCCGCCACCAAGGGCGGCAAGACCGAGACCGACGAGGTGGCGGTGATGATCGACACGCGCGACGCGATTGACGTCGCCGAGATGCCGGCCGGCGTCGAATTCGAAGGGTACGTGAAATCGTGGCGGCCATCGGACATCAAGCAGGCCGCGGAATAGGGAAGACGCCACAATGAAACTGGGATCGCTCAAGGAAGGCGGCCGCGACGGCACGCTGATTGTGGTCAACCGCGACCTCACGCGGGCAGTCCGGGCCACCACCGTGGCCCCGACGATGCAGAAGGTTCTGGACGACTGGGCCACCAACGGGCCGAAGCTGCGTGCGCTGGCCGAGCAGCTCGAGGACGACAAGGCCGTGGGCTCGTTCGAGCTGGACACGACCGCGCTGGCGGCGCCGCTGCCGCGCGCCTATCAGTGGGCGGACGGCTCGGCCTATGTCGTGCATGTCGAGCTGGTGCGCAAGGCACGCGGTGTGGAGATGCCGCCATCGTTCTGGACCGATCCCCTGATGTACCAGGGCGGCTCGGACTCCTTCCTCGGTCCCAACGATGAGATCGAGATGGCCGACGAGGCATGGGGCATCGATTTCGAGGGCGAGATCGCCGTCATGGTCGACGACGTGCCGATGGGCATTTCGCCGGAGGCGGCGCGCCGGCATATCAAGCTGGTGACGATCCTGAACGACGTCTCCCTGCGCAATGTCATCGTGGGCGAACTCGCCAAGGGCTTCGGCTTCTTCCACGGCAAGCCCGCGACCGCTTTCGCACCCGTGGTCGTGACCCCCGACGAGCTGGGTGACGACTGGAATGGCGCCCGGCTCGACCGGCCGCTGATCTCGACGCTGAACGGCAAGGAATTCGGCCATCCGAACGCCGCCACCGATCTCACCTTCGATTTCGGCCAGCTCATCGCGCATGCTGCCCGTACGCGGCACCTGGAGGCAGGTACGATCGTCGGCTCGGGCACGGTGGCGAACCGTGACGCGGCCGTCGGGTGCTCTTGCATTGCCGAACGTCGCGTCCGCGAGACGATCGACAGCGGCAAGCCGACGACACCCTTCATGAGCTTCGGCGATCACATCCGCATCGAGATGTTCGACCGCGCGGGCAAGTCGATCTTCGGGGCGATCGACCAGAAGGTCGTGCGCTACACGCCGCCCGCCTGAGCCGTGCTAGAGTGGCCGCGGAGGCGGTCATGAAGCTCATTGGCTATTTTCGTTCGTCGGCGGCATTTCGCGTCCGCATTGCCCTCAACCTCAAGGGTATCGAGGTCGAGCATGCGGCGCGGCATCTGCGCCGGGGCGAGCAATCGTCGGACGATTATGTCGCGCTCAATCCGCAGAAGCTGGTGCCTGCGCTGGTCCTCGACGACGGATCGGTCCTGACCCAGTCGCTCGCCATCATGGAGTATCTCGAGGAGACGCATCCCGAGCCGCCGCTGCTGCCCAGGGATCCGGTGGGGCGTGCGCGGGTGCGAGCCCTGTCGTTGATCGTGAGCGCGGACATCCACCCGATCCAGAACCTGCGCGTAATGGCCTACCTCCGCCAGAAGTTCGGTCAGACCGAGGAAAGCGCTTTCACATGGTCGCGCCATTGGATCGAAACCGGTTTCGATGCCTATGAGGCGACGCTGACCCGGGCCAGCGGAACGGGCACCTTCAGTCACGGCGACCGGCCCACCATGGCCGATCTGTGCCTGGTGCCGCAGGTCTTCAACGCCGCGCGCTTCAAGGTCGACATGACGCGCTATCCGACCATCCGGCGGATCTACGATGCCTGCATGAAGCTTCCCGCCTTCGATGCCGCCCAGCCTTCGAAGCAACCGGATGCAGAACCGTGAGGAAAGCCGTCGTCGTGATCGGCGCCATCGCCGCTGTGATCGGCATCGGCGCGGCAGCGATCCCGTTCGCCGAGCAGTACGCCGGCCAGCACCTCAAGGCGGGACTGGAGCAGGGCGGCGTACAGGTCGAGACGGTGAAGGTGGGTTTCCTCAATCGCAGCATATCGCTTGGCGGTGTTGCCGGCGGACCGAACGGCGAACTGAAGATCGACGAGTGGCAGGCGTCCGGGCTTGCATGGCCGCTCGACGAACTCCTGAAGGGGCGGTCGCCGATCGGCGGGTTGGCGTGGGGCGATCCACTGCGGGTGGCGCGGCTCCACATACGCAACTTCCGGCTCGCGCAGCCCAGCGCGGGCGACTCCTGGACCATCGGCGAACTGACCGGCACCGACATCGACCTGCCGCGCTACGACTCGAACTATGAAGGACCGTTCCGCAACGAAGTGATGGTGGCCCGGCTGCTGGGCGCGCTTTCGGTGGATCGCCTGGAGCAGAGCGATTTCGTCCATGTCTCGTTCGATCAGACGACCCGCAGCGTCGGGCGCCTCGCCATGACGGGTTACGTGCGCGGCCTGATCGACGCCCTGGAAATGAAGGACTTTCAGGTGAAGCCGGCGGGCGCGCGGATGGCCGGACTCACGATTTCGGACACCACAGCGCAGGGCATCGACCTGCGCCGGCCGATCGGCCTGGCGTCGTCGATCGACTGGGAGCCGGGCACGCCGATCGGCCGGGTTCCGGTCGCCAAGGGACGGATGTCCGGCTTCGGCGGCGAACTGATGACCCGCTATGGCCTGTCGCTCGGCAGTTTCTCCACCGAGACCGTCCCCGAAAGCGCCGATCTCAGCCGCTCCCGCATTCGCATCGAGGGGTTCGTGCTGGCGCCATCGCTGCGCAGTGTCGAAGCGCTCGGGATGCGCATGGTCCTGCAGTCCATGAACCTCAAGGAGGTGCGCCTGGATTTCGACTGCAGCAGCCTCGAGGAGCGTGGCCGCCACGCCCTGAAAGTCGAGGACTGCAGGCTGACGGGCCCGGACCTGGCTGAAATCTCCCTGACCGCCCGGGTGATCGACACCGATGACGAGTTCTGGCGAGCGATCGACGAGGCCGATCTCTTCGCCTTGCTGGGGACCAAGGCCTCTCTGGCGTCGGCCAGGCTGGTGCTCGCCGACAAGAGCCTGCTTCAGCGAAGCCTGCAGGCCAAGGCGCGGCTGAGTGGCCAGCCGGCCGCGGCCGAGCGTGCGGCGCTCGCGGCCGAGATCCGGCGTTACCAGCCTCCCGGCGTGCTGATTACACAGGACATGTCGAAACTGCTCGATTCGATCGCCCGCTTCGTCGAGCAGGGGGGCACGCTGACCATCGAAGCCGCACCGAACCCCGCGCTGGGCCTTGAAAAGCTCGACTATCTGCTGAAGCCGGGTGCCGATCTCGTCAACGCGCTCGGCCTGACCGCGACGGCGACGCGTTAGCCCTTGCGGGCGTCGGCGATCAGCGCCTTCAGCGACTCGGCGTCGACCGCACCCGGCACGAACTGCTTGCCGATGACGAAGGCCGGCGTGCCGCGCACGCCGAGGGCTGCTGCGAGAGCCATGTTGCGGTCGATAATCTGCTTCAGCCTGGGATCTTCCATGTCCTTCTCGAGCTGGGCGACGTCGATGCCGACCGAAGCCGCGGTTTCGAGGATCTTGGCCCGGTCGAGCTTGCCGTTGAATTCCATCAGCGCATTGTGCAGCGCCTGGTGCTTGCCCTGCTTCATCGAGGCGAGGGCGGCGAGGGCCGCGATGCGCGACGGCTCGCCCAGGATCGGCAGGTCCTTGTAGATGATCTTCACCTTGCCGTCGGCGCCGGCGACCGACTTCACGGCCTGGTAGGCGCGCTTGCAATAGGGGCACTGGTAGTCGTTGAACTCGACGATGGTGACGTCACCCGCCGGATTGCCGCCGGTGGGGCTGTCGGCGTCGCGAAACAGTTCGGCCTCGTTCTGGCTGATCGCCTTTACCGCTACGGTATCGCGTTGCATGTCCTGCTTGCGCTCGAGTTCCTGCATCGCCTCGACCAGGACCTCCGGATTGGCCATCAGGTACGCCCTGATGCTCTTGCCGAGGTCGGCCGGCGCGGAGGCATCGGCGCTGGTGGCGGGAGCCGCAGACATGGTCGCGATTCGAGGCGGGCTGGTGCGGGCTGCCGCGACGGCACCGACAACGATCAGACCGACGATTGCCGCCACTAGAAGGGAACGCATTCGATTGTCTCCAGAGCCGGCTATTTGCGAGGCCGGCTGTTGATGTAGGCCTTCAGGTCCTGCGCACGCTGCCACGCCGGAGTTCCGGCGGTGAGCTGACGCGACGCCGCCTCTGCATGGGCCTGTGCTTCGGCACGCTGGCCGCGGATCGCCGCCATTTCCGCCCGGGCGAGCAACGTCATACCCTGATTGCCGATCTTGGAGTAGCCCGACGCCATCAGGCGCCAGAGCTCGAAGCTGCCGGACTCCTGCTGCATCGCCAGATCGAGGTTGCGCATCGCTTCTCGGTCGTTGTCGGGAGAGCTGACGTCGAGCAGGGCCCGCGCGAGATCGATCTTCAGGATCGCCGCCGCCGGGGCAAGCTGTACGGCACGGCGATACGAGGGGATCGACTCCGCAGCGCGGCCGTTTTCGTAGAGCATCTGGGCCCGCACTTCGTGGAAGTACGGATCGTTGGGATACTCCTTCAGCAGACCGTCGATGGTCAGCAGCGCCGAGCCCAGCGCACCCGTTCGATACAGCGCAATGGCGCGGGCATAGCGCGCCGGCAGCGACCGGTCGGCCTCGCTATACCTCTGCAGGGCCGTATCGGGGGCCACGAAGCCGTACAGCTTGGCCACCATGCGCTGATGGAGCATCAGGAATTGCGCCGTATCGGGTGTGTTGGCATAGGGCGAACTGGCCGCCGCCTGCTCGAAGGCGGAAATCCGCTCGGGGGTCAGCGGATGGGTCGTGAGATACGGGTCGCGACGGTTGATCGCGAGCTTCTCCTCGCGCTGCAGGTAGCGCAGAAACTCGATCGTGCCCTTGGGCGACTGGCCGGTGCGTTGCAGATAGGTGATCGCCGCCTGGTCGGCCGCGCTCTCCTGGGTCTGGGTGTACTTCAGGAACGACATCAGCGATCCCGGCGCCATCGGTCGGCCGGTGCCGCCACCATGGCCGCCGCCGCCGCCGCCGGCACCGGCGCCGCCCACCATTCCGCCTGCCATGGCGCCGCCAGCCAGAATGGTTTCCAGGATCTGCAGGGTGGACAGACTCCGCAGTTCCTCCTGCATGCGAGCGAGATGGCCGCCGGCGATATGCCCGCTTTCATGGGCCATGACGCCGATCAGCTGGTTCGGCCGTTCCGTTCGCATGATCAGGCCGGTGTTGATGAAGATGCGCTGGCCGCCCGCGACGAAGGCGTTGAGCGAGCCATCCTGGACGAGCATGATCTCGACGCCATTGGGGTCGAGACCTGCAGCCTTCCAGATCGGGATCGTGAAGGTGCGGATCGTGCTCTCGATCTCGGCGTCACGAATGAGATTGAGGCGTTGACCTTGCTGAGCCGTCGCGGCACGAAACGGCGCCAACGCGAAGAGCGTCAGACATAAGAGGGTGGTGATGCGTTTGAACAAGGTCGGCACGGGGCTGCATCAAGCTAGGAACGGGTGGCGGCCGCGTCAATTGCGCAACGCAGCCCTGATCGGGATTCTCTTGCTGGCTGGTTGTGGCATTAGTGAGACGGACCGGGCACGGGAGCGCGCCGAAAACGCCAATAATCCCGCCGGCCTTTCGCCCGGCAGGCAGGGCTTGTCGTCGGTCACCAAGGGCGGCAGCTTCGCTGCGACCGCGGCCGAGGAAGGTCGCGCGGCCGAGGTCGGGCGTGAGATTCTGCTGGCCGGCGGAAACGCCACTGATGCGGCTGTCGCGATGTATTTTGCACTCGCCGTGACCCTCCCGTCGGCGGCGTCGCTGGGCGCGTCGGGCGCCTGCGTCGTCCACAATGACAAGACGAAGAAGGCTGAATCCTTCGTGTTTGCGCCCGTCGCGGCGCCGGGCGCCGTGAAGGGTACGCCGTTCTCCGTGCCGACCGGCGTGCGCGCCATCACCCTCATGCATGTCCGCCACGGCCAGTTGCGCTGGGAGCAGACTGTATCGCCGGCCGAGCGGCTGGCGCGCTTCGGTTTCCAGGTGTCGCGCGCACTGGCGCGCGATCTGCAGGCAGGCAATGCGCTTCTCGGCGCCGATGCCGAGGCGCGGCGAATCTTCGGCAGTGTCTCCGAGGGAACGCTCCTCACGCAGCCAGAACTCGCCACGGTCCTGGGCGGCATCCGCCAGCGCGGCGGTGCGGAGTTCTTCCAGGGCGCCCTCGCGCGCACCTTCTCGGAACAGGTCACGCAGGCGGGCGGCAGCCTCCCCGTCGACACGCTGCGCGGCGCGGTTCCCCTTGCGGCGGCGCCATTGTCGGTGAGCCACTTTCGCAGCCGCGTCTACGTGGCGCCCTCACCGGCAGCGGGCTCTGCGGTCCTTGCGGGCTGGAACGGCCAGCAGCCGGGTGGCGGCACGCCGGTCGACTCCGGTGGCTTCGCAGGCTTCGCCGCCGTCGACGGCAAAGGCGGTGCGGCGGCTTGCGCGGTGTCGATGGGGCAGCTCTTCGGCGCGCGTGTCGTCATTCCCGGCAGCGGCATCATGCTGGGCTCGCCGAATCCCGAGGCGGCTTCGGTCAGTCCGATGATCATCGCCAATCCCGGCAACGGCGAGTTTACTTTTGCCGGTGCGGGCGGCGGCGGTCCCACAGCGGCCCAGGCGGTTGGCTATGTGGCGCGTGAAGCCATCGACAACAACCGGAACCTCGCGACGGTTCTGGCGAACCGGGGGGCGCAGGGCGGCTTTGTGAACGCCATCGCCTGTCCGTCGGGCCTGCGCGGCAATCCGGAATCCTGCCGGACGGGCGCCGATCCGGCCGGTGCCGGCCTGGCGACCATCGCCGAATAGGCAGCGCAATGTCGGGCAAGATTTCGCGCCGCTCGGGCAACGTCGACCCGTTCATCGTCATGGACGTAATGGCCGCCGCCGCCGAGAAGGAAGCGGCGGGCGACGTCGTGATCCATCTCGAGGTCGGCCAACCCAGCACGCCGGCGCCCAGAGGGGCGCTGGCGGCAGCTCATGCCGCCCTCGACACGGAACGGATCGGCTATGTCGCCGCGCTGGGGATGCCGGCCCTGCGCGAGCGCATTGCCCGGCACTATCGCGAGACCTATGGCGCCGACGTATCGCCGGACCGCGTCATCGTGACGACCGGCTCCTCCGGCGGCTTCCCGCTGGCCTTTCTCGCCAGCTTCGACGCCGGCGACAGGGTGGCGCTCGCGGCACCCGGCTATCCGGCCTATCGCAACATCCTGGCCGCGCTCAACCTCGAGGCGGTAGATCTGCCGACCTCGGCGGTGGACCGGTTTCAGCCGACCGTGGCGGCGCTGGAGAAGGCGGGTCGTCTCGACGGGCTGATCGTGGCGAGCCCCTCCAATCCCACCGGCACGATGGTGACGCGCGGCGAACTGAAGGCGCTGGCCGACTGGTGCAACGGCAACGGGGTGCGGTTGGTCTCGGACGAGATCTATCACGGCATCGTCTACGAAGGCGAAACCCACTCGGCGGTCGAGGTCTCCGACACGGCGATCGTGGTGAACAGCTTCTCCAAGTATTTCTCGATGACCGGCTGGCGCGTGGGCTGGCTGATCGTGCCGCCCGACATGGTGCGGCCGATCGAGCGGCTGGCGCAGAACTTCTTCATCTCGGTGCCGACACTCAGCCAGCATGCCGCCCTTGCGGCCTTCGACTGCCGCGACGAACTCGACGGTCATGTGAAGCGCTATCGCACCAACCGAGACCTGTTGATGGCGGGCCTGCCGTCGGCTGGCCTCGACCGGCTTACGCCTGCGCAGGGTGCTTTCTATATCTACGCCGACGTCTCGCACCTGACCAACGACAGCCGCGACTTCTGCAGTCGCATGTTGCGCGAGGCCGGTGTCGCTGTGACACCCGGTGTGGATTTCGACCGCGCGCGCGGGGCAGGCACGCTGCGCATCTCCTTTGCAGGATCGACCGCGGAAATGGAGGAGGCGGTACGCCGTCTCAGGCAGTGGAGGCGGGCATGAGAGCTCTTGCCGTCGCGGCTCTGCTTGCGCTCTCCCCGGTCGCGGCCGTTGCGCAGACTGGGCCCAGCTTCGATTGCGCCAAGGCGTCGAACGGTGCGGAGCGTGCGATCTGCAAGGACCCGGCCATGGCGAAGGCCGATCGCGAGTTGTCCAGCCTCTACGCGACGCTTCTCGCCAGGCTGACGGGTTAGGCCAGGGAAAGCCTCGAGAAGAGCCAGATCCGCTGGATCGTCGGCCGCAACCGCGCCTGCGGTCCGAACGAGGATCCCGACGTCATCCTCCGCTGCCTGACGACGCGTTATGACAATCGCATCGCCGATCTCAAGGCATCGGCCGCCGGTCGCTATCCCTTCATCGAGGACCAGTCGATCGAGAAAACCGGCAAGGTCGGCAAAGTCAGGTACACGATCGACCTGCGCTATCCGCGGTTCGCCGGCACCACGGCGGACTTCACGGCGGTCAATCGCTCGTATGCCGACGCGGCGGCGAAAGCCGTGCGCGAGACGACTCCCACGGCCGATGCCGGCGTCGATCGCGAGCAGGAATGGCAGGCCGAACAGGGCTATGCGCTCTACCGGCCCGGCCCCGATGCGATCACCGTGGCATTGACCTTCTGGGCCTTTACCGGCGGGGCCCATGGCTATGGCAGCACGAGCTGCACACTGGTCGACCTGCGCACCGGCAAGACCGTGACGCCCGGGAGTGTGTTTGCTTCCGGCACGCCATGGCTCAAGGAAGTCGTCACGATCGTCGGCGCCGACCTCACGAAGCAGTTCGTCGACAATCCCGGCTTCGAGGATGCGCTGCAGCCCATCAAGCTCACCAAGACGGTGAATACGGACGGGCATTTCTGCTGGCAGGCCGACAGGCTGCAGGTCTATTTCAACCAGTACGAGGTCGGTCCCTATTCGGCCGGACCCTACACGGTCGACATCCCCTACAGCCGGCTGAAGCCGCTGCTGCGCGCCGACGGTCCGGTCGCGCGCTAATGCAGCTTGCGCCGGTCGCGCCCGGTGGCCGGTCCGGCGGCGGCGGCCGCACGCCCGGTGGCCACCGGCGGCACCGGCCCGGAATGGTGGCTGGCCATGTGCCAGCCGTCGCTCATGCGGACATAGAGGTTGCTCGCCATGAGCTGGCCGTTCGGTAGCACTTCACGACAGATGACGAGCGCAAGGCCCGGCCGGCCACCCATTCCTCAGTGCAGCGCACGCGCGGCGCCTCGGGGTGCTTCAGGATGGCCCGCCAGCTCGCCATGATCTCCGCGCGGTCGTACAGGGCGGTCTGGCCCGGATGCAGGCAGATCACCGATCCGGTGGCGGCCCATATCTGGTCCATCGCGGCGGCGTCGCGATCGTTGAAGGCGCGGTAGAAAGCGCGGTTGGCCGCCAGAACAGCGTCGCGTTCGTCATCGTCGAATTCCGCCAAGATTGGCGGCAGGCGTGGTGGACGGCTGGGCATTCGACCCTCGAAACTGCCGGGTTGCGCGGCACAGGATTAGCCGACACAGATAAGGCATCCAACCGCCGAGATCATGATGTCCATTCCCAAGCTCGAATTCCCGCCCTTTCGTCTACCCCCCGAGGCAGAGGCTTTGCGTGGCGAGGTCCGCGCGTTCCTCGAGGAAACCCTGCCCAAGGTAAAGTCCGAGGACCGTTTCGCGAGCTGGAACACCGCCTCGCCCGAGTTCAGCAAGGCGCTGGGCGCCAAGGGCTGGCTCGGCATCACCTGGCCCAAGCAATATGGCGGCGGTGAGCGTTCGTTCCTCGACCGCCTCGTCGTGACCGAGGAGCTTCTGGGCAACAGCGCCCCGGCCGGTTCGCACTGGGTCGCCGACCGTCAGTCCGGTCCATTGCTGCTGAAGTTCGGCACCGAGCAGCAGCGCCAGGCGATCCTGCCGCGCATCACGCGCGGCGAGTGCTATTTCAGCATCGGCATGAGCGAACCCGACTCCGGTTCCGACCTCGCGTCGGTACGCACGCGCGCCGAGCCGGTGCCCGGTGGCTTCCGCGTCAACGGCACCAAGGTCTGGACCTCGGGCGCCCATCGCAACCACTACTGCATCACGCTGGTGCGCACGTCCGGCCAGCACGGCGATCGCCACAAGGGGCTGAGCCAGCTCATGGTCGATCTCAAGACGCCGGGCGTCACCATTCGTCCGATCATCAATCTTGCGGGCCGCCACGACTGGAACGAGGTGACTTTCTCGGACGCGTTCATTCCCGAGGACTGTCTGATCGGCAACGAGGGCGACGGCTGGCTGCAGGTCACGAGTGAGCTCGCATTCGAGCGCTCCGGACCCGAGCGCTTCATGCAGAATTTCTATGTTCTGAGCGAGCTGGTGCGCGTGCTCGGCCGCCAGCCGTCCAAGCGCGCCAGCGCCATCCTCGGCCGCCTGATCGCGCGGCTGTGGACCCTGCGCCAGATGTCGACGGCCGTCGCCGGCATGATGCAGGGCGGCAAGTCGCCCGTCATCGAGGCGTCGCTGGTCAAGGATCTCGGCACGATCTACCAGCAGGACCTGCCGGAGATCGCGCGCACCTTGGCCGAATCAGACGCCACGACGGAGGACGATCTCGCTGACTTCCTCGACGTCGCGCAATACGCTTCGATGATGGCACCGAGCTACACGATCCAGGGCGGCACCACCCAGGTCCTGCGCGGTATCGTCGCCCGCGGCCTCGGCCTGCGCTGAAGGAGGAGACGATCATGGACCGCGAAACCCGCGACATGCTGCTGGAGACTGCCAGCCGCTTCTTCGCCGAGCGCTCGGGCAAGGACGTCGTGAACGGCGTCGAGAAGGGCGTATGGCCCGCAGATCTCTGGAGAGAGATCGAGGAGATGGGCCTGCCGCTGATCGCCGTGCCCGAGGAGCAGGAAGGCGTCGGCGGAACGCTGGCCGACCTGATGGCGATGCTGCGCGTGGCCGGCGAGCATGCGGTGCCCGTGCCGGTCGCCGAGACCGCGCTGGCCAACCTGCTGATCGCCGCCGCGGGCGGCAAGCCCGCCACCGGTCCCTCGACCCTGGCGCTGGGCGAGCTGGCGCTGCAGGGCAATCGCGTCTCCGGCAAGGTCGCGCGGGTGCCGTTCGCGGGTGTCGCCGAGCGCTTCGTCTCGATCGTGACGGCCGGCGGCAAGGCCACCCTGGTCGTCGTGCCGCGCGATGCGGTCAAGATCGAGGACACGCCGAGCCATGCCGGCGAGCCTTACGGCACCGTGACATTCGACGGTGCCACGCCTGAGTTCTCCGCAGCCTCCGCCATCAGCGCCGGGCGGGCGCTCGAGCTCGCCGCACTCGCCCGCGCCATGCAGATGGCAGGGGCCGCCGACAAGGTGCTGGCGACGGCGACGGAATATTGCAAGCAGCGGGTCCAGTTTGGCCGGCCGATCTCGACCTTCCAGGCGATCCAGCACATGCTGGCCGAGCTGGCGAGCTACGTCGCCGCGACCATTGCCTCGGCCGAGGCTGCCTCGCGCGACGCAGACGAGGGCGGACTTGCCGACGGAGGCAGCTTCTCGATCGCGGCCGCCAAGACCCAGTGCTCCGAGTTCTCCCACCGGATCGCGGCGATCTCGCACCAGTCGATGGGCGCGATGGGGTTCACCCACGAGCACACCCTGCATCACTATACGCGCAGGCTCTGGGTGTGGCGCCGCGACTTCGGCAGCGAGAGCTTCTGGGGCGAGAAGATCGGCCAGTCCTTCGCCAAGGCCGGCAAGGACGAGCTGTGGCCGGCGCTCACGGAAAGCCGTTACGCGGCCTGACAAGACGTCCCCTCGATCCGTCTCGCGGCGTAGTGTGGGGGGAGCGGCAGCCTCGCGGGTGAACGCACCGCAGGTCGTGGGAGTTATCCCATCGTCGGGGGGCGCTCGGCCGTCCGTGCGAACCTTTCGTTGCGATAGCCTGCAACGGTGACGGGCGGATACTTGGCCGGCGTGTCTGCCGCGCTGCAGGTTGGCGCGCACTCGATCAGCGAATCGTAATTGGGGGCAACGAAATAGGCGATGGAGATTCGCCGTCCACCATTTCCTCCGACCGGATTCGCCACCCGGTGAAGGGTCGACCGGAAGCGGTCGTTGGTCCATCGCATCAGCAGGTCGCCAATGTTGACGATGAAGCCGTCTTCCACGACGGGGGCAGAGTGCCAGTGTCCCTCGATGTCGCGGACCTCGAGGCCGCCATCGGCGGCTTCATTCTTCAGGATCGTCAGCATGCCGAGGTCGGTGTGCTCGCCCGCCCGGAGCTGGCCGGGCTGTGGCGGCAGCGTCTGTTCCGGATAGTGCAGCGCCCGCAACATACTGCAGTGATAGTCGAGATGCCGAACGAACCAGTCCTCCGGCAGCTCGAGGGCCCGAGCGAAGACGCGGCAGATCGTGTCCTGGAGCTCCTCCATCGCCGCCCAGTAGGCCCGCCATGCCGGCTCGAATTCCGCGGGATTGCCCGGCCACAGGTTCGGCGCGTAGTTGGGGTAAGCGCCCGGTGCGGCCTGGTAGCGCGGGTCGTCGGTCACGACGTCGGGCGGCCCGATGGCGAAGACTTCCTTGTAGTCGGGCGGGGATTCATTGCCGGCCAGACGGGCGAGCGTCTCGGTTCCCTCGGCGTGGTAGGCGCGGTTTTGCTCGGGTCGCGGTCGTGCGACTTGCATCTTGCGCGACAGCGGCAGGTCGAAAAAGTGGCGCGACGTGGATCGCATGCGTTCGATCGTCTCCCGCGGAACGCGATGTCCGCGCACCGCGAAGAAGCCGATCGTCTCGCACGCCTCACGGACTTGCGCCGCGACGACACTGCGGTCGCCACCCTGTGCATACCACGGGGTGAGATCGATGATGGGGAATGCAAAGTCCGACATGTCAGGCCTCCGGTCATTCAGCCCGAGCAAGTGACATGCCAGTTGAGTAGCCGACCGAGGAGCGGGCGTTCCGTGTCCAGGCCCGAACCCGGCCACAACTCGCAACCTGCGATCGCCATGTCGACTTTAGCGTCGTTCGCGATGGCCGCGGTGACGATGGTTTCGTTCGCATCGATCCTGACATGAGAGGTCGTCCGGCCTTCCTTGACCGCGACGACGGTGTCATTCCACCGGTTCCTGTCGCTGTTCCGCACACATCCAACCGAAGCATCGACGCCTGAGAGACGGGGCAAGAGCCCTTCTTGTCCATCCAGGCATATCGAGGACAATCGACCAGAAGAAGCGGAGGAGCTGGCGAATAAGCGATATATTCCTTAGGATATAGCGAACTTGTCCAGAAAGAGGATTTCATGCGGGGGGCTCGTCGGGCATTTACGTCGGCATTGGCGGCCGCCGCCTTGGTCGTGGCGTCGGGCGCGGTTGCGCACCACGCCGCCGCACAGGGCAGGGACGTCGTCATCCTGGCCGCCGCCAGTCTCAAGAATGCGCTGGACGAGGCGTCGGCCGCCTGGACCAGGCAGACCGGCAAGGCGACCAGGATCTCCTATGCCGGCAGCTCGGCGCTGGCCAGGCAGATCGAGGGCGGCATTCCCGCCGACATCTTCATCTCGGCCGACGTGCCGTGGATGGACTATGTCGCGGAGCGCAAGCTCATCAAGCCGGCGAGCCGCTCGGACTTCCTCGGCAACCAGATCGTTCTGATTGCGGGCAAGGACTCCAGGATCGACCTCGAGATCGACAAGGGCTTCAACCTGCGCGGTGGGTTGGGCCAAGACGGGCGCCTCGCCATGGCCAACGTCGATGCGGTGCCGGCCGGCAAGTACGGCAAGGCGGCGCTGGAAGCGCTTGGCGTCTGGTCATCCGTCTCCGATCGCGTGGCGCAGGCCGAAAACGTGCGCATGGCGTTGACGCTGGTGTCGCGCGGCGAGGCGCCGCTCGGCATCGTCTACAAGACCGACGCCGCCTCCGATCCGTCCGTGCGCATCGTCGGCGCGTTCCCGGCGGTCTCGCACCCGGCCATCATTTACCCGATGGCGCTGCTGTCGACCTCAAGTCGTCCGGATGCGCAGGCTTTCATCGACTTCCTGAAGACGCCGCAGGCCAAGCCGTTCTTCGAGAAGCAGGGCTTCACTGTATTGAAGTAGGCTCCGCGGCGTCGGCGCTGGCGAGGAGCAGGGACCGTCCCGGCTTCGGGGCGGCCCGTCCTGATCGATCCGTCGGCTCCGTCGCGCCATCGACCGGCAGGATCGCAGAGGCCGGGTGCCCGTCGACGCTTTCGAGGTTTGAGGCGGACCGAAACGCCCTGTCAGGCTCCACCTGACAATCCGTCAGACCCTTGCCGACGATCTCCAGGACCGACAGCCCGCTGCGAGGACTGACGCCATATCCGGAGCGATATAACGAAAAATGGCGCAGGCGGCCTCGCCAGAGCCTCGGGTGACGTCTCAATGCAGTTTGACGTCGGACGGCGTGAGCAGGCGGGTCAGCGAGCGGATTTCCGGGGAGGAGGCACCGTAGGCCCGCCGCTCCATCTCGCGATAGAGGCGGACGATGTCGTTGCCGGTTTCCGTCACCGATGCGCCGCCGCCGCCGCCGCCGCCGGTCTGGGCGGCAACCACGGGATCGCGGAACATCTGGTTCATTTCGTCGACCAGCAGCCAGGCCTGGCGGTAGGACATGGCCAGAGCACGACCCGCGGCGGAAATCGATCCGGTCTCGTTGATCAGCTCGAGCAGGCGGACCTTCCCGGGGCCGATCGAGCGTTCGCTGCCGAAGTCGATCCGGAGATGCAAGGAGGTCTTCTCGGCCGGCTTGGCCGCGGTCTTGGCGGGTCGGCGTCCCATCGCGGAATTATGCGGCGGGACTGTCGACAAGGCCAGACGGCTCGCGCAGCTGCGCGACGAGCTGGTCGGCCACCGCGGCCGCCTGGATCCTGATATCGGGGATCGCCACGATTTCGGTGTAGCGGCCGCGCGTCGGCGGACCCAGAACGAAGAGGTGGTTCGAGGGCGTGCCGTCGCGGGAGAGCAGCGCTTCGTCCTCGGCGATGTCGAGGCCCTGATTGAGCGGATCGGGCCGCAGCAGCCCGTCCTTCACCAGCTGCGCATGCAGTGGCACCCTGACGTCGACCTCATTGCGCGGGCCGCGGCAGTCGATGACCCGGTCGAATCTGCGCACGTCGCGGTCGGTGGACCCGCGGCGAACGATGGTGACGTCGACCCGGTCGTCCGTCGTGCGGCCGATCTCGATTCGCCCGGAGACGATCGAGAGCTGATCGCGCGCCCGGGCGCCGTCGATGAGCGCGCCGATCTGCGGTGCGACGCGATGCCGGTGAATGTCCCACCACGGCCGCAGATGGCGCAGGAAGCGCCGCCGCTGATCCAGGTCGAGCCCGTGCCAGAGGTCGTTGTTGTGCGGCCGCAGCAGCTGCATGAGTCCGGGCCACGCGACACCGACCCGCACTCTGCCGCGGAACCGCGCCATGCGTTGGGACAGGCTGCCGGAATAGAGATCGCCGGTGTCGAGCATTGGCGACGGGACAGGGGCGGGAGGGTGGCGATGCGGCACTAGTCCGCGCCGCGACAGAGCGACGATGGCGCCTTTGTGCCCGTGCTCGAGCAGCGAGATCAGCACGTCGATCATCGTCAGGCTGGTGCCTATCAGCAGGACCGAGGCGTCGGGCGCGAGGCCCGCGATGGCGTCTTCGCGCCACGGATTGCCGCGATAGGCGCCGGAGTCGGCCGAGGGAGGCCGGTGCCCTGTCGCAAGGACGGCCGTGCGCGCGGACAACGGGGCATGCCCGTAAACATCGAGAGTGATGCCGTCGGGGGCGTCGCGGATGGCGGTGACGTCACCGGTGACGATCCGCAGCCGGCCTTCAGAGCGTTTCAGGGACGCGGCCAGAAGGTCCTGCAGGTAGCGCCCATAGTCGGCGCGGGGCACGAAGTCGGTGGGCCCGAGGCCGCCGCCGTCGCGGGCCAGCCACTCGACGAAGTGATCGGGCTCGTCGTCCAGCGCCGTCATATCGCTCGCGCGCACATTCAGGAGGTGGCCCCGGCACCGCGTCGAGTAGGCGACCCCAAGGCCGGGATGGTCGCCGCGCTCGACGAGGGCGATGCGAAGGTTGCTCTTGCGAACGAGCTGGGCGGCCAGCAGCAAACCGCTGGCGCCGCCGCCGACGATGGCAATGTCGACGGACGAGGACTGCCGATCTGTATGCTGCATCAGCGAAGTATGGCGGCGTGGCGTTATTGATGCCAGCGAGGGCCGGTGCGACCCCTCGGCGCTGTCGTGAGAAATGTCAGTTCACTCCGGCTCGATGCCGGCGACCTTCATCATCTCGCGATAGAGTTCGATCTCGGCGACCATGATGCGCCTCATTTCCTCGGGCGTGCAGGGCGCGATCTCGGAACCGCCCTGCGCCTGGCGCTCGACGTAGGTGGGATCGGTGATGGCCTTGAGCATCGCCGCGCGCAGTCTCGCCATGACGGGCTGCGGTACGCCCCGCGGCATCAGGATGCCGGTCCAGGTCATCAGCTCGAAGTCGGGGATGCCCTGTTCGATCAGCGTCGGGATGTCGGGCGTGAGATTGTATCGGCCGCGACTGCCGACACCGAGACAGCGCACGGTGCCCGCCTTGACTTGCGGCAGGCTGGTCACCGGGTCGGCGAAGCACATCTGGACGTGGCCGGCCATCGTGTCCTGCAGGGCCGCCGGCGTGCTCCTGTAGGGCACGTGAAGCATGTCGATGCCCGCCTTGGCCTTGAGAAGCTCGCCTGAGATCCGCGTCGAGGCGCTGCCCGAGCCGAAGTTGAACTTGCCTGGTTGACGCTTGCACAGCGCCACGAACTCGGCTGCGGTCTGCGCCGCGACTTTTGGATTCACGATCATGAACACAGGCGCACGGCCGATGACCGTGACCGGCTCGAAGTCCCTGAGCGGGTCGTAGGGCAGGGATTTCATCAACGCGACATTGGAGGCCGCCGCGGTGTTCGAGCAGACGAAGATCGTCTGTCCGTCGGCCTTCGCCTTGGCCGCGACTTCGGCGGCGATCGCGCCGTTGGCGCCTGGCTTGTTCTCGACGACGGCCGGGACGCCAAAGGCCTTGTTCAGGCCGTCGGCGACGTTGCGCGCACTCTGGTCGGTGGCCGAGCCCGGTCCGAACGGCACGATGATGCGGAACGGACCGTTCGGGAAAGTGTCGGCGATCGCCACGCCCCCGAACGGCAGCGCAACGGCGCCGGCGATCAGGGAGCGGCGACGCATGGTGTGCGTCCGGCCTAGCGCCGCCACCAGCCGCGCTTGGGCTTCTCCGGCGGCGCGTCGATCACGGGGACAGGCGGCGGGGCAGGAGCGGGCTCCGGCTCGGGAACGGCAATCGGCTGCGGCGCCGAGGCGACCACGGGCTCCGGTGCCGGCGGAGGCGGCGGGGCCGCTTCCACGTTCACCGGCGGACCGGGATCGAAGGGCGCGCGTTCCACCGGCATATGCTCGACCGGCATGCTTTCCATCGCTATCGGCGGCGAGGGCGGGGACTCGTGGTTACCCTCGTGACTGCCGTTGGGGCTGCCGTTGGGCGCGTCCGTGTCGTGGCCGTTCCCGGCACGCCCCTCATCCTGGGAGTCGCCTTGGCTCTCGGACGTCTGGCCTTCGCCCTGCATCGGCTCGCCGTCGCCGTTCTCGCGGCGCCGGCGGCGGCCACCACGACGACCGCGTCGACGGCGGCTACTGCCGCGATCGTCGCCATTGCGTTCGCCTTCGCCGTCGGGACGATCGCCTTCGGCGCCGTCATCGTCAGCGCGTGCGGTATCTGAGTCGCCGTCGGGCGCATCGTCTTCTGCATTATCGTCGGAGATGCGGTTATCGCGGGTCTCGTCGGAGCGTGCCCTTGCGGGGCGGGCGTCGTCGGAGCGTCGCTCGTCGGAGCGTCCTTCCTCTGAGCGCCCTTCGTCGGAGCCTCCCTCGTCGCCCTCGCGTGCCTCGCCGGCCGTCTGCGATGGCTCGGAGCCTTCGCCGTCCTCACGACGGCTGCTGCTGCTGCTGCGACGGCGGCGACGACGGCGGGTACGGGGGCGGGCGCGGCCTTCGCCGTCCTCCCCGGCGCCGGGTTCCTCTTCACGCTCGCCGCGCTCGTCACCCTCGCGGGCCTCGATGCTTTCGGGCTCGTCGATCGGCGCCTCGTCGCCGGACGTCTCCTCGTAGCTGGCGCGAGCCAGTTCCGGAGTCGGCCGTTCGCTGCTGCGATGATCGTCGCGGCGCGACCGCACGCGCTCGATCTCGCAATCGGCGGCGTGAAGCTCGTCGTCGGCCTCGATGATCACGATGAAGCCGTAGCGTTGCTCGATCTCCGAGAGCGTATGCCGCTTCTGATTGAGCAGGTAGAGCGCGACGTTCGGCGGGACGCTGACGGCGATCTCGCTGCTGCGGCGGCGCACGCCTTCTTCCTCGATGGCACGCAGCGCGTGCAGCGCGGCGGACTCGAGCGAGCGGATGCGACCGCTCCCCGCGCAATGCGGGCAGACCTCCGTCGAGTGCTCCAGCAGGCTGGGGCGCAGCCGCTGGCGAGACATCTCGAGCAGGCCGAACGCCGAGATGCGCCCGATCTGGATGCGCGCACGATCGGAGCGCATCGAATCCTTGACCTTGTGCTCGACCTGGCGCTGGTGGCGCGTCTCCTCCATGTCGATGAAGTCGATCACGATCAGGCCGGCGAGATCACGCAGGCGCACCTGGCGGGCGATTTCCTCGGCCGCCTCGATGTTGGTGCGCAGCGCCGTCTCCTCGATGTTCCGTTCCTTGGTCGAACGGCCCGAGTTGACGTCGATGGCGACCAGCGCTTCGGTCGGATTGATGACGATGTAGCCGCCGGAGCGGAGTTGCACCGTCGGCGAGTGCATGGCGTCGAACTGCGCTTCCACCTGGTAGCGGTGGAAGAGGGGGATCGGCTCCTTGTAGAGTTCGACCTTGCTGGCCTGGTGCGGCACGAGCTGGCGCATGAACTCGGCGGCGCCCTGGAAACCCGCCTCGCCCTCGACGAGCACCTGCGCGATATCCGTGTCGTAGATGTCGCGCAGAGACCGCTTGATGAGATCGCCTTCCTCGTAGATCAGCGCTGGCGCCGTTGAGCGCATGGTGATCTCGCGGATCGAATCCCAGAGGCGCGACAGGTATTCGTAGTCGCGCTTGATGTCGATGTTGGAGCGCTCGAGGCCTGCGGTGCGCAGGATCACGCCCATGCCCTGCGGCACGTCGAGGTCGCTCAGAATCTCCTTCATCCGCTTGCGATCGGAGGGATTGGAGATCTTGCGCGAGATGCCGCCGCCACGACCGGCGTTGGGCATCAGCACGCAATAGCGGCCGGCCAGGGAGAGATAGGTGGTGAGGGCGGCGCCCTTGTTGCCGCGCTCTTCCTTGACGACCTGGACCAGCAGGATCTGCCGGCGCTTGATGACTTCCTGAATTTTGTACTGGCGGATCGGGTTGCGGCGGCGGCGCTCGCGGGTCTCGCGCTCCTCGGCCACCACCACGTCGCCGCCCAGCGTCTCGACCGTGACCTCGGGTTGCGGCGCCTCGGCCGGATCGGACGACGACTCGCCGTTGAACTCGGGAGACTGTTCAGCGGTAGGGTCGGTTGCTTCGGCGGCGGTGACGATCTCGCCGTCGGTCGAAGCCTGGGATGCCGGGGCCTCGGCCGACTCGACATGCACCGGGCCGTCGAGACGCTCGACGGGAATCTCCGCAGACTGGGCCTGCGGCTCGGGCTCGCTGGCCGGCGCCGCTTCGGAGACGACAGGTTCGGCGGCGACAGGTTCGGCGAACGCCGCTTCGGCGGCGAGAGGTTCGGCGGCCGTTTCGGGCGCTGAAGCTTCGGCCACAGGGGGGGCGGGGTCGAGCTCACTCACGGGAGTGTCGCTCGGGAGCTCGGCAGCTGCGGCTTCGTCGGTCTCGGCGGCCGCCGCTTCGCGGATGTCGGCGCGGGCGTCCTCGATGTCGGTGCGATCGACCCGGTTCCTTTGCCGCGGTTCGTCTTCCTCGTCCTCGGCATGCAGCCGTTGCTGCTCGGCGATCAGCCGTTCACGATCGGCGACGGGGATTTGATAGTAGTCGGGGTGGATTTCCGAAAAGGCCAGGAAGCCGTGCCGGTTGCCGCCATACTCGACGAACGCCGCCTGGAGCGACGGTTCGATGCGGATGACCTTCGCGAGGTAGATGTTGCCCTTGAGGGGCTTGCGGCTCGCGGTTTCGAAGTCGAATTCTTCAAGTCTCGTTCCATCGACTACAACGACCCGGGTTTCTTCCGGGTGCGTTGCATCGATGAGCATACGCCTTGCCATGGGCTCGCTCCGAGGCGTCCGATCCCAACCGGTGCGAGCGACCGGCGGCCATGCCGCCTCCGTCGTGCGAGGGGAGCGGTGCGTCATCGACCCGTCGAACGGCCAACTCGGCCAAGACGGGGAAGCTTCGCGCCGCCGGACCACGACAGGGTCCTGCCAACCTCGAGTTTCCTGATAGCCACCGCCTGCCTGACAGTCTCTCCGCGGACCGGCCGCGCCCCCATTTCTGGAAGGGCGCGAGCCCAGCCTGGCTCGGAAACTGCCGTCGGAGCGCGACCCTAAGGCGCGCTACGAACGACGGCGACTGCTCGCGGACGCAACATACGGGGTTCGAAACAGGCCGACAATCAAAACATTGTGTCGCGTGAGTTTGATCTCACAAGACATTGAAAATACTTGAAATTACAGGTGTATCTCTGGTATTGGATTAACAATATTCTATTAATATTCACCTGTTTGAACCTTGGCGTTTGCCATGTCCGACTTCCGCCGCCGTCATCTGCTCGCCGTTCTGGCCGGCGTGAGTGTGCTTGGATGGGGCTCGGGTGGAGCGCTGGCCGCGCCGTCTAAGCGGCAAAAGTCGGTGAAGAAACCAACACCTGCCGTGCCGATGGCCAAGCCTAAGCTGGTCTTCCTCGATCCCGGGCACGGCGGTCGAGATCCAGGTGCTCTGGGCGGTCGAGGCACCCAGGAAAAAAGTGTCGTCCTGGCCATCGCCCGTGACCTGCAGCGCGAACTGCTGGCGGGAAACAGGTATCGGGTCCTGCTGTCGCGCAACACCGACAGCTACGTGGGCCTGCGCGAGCGCGTCGCCCGCGCCCAGGCGGCCAAGGCCGATCTCTTCCTGTCGCTGCACGCCGATGCCCACAGCGACAACGACGTGCGCGGTGCGTCGGTCTACACACTGTCGGAGGAGGCTACGGACCGCGAGGCGGCCGCGCTCGCGGCGCGCGAGAACCGCGCCGGCGCCCTTGTTTCCGGCATGAGGTTGTCGGAACAGCCCGACATCGTGGCGCAAACGCTGGTGGCCATGAGCCAGCGCGGCACGGTCAACGATTCCCGCCGGCTGGCCGACACGGTCGTCGCCACGTTTGCCCGCAACGGGGTTCGCCTGCTGCCGCGGACCCATCGCCAGGCGGGCTTCGCCGTACTGACCTCGCCCGAGATCCCGGCGGCGCTGGTCGAGCTGGGCTACCTGTCCAACTCACAGGACGAGAAGCTCCTGACGGTCCGCCAGCATCAGATGGCGCTGGCCCGGGCGCTGCGGGCCTCCGTGGATGCCTACTTCGGGGTCGGCGCCACAAGAAAGGCATAAGTACGGCCCACACTCATCGTTGAAGGCCCTGTGGGCGCCGCGTAGAAAGTGACCGTGCTCAACCTCATCAAGATCAGTCTGGCTTTTGCCACTGCCGCCCTCATCGTCGGCACCGGCACCGTCGCAGGCCTTTTCTGGCATTTCAGCCACGGGCTGCCCGACCACAAGCAGCTCGCCGATTACCAGCCCGCGACCCTCACCCGGCTCTATGCCGCCGACGGCAAGCTCCTGGCCGAGTATGCGCGCGAGAAGCGCGTCTTCGTGCCGGTCGCCGCGATGCCCAGGCGGGTGCTCGAAGCCTTCGTCGCGGCCGAGGACCAGCGCTTCTTTACCCATCCCGGTATCGATTTCATCGGCGTCGTTCGCGCCATGGTGGCCAATGTCGCCAATCCGGGCAAACGGCCCGAGGGAGCCTCTGGCCTCACGCAGCAGGTCGCCAAGAACTTCCTGCTCACCAATCAGGCCACGCTCGCGCGCAAAATCCGCGAGGCGATCCTCGCCTTCCGCATCGAGGAGACCTACTCCAAGGAGCGCATCCTCGAGCTCTACCTGAACGAGATCTATCTGGGCTCGGGCAATTACGGCGTGGCCCAGGCCGCTCTCAACTACTTCGACCGCTCGCTCGACGAGCTGTCGCTGTCGGAGATCGCCTATCTCGCGGCCCTGCCCAAGGCGCCGAACCGCTACAACATCGTGCGCAACGAGAAGGAAGCCTATGCGCGGCGCGATTACGTGCTGCACCGCATGACCGAGGACGGCTACATCACCGCCGCCGAGGCGCAGGCCGCCAGGGCCGAGCGGCTGCAGTATCGCCGCCGTGGCGCGACCGAGGTGGCGCAGGCTGATTTCTTCGCCGAGGAAGTCCGGCGCAACCTGATGGCGGCCTACGGCGAAAAGGGTCTGTACGAAGGCGGTCTCACCGTCAGCACGACCCTCGATCCCGCGATCCAGGCGACCGCCGACGCGGCGCTGCGCGACGGGCTGATCGCCTACGATCGACGCCACGGCTGGCGCGGAGCCTACGCCAAGATCCCCGACATGAGCGTCTGGGAAGAAGAGTTCGCCCGCATCGTCCAGCGCCGGCCGCTGGCCGGCCCGGCGGCCTGGCAACTCGCGGTCGTCAACAAGGTCGAGGCGCAGTCCGTGCAACTGGTCGGACTTCCGGAGGGCGGCGAGGGCACCGTGCCCTTCGCCGAGATGACCTGGGCGCGGCCGACCCTGCAGAACCAGACGCTGGGCGCCGGGCCGCGCGGCCCGCGCGACGTCGTTGCCGTGGGCGACGTGATCGTCGTCGAGAAGGTCGACAAGCCGGCGGGCGCCGGCGCCAAGCCTTATCCCGCCAGGACCTACGCGCTCCGCCAGGTGCCCAACGTCGAGGGCGGAGTGGTCGTGATGGATACGCAGGCCGGCCGCGTGCTGGCCATGTCGGGCGGCTGGTCCTACGGCCGCAGCCAGTTCAATCGCGCCGTGCAGGCCGCGCGCCAGCCCGGTTCGGCCTTCAAGCCGTTCGTCTATCTGGCGGCGATGGACGCCGGGTTCACGCCGGCCTCGATCGTGCTCGATGCGCCGTTCGTCTACGATCCGGGCTACGGCCAGCCGCTGTGGACGCCGAAGAACTACGGCGGCGACATGCTGGGACCGACGACCGTCCGCCGCGGCCTCGAACTGTCGCGCAACCTGATGACGGTTCGCATGGCCCAGCAGGTCGGCATGAAGCGAGTAGTCGACGTCGCCAAGGAATTCGGGGTGACCGACGGCATGGGCGCCTACCTGCCGATGGCGCTGGGCGCCGGCGAGACGACGCTCCTGCGGATGACGATGGCCTATGCGATGCTGGCCAACGGCGCGCTCGAGATCACGCCGTCGCTCGTCGATCGCGTGCAGGACCGCAACGGCAAGACGGTCTACCGCCATGAGCCGCGCACCTGCCGTGGCTGCGGCGAGGCGGCGGGCGGCGCCAGGCCGGCGGCGCCGGAACTCGTGGATTCGCGCAAGCCCTTCCATGATCCCGCGTCGGTCTACCAGGTTGTCAGCATGATGCAGGGCGTGACGACGCGCGGTACCGCCGGTCGCCTGGCGGCGCTCGGCCGTCCGATCGCCGGCAAGACCGGCACCACGAACGATGCGCACGACAACTGGTTCCTGGGCTCGACTCCCGACATCACCATCGGCGTCTATATCGGCTTCGACGAGCCGCGCACGCTGGGCGCGCAGGAGACCGGCGGCGGCAACGCCGCGCCGATCTACGAAGCGATCGCCAGGGAAATCTTCAAGGGCAAGCCGCCGACGCCGTTCCGCGTGCCGCCGGGCCTGCGCATGGTCCGCTTCAGCTACGAGGGCGGCACGATCGACGAGGTCTTCAAGCCGGGCACCGAGCCGGGCTCGGAAGGCTATATGGTCACACCGCTTGACGGATCGGCCCCTTATTCCGCTATAGACCCCACCGCGGGCCCGCAGCAGGCGGGCAGCCCCCGGCGTCCGGGTCTGTCGGGCACCGGCGAGACCTACTAGTCAGTTCGAAGCGGATCCGTAAATGCGCGCCGAAGCCCAATCGATGGTGAACGAGATCGAGGAGTCGCTCGTGCTCCTGAGGAGGCGTCTTTGACTACGACCATGCGGTCGTCCGTCTCGCCGAACTGAACGCGCGCGCCGAGGATCCGGCGCTCTGGAACGATCAGAAAGAGGCCCAGATCGTGATGCGCGAGCGCACGCGGCTGGAGGGCGCGATCGGCACGATCAAGCGCCTGCGCGCCGCGATCGACGACAATGTCGGGCTGATCGAGATGGCCGAGGCCGAGAAGGACGAGGGCATGATCGCCGACGCCGAGAAGGCGCTGGGCGAGGCCCGCGCCGAGGCGGCCAAGGCGCGGCTCGAGACGCTGCTGTCGGGCGAGGCCGACGCCAACAACGCCTATATCGAGATCAATGCCGGCGCCGGCGGCACCGAGGCGCAGGACTGGGCCGAGATGCTGGCCCGCATGTACACGCGCTGGGCCGAGCGTCGCGGGTTCAAGGTGAGCTGGCTCGAGGAAAGCGCCGGCGAGGAGGCCGGCATCAAGTCGTGCGCCTACAAGGTCGAGGGTCCCAACGCCTATGGCTGGCTGAAGACCGAGAGCGGCGTCCACCGGCTGGTGCGCATCTCGCCGTTCGACGGCAATGCGCGGCGCCAGACCTCGTTCGCGTCGGTCTGGGTCTATCCCGAGGTCGACGACAATATCGAGATCGAGCTGGTCGACAAGGACCTGAGGGTCGACACCTATCGCGCTTCGGGTGCGGGCGGCCAGCACGTCAACAAGACCGACTCCGCGGTGCGCATCACCCATCTGCCGAGCGGCATCGCCGTCGCCGTGCAGCAGGAGCGTTCGCAGCACCAGAACCGGGCCAAGGCCATCCAGATGCTGAAGGCGCGCCTCTACGAGGTCGAGCTGCAGAAGCGCGAGGCCGAGCGCCTGGAGGCCGAAGCCAGCAAGACCGACATCGGCTGGGGTCACCAGATCCGCTCCTACGTGCTGCAGCCCTACCAGATGGTGAAGGACCTGCGCACCAACGTGGAGCGGTCGGACCCGCAGAAGGTGCTCGACGGCGATCTCGACGAGTTCATGGCCGCCTCCCTTGCCGCCCGCGTAGGCGAAGGCAAGGACAAGGAAGCCGCGTAATGGGCAGGAGCCGGATATGCCGGGTATGTGGTTCGTATTCGAGGCCGAGTATGAGATCGAGGACCGCCGCGCCAACTGGAACAAGCCGGTGCCCGAGACCATGGCGTGGCACGGGCCGTACGCGACCGAGAAGGAAGCCGACGATGTGGCTCTCGCCCGCATGTGGTCGAAGATCGACCTCTACGCCCACAAGGCGCGCACCGTCGACATGACGGCGAAGGACTGACGCTCACCAGCCTCCTGTCATCCTGAGCGCAGCGAAGGATCTCACGGCAGCTCCGGAGTCCATTGGCCGGTCCGTCAGGTCCTTCACTTCGTTCAGGACGACGAGTTTTCTGGCTGGTCCGTCGATTGCATCTCCGCCTGGATCAAGAGCGGAGGAAAATCCTTGGCGGCACGGCAATTCCATCTCGGCTGGTTTCTGGGCAACAGTTTCGGCGTGCACGGCTGGAACCAGGCGTGGTCGGGTATCGATGCGCGCGAGTGGGCGCAGCCCGATCTCCACATCGAACTGGCGAAGGCGCTGGAGCGCGCCTGCTTCGACTGCCTGCTGCTCGAGGACTCGCTGTTCGTCCCGGACAACTACGGCAGCTCGATGGATTTCTATCTCGAGCGGGCCCTGCGCGCGCCGAAGAACGACCCGTTGCCGCTGGTGCCGCTGATCGCACAGGCGACGACGCATCTCGGCATCGTGCCGACCATCTCGACCAGCTTCTATCCGCCGTTCCTGCTGGCGCGCCTGATCGCGACGCTCGACCTGATGTCGAAGGGCCGGGTCGGCTGCAATTTCGTGACCTCGACCGCGGAACGCGCGGCGCAGAATTTCGGTCTCGACGCGCATCTCGAGCACGACCTGCGCTACGAGATGGCTGACGAGTTCGTCGAGCTGACGACGCAGCTCTGGTCGTCGTGGGAAGCCGACGCGATTGTCATGGACAAGAAGTCCGGCACCTTCGTCGATCCGGCGAAGGTACACGCCGTCGACTTCAAGGGGCGGTTCTTCTCCTCGCGCGGGCCGCTCAACACCGCGCGGCCGCCGCAGGGCCGGCCGGTGCTGGTTCAGGCCGGTGGCTCGCCGCAGGGCAAGGCCTTTGCCGCCCGGCACATGGACATCGTGATCGCAGCGCTCGGCACGGTCGCGGAGATGAAGGCATTCCGCGACGACATGCGCCAGCGTCTGGCCGCGCAGGGCCGGGATCCCGACAGCTGCAAGGTGCTGTTCGTCGTCAGCCCGACCCTGGGGGAGACCAACGAGGAGGCGCAGGATCGTGTGCGACGCCGGCAGGCCCAGCGCGAGGCCGCGCCGGAGGTGACGCTGGCCATGATGGGCAGCCTGACCGACATCGACTTCTCGACCTTCGATCTCGATGCGCCGCTCGCCGAGCTCACGACCAACGGCCAGCAGGGTACGCTGAAGCGATTCCTGGCGCAGGGCCGCACGTTGCGGGAAGTGGCGAGCAACTACAGCTTCGGGTTCGAGGATGCGGTCGTGGGAACCGCCGACCACGTCGCCGACGTGATGGAAGCGGCGATGGAAGAGGTCGGCGGCGACGGCTTTATGTTCAGCGGCCCGCTCAGCCGTCGCTACGTCGCGGAGATTACCGACGGGCTCGTGCCGGCGCTGCAGAAGCGCGGGCTGGTTCGCACTGCGTACGCGCACGCGCATTTCCGCGACAATCTGTTTGCATTCTGAACGCGCGGCGGCACTCTCGATCGCAGCATCGCCGGAGCCGCCCCATCGCCAGTCCTCTCTACGTCGCGCTCGGCGCCATGACGGTCCAGCAGACCTTCGCGACCGTGGGGCGGTCGACGGTGCCGTTGATCGCCGCTGCGATCGTGGTCGATCTCGGCATCGAGGCGGCACTGGTCGGCGTCTATCTTGCCATCGGCGCGGTCGCGGGATTCCTGACGACGCTGGGCTGCGGCGGGCTGATCCTTCGCTACGGCGCCGTGCGCATGACCCAGGTCGGCATGGCGGCCCTGGGCATTGGTCTTGCCATCATGACGGCGGGCTGGCTGCCACTCTTCGCGGCCGGCGCTTTCATCGGCGGGCTGGGGCAGGCGGTCTCGACACCGTCGAGTTCGCATCTGCTGGGCCGGCTCGCCCCCCGCAAGCTGGCGCCGCTCGTCTTCTCGATCAAGCAATGCGGCGTACCGCTTGGACTGATGCTGGCGGGCGTGGTGGCGCCGGCGCTGGTCGCGGAAGGCGGCTGGCGGCTGGCGCTGCTCGTCATCGCGGCGATCAGCGTTCTCATTGCGCTGGTGCTACAGCCGCTGCGCGCGGGTTTCGACGTCGACCGTGATCCCACTCAGCCGCTTTCGCCGGCCGATATCAGAGCCAACGTCGTCGGTGTCCTGCGCGACCGGGCGCTGCGCACGCTCTGTCTTGCGATGTTCAGCTTCGTGGGGCTGCAGTCGCTCTTCACGGGCTTCTTCGTGCTCTATCTGGTGCGGGGCCTGGGCTATGAGCTCGAACGGGCGGGCCAGGTATTCGCCATCGCCATCGCCATCGCCGTGCCGGCGCGCATCGGCTGGGGCTGGCTGGCCTCGCGCTTCGTGCCGCCGGCGACATTGCTGGCCTTCCTGGGCATCGGCATGGCCGCCGCCGCCGTGCTCACGGCTTCGATCGATCCCGACTGGCCCACCTGGGCCGCGGTTGTGATCGCCTCGGCGTTGAGCGTGACCGCGGTGAGCTGGCATGGCGTGCTGCTGGCCGAGGTGGCGCGGCTTTCACCCGTGGGCCGTATCGGCGCGACGACGGGGGCCGTCCTGGCGTTTGGCGATGTCGGTTCGCTAGTCCTGCCGCTGCTGTTCAGCCTGGCCCTGTCACTCACCGGCGGCTATTCGGCGGGCTTCCTGATCGGCGCGATGCTGGCGCTTTTGGTCGGTCTTCTGGGCCTGTGGCGCCAGGTCGCCCAGCGGCGTTAGGCTCCACCGACACAGCATCGGCAGAAGCGCGCGGCCGGGGACCGGGCAGCCCGCATGGTCGTCCGGCGTTGTGCTCTCATGCCCTCGACCGTCATCCGCTGCTACCGCTACGACCGCCGCCGGCAGGAGCTCGACATCGTTTTCCAGTCAGGTCGGCGTTACACCTATCGCGGCGTCCCGGAGGAGACCTACGACGCGATGAAGGCGGCCGCGTCGAAAGGCGAGTTTTTCAACCGGCACATTCGCGATCGCTTCACGTTCGAGCGCAGCGGCGAAGCGCCTCCGTCTGGCCTTTCCTGACGTTTGGTGTAGCCTGTCCGCAAAACAAGGGCCTGGGAGGGCAAACGACCATGGACGAGCGCAGGAACAATCCGGCGAAGGTCGGACGGCGTCTTTTTCTCGGCGGCACGGCGGCGGGCCTCGCCGCGGCACCGGCCATCGTGTCGGCGCAGAACGACTGGCCCAACAAGCAGATTCGGATCGTCATTCCCTATCCGCCGGGGGGCCCGTCCGACGTCACCACCCGCATCGTGCTGGAACGCGCCGGTTCGCTGCTGGGGCAGAGCATCCTGTTCGACAATAAGGCCGGCGCCAGCGGTGCGATCGGCGCCGAGCACGTCATCAAGAGCGCGCCGGCCGACGGCTACACCTTCCTGACCACGACCACGGCGATGGTCTGCATCACCGAGCACCTTCAGCCGCTGCCCTACGATACGTCCAGGGACCTCGTGGCGGTGGCGCGAACGGCGACGTCATGGATGGGCATGGGCATCAACCCGCAGGTGCCGGCCAATAACCTCCAGGAGTTCATCGCCTACGCCAAGGCCAATCCCGGCAAGATCAACTTCGGCTCGGCCGGCCTCGCCACCATCACCCAGCTCTACGGCGAGATATTCAACATCGAGGCCGGCGTGAAGATGGTCCACGTGCCCTACAAGGGCAGCGCCCCGGCGACCGTCGATCTGCTGTCCGGCCAGATCCAGGTGCAGTTCGATCCGACCACCTTGCCGCACATCGCCGCCGGCCGGCTGAAATGCTTTGCCGTGCTGGGTGAGAAGCGTTGGCCCGGCAAGCCGGACATACCCACGCTGAAGGAGCAGGGGCTGGGCAAGATCGGCGGCGATGCCTGGTACGGCATCCTGGCCGCCAAGGGCACGCCGCAGGTCGCCATCGACAGGTTGTCCCGCGCGATCGGTGAGGCGATCAAGGACCCCGCCCTGAACGAAAGACTGGTGACGAGCGGCAACTACTCCAGCTTCCAGGACACGGCGACGTTCCAGGAGACGATCGGGCGCGAGCGCGTGTCGTTCGGCGAGATCATCAGGAAGGCCGACATCAAGATCTGAGACGGCCGGATCGCCGTCTGACACGCGGGCCCTCCGGCCCCTATACTGGGACCGGTTCAGGAGGGCAGGCCATGAGCGAGTCGGGTGTCAGACAGTACGACCGCAGCGCCGAGGACCTCGGCAACATCGTGGCGCTGGAGCACGTCAATCTCGGGATCTCCGACCAGGGGTTGGCGACGGTCTTCTACGTGAGCGGCCTCGGACTAACGCGCGATCCCTACATGATGACCAGCATCGACAACATGTGGGTCAATGTCGGGCGCAGCCAGTTCCATCTGCCGACGACGGCCCGGGCGCAACGGCTGCGTGGACGGATCGGCCTGGTGATCCCCGACCGCGAGGCGCTGCTGCAGCGGCTCGACCGGGTGAAGGGGCTGCTCGGCGACACGCGCTTCGCTTTCGTCGAGCGCGACGGCCTTGTCGAGACGACCTGTCCCTGGGGCAACCGCATCTTCTGTCACGACCCGTCGGCGCGCTTCGACGGGATGGGGCTGGGCATGGCCTATGTTGAATTCGACGTGCCCCGCGGGTCGGCCGCGGGGATCGCCGGCTTCTATCGCGAGGTCTTCTCGACCGGGGCGCGCGTGGAGACGGCGGGCGATGCGCCGGCCGCGCATGTCTCGGTCGGTATCGGCCAGGAGCTGGTCTTCCGCGAGAGCGATGCCGCGCCCGAGCCCTATGACGGGCATCACATCCAGGTCTATGTCGCGAATTTCTCCGGCCCGCATCGTGGGCTGGTCGAGCGCGGCCTGGTGACCGAGGAGAGCAACCGGCATCAGTACCGCTTCCAGCACATCGCCGACCCGGCCACCGGCAAGGCGCTGTTCGAGATCGAGCACGAGGTCCGCAGCCTGCGTCACCCGCTGCATGCGCGGCCCCTGGTCAACCGCAACCCGCGCCAGACCAATCGCGCCTATGTGCCCGGTCGCGACGGCTGGGTGCCCGAGCCCGCGGTGCCCAAGCCCGGTTTGCCTGAGATCGACGATCCGCGGGTCGAGATGCGCCGCCAGCGCTTCGAGGACGCCACGCGGCGGGCGGCAGGCTGATGGCCGGACTCATCGGACGGATCCTGGGGTTCGGCCTGCTCGGCTTGATCGTGACGCCCATCGTGGTGACGATCGCGGTCCTGGCGCTGGCGCACACGTTCGATCCCAGCTGCGGTCGGCCGGGGGATTCGGGCGGCTGCGAGATGGGCGCGGTGTCGATCGGCGTGTTGTCGGCGCTGCCGGGCATGGCTCTCTGCATCGCCGTCGTGCTGTACCGGCATTTCCGCAGGCGCGCGAAGAGTGCGGTGACGCCGCCGTGACGTCACAGGCGGTTGCGTCTCCTGCATCGTTCGACAAGCTCAGGGCGCGCATCCAGGCGCTGCGCGCCAAGACGATCGACAATGGCTGCACCGAGGGCGAGGCGCTGTCGGCGGCAGCCAAGGTGGCCGAGCTGCTCGACCGCTACGAGCTGTCGCTCACCGATGTCGAGATTCGCGAGACGCCGTGCGAGGAGCGGGTCTACGAGACTCACCTCAAGAAGCGCATCCCGATCGACGAATGCATCGGCGCCATCGCCACGTTCTGCGATTGCCGCGTCTGGCGCGAGAAGAACGCGGCCGGCGAGGCGCGCTACGTCTTCTTCGGCCTGCCGGCCGACGTCGAGGTGGCGCACTACCTGACCGGGCTGATCGATGGCGCGGTCCGCAACGAACTGGGCCGCTACAAGGTCTCGGCCGACTACAGGCGCTTCCGGCACCAGGAGCGGCATCTGGCGAATGCGTCCTTCACATTGGGCATGTGCGCGTCCATCGCCGACCGGTTGGTGGCGATGAAGGCGGAGCGCGACGGGGTGATCCGCAGCACCGGCCGCGGCCTCGTCGTGCTGAAGGCGGCCGTCGTCGACAGCGAACTCGAGAGGCTCGGCCTGAAATTGCGCACCGTCGAGTCCGGGCCGGGGCGTTTCATCTCGCCCGATGCCTACGATGCCGGCGGCGTCGCGGCCGGCGCCGTGCCGCTCAATCCGGCAATCCCTCGGAAGTAGCTGCCGTGCTCGGACCGACGAAGGTCGTGCGGGGGCTGCTACCGTCTCAGCCCAGATAGGCCTTCACGAGCCGCTCGTCGGTGAGGAAGGACTGCCACTCGCCGGGACCGATCTCGTGCACGATGCTGCCGACCGACATGACATAGGCGCGGTCGGTGATCTCCGAGGCGATGCCGACATTCTGCTCGATCAGCAGGAGACCCATGCCGCGCTCGCGCAGCGCCTTGATGACCAGCAGGATGTCCTTCACCACCTTGGGCGCGAGGCCGGTCGAGGGCTCGTCCATGATCAACAGGTCGGGCTGTAGCAGCAGGGCGCGGGCGATCGCCACCATCTGCTGCTGGCCGCCGCTCAGCAGCTCGACCGGCGAGGCCAGCCGCTCCTTGACCACGGGGAACAGGTCGGTCACCTCGTCCCACGAAAAGCGCATGGCGGCGCCGCGCGCCTTTCGGCCGACTGTCTCGGCCAGGATCAGGTTCTCGCGCACCGACAGTTCGCCGAACAGGCGGCGGTTCTCCAGCACCACGGCCAAGCCGTGCCTGGCAAGGTCATGCGCCGGCGCGGCGGTGATGTCGGTGCCGTTCTTGACGATGCGGCCGCCACGGGCGCGCAACAGGCCGCAGACCGTGCGGACGAGGGTGGTCTTGCCCGCGCCATTGGCACCGACCAGCGCCACGGCCTCGCCGTCGCCGACCTTGAGCGAGACGTCGCGCAGGACGGTGAGGGCGCCGTAGCCGGCCGAGACGGAGGTCACTTCCAGCACGGCTCAGACCCCGAGATAGACTTCGCGGACCCGTGGGTCGCGCTGGATGGCGGCCATGTCGCCGCTGGCGATGATCTCGCCGAAATAGAGCGTGTGCACGGTGCGGGCGACGGTCATCAGGCCCATGTCGTGCGACACCAGCAGGATGGTGATGCCTTCCTCGTTCAGCCGCACGATCCAGTCGCGCAGGTCGTCGATCTCCTGGACGTTGAGGCCCGAGGAGGGCTCGTCGAGCAGCAGGAGGCGCGGCTCGCCGGCCACGGCGCGGGCGATCTCGAGGATGCGGCGCTGGCCGGCGGTGAGGCTGGCGGCCGGCCGGTCGCGCAAAGCCGACAGTTGGAAGCGCTCGCAGGCCGCCTCCGCACGGTCGCGGATCTCGCGCATCTGGCCGCGTGCGGCCGGGGTCCGCAGAAGGTCCTGCAGCATGGTGGTGCGGGTGAGCTTGGTGCAGCCGACCATGACGTTCTCCAGCACCGTCATCTGTTCGAACACCTGCGGCGTCTGGAAGGTGCGGACGAGGCCGGCCATGCCGCGCTGCTGGATCGTGTCGCGGCCCAGCGCGGCGCCGCGATAGGCGACGGTGCCGGCCAGGGGGCGAATATAGCCGGTCACGATGTTGAACAGCGTGGTCTTGCCCGAGCCGTTGGGCCCGATCAGACCGATGATGCCGCCCTCGGGCACGTCGAAGGTGACCGAGCGCAGCACCGAAAGGCCGCCGAACGAATGGCCGACCTCCTTGAGGGCAAGGAGGGGCTCAGCCATTGCCGCCGCCACGCCGGGCGAACCGGGTCCACAGCTTGCCGAACGCGCCGACCAGGCCCTCGGGCATCAGCACGACGACGGCGACCAGGGCCAGACCGAACAGGATCTGGTGGATGTCGCCCAGCTTGCTCAGCAGCTCGGGCAGGAAGGTCACGAACAGCGCGCCGACCATGATGCCGGGGATCGAGGTCGCACCGCCGATCACCGGGATCAGCAGGAAGCTGATCGAGCGGTCGACGGTGAAGCTCTGGGTGCTGACGAACGAGGCGTGGTGGGCGAACAGGCTGCCGGCCAGGCTGCCGAACAGGGCGCAGACGACGAAGACCTTGGTGCGCAGCGCCTGCAGGTCGATCGAGAGGGCCGCCGCGGCGGTACTGGAATCGCGCATGGCGCGCAGCATCAGGCCGGTGCGGCTGTCGACCAGGTTGCGCGCCACCGCCATGCAGGCGAAGGCCACGATCCAGACGAAGTAGTAGTAGCGCGAGGGCCGGTCGAGCAGGAAGCCGAACAGGTCGAGCTTGGGAATGCCGCCGATGCCCAGGGTGCCGCCGGTCAGCCAGTCCCACTCGAAGAACAGCGCGCTGGCGATGGCGCTGAGGGCGAGGGTGCCCAGCGCGAGGAAGTAGCCGGTGAGGCGCAGGATGGGACGGCCGATGACATAGGCCAGCGTCATGCTGATGACGGCGCCGACCAGGAAGCCCACGACGCTGGGCAGACCCATCATCACAGTGCAGTAGGCGCTGGCATAGGCGCCGAGGCCGTAGAAGGTCGCCTGCGCCAGGTTGACGATGCCGCAATGGCCGAGCAGCAGGCCGATGCCGAGCCCGGCCACGGTGTAGATGCCGGTGAAGACCAGCAGGTCGGCGAAGTAGCGCGGCACGACGAAGGGGAGCACGGCCCAGACCACGAGGCCAGCGGCGAGCCACAGGAGGGTGCGCGCCGTCATCGGGTCAGCCTCCCCGCCGGCCGGCGCGGCCCAGGATGCCCTGTGGCATGAGGATCATGATGACGATCAGCACGGTGAAGGCCACGACATCCTTGTAGCTCGACGAGATGCCGATGATGGCCAGCGACTCGACCAGACCCAGGGTGAGGCCGCCCACGGCAGCGCCCAGCGGGTTGGTGAGCCCGCCCAGCACGGCGGCGGCGAAGCCCTTCAAGGTGAGGTTGAGCCCGAGCTGGTAGTCGACGCCGATCAGCGGCGTCACCAGGATGCCGCCCAGCGCCCCCAGCAGGCCGCCCAGCACGAAGGTGAAGGTGCGCATGCGGCCGACGTTGATGCCGGTGGTGGCCGCGCCGTCGGCGTCGATCGAGGCCGCCATCATCGACAGGCCGATCGTGGTGCGGTGATAGAAGGCACGCAGCGCCAGGGTGGCGCCGATGCCGATGGCGATCAGCCACAGCGCGTGGAACTGGATGACGGCGTCGAGGATGATCAGCACGCCGTCACCGCCGAGCGGCGGCAGCAGATGGCCGTCGCGGCCGATGAAGAACAGCACGCTGGCCGACAGGGTGAGGGCGAGCCCGATGGTGAGCAGCAGGAAGCTGTCCTCGCTCGCGTTCTTCCTGGCCATGAAGCGCACGAAGGCGACCTCGATGAAGGCGCCGACCAGGGCGCCCGAGAGCGCGCCGCCGGCGATGGCGGCCGGGTAGGGCCAGCCCGTCCGGGTCAGCAGCAGCACCGTCGTCATGGCGCCGATGACGGCGAACTCGCCCTGCATGGCGTTGATCACGCGGCTGCCCTTGAAGATGGCAGACAGACCCATGCCGACCAGCGCGTAGACGATGCCGTTCGTCACGCCCGCGAAGAGGGCCTGCAGGACCAGGCTCAGTGTCATGACGGAATGCTTCCGCGCAAAGAAGGCGCGGCGCAGGACCCGCGAGGAGGCCTGCGCCGCTATTGATCGCTACTGAGTGACGCGGAACGGCGTGCGCGTGTACTTGCCGCCGACCAGCTTCGAGAAGATGAAGCTCGAGATCGGAATGCCGGTCATGTCGTCGGCCGAGAAGTCGTAGCTGGCCAGCACGCCGGTATAGGGCGCCTTCATGGCCTCGCAGAGCTTCTCGCCGGTGGCGTCGGCGCCGGCCTTGTTCAGCGCCGTGGCAATGATGTGGGCCGCATCCCAGGCCGCCGCCTCGTAGTTCTTCGGCGTCGAGTTGTAGGTCTGCTTGTAGAGTTCGACGAAAGCTTTCTGGTGCGGCAGCGGATCCTCGCCGACCACGAACTCGGGGATCACGATGTTGTCGGCGGCCGGTCCCATCGCGTTCACGTACTCGTAGGACGAGGAGCCGATCGCGGCGATCACCGGCTGGGTGATCTGGATCTGCTTGACGTTGCGGAACGGCGTGGCCGAGGTGGCGATGATGAACACCGCGTCGGGCTGGGCCGCCTTCACTTTGGCCGCCTGCGTGGTGGTGTCGGTGGCGCCGATCTCGAACTTCTCGATCGCGACCAGCTTGACGCCGTACTTGTCGGCGAGCGGCTTCAGCTCGGCCATCACGACGTTGCCGTAGCCGGCGTCATGCAGCACGCCGATCTTGTTCGCCTGGATGCTCTTCGCATATTCGAGCAGCGCGGTGGCATTGAGGCGCTGCGGCGGCAGCACGTGAGCCACGCACTTGCGCTCGCGCTCGACCGCCGGGCCGATGCCGGTGAAGGCGATCTGCGGAATTTTGTTGGCATGAGTGACGCCGCCGACGGCGACCGTGCTGGCCGTCAGCGACGGGCCGAGCAGGGCCTGGACCTTCTGCCCGAAGATCAGGTCGTTGGCCTTGCTGAGCGCGGTGTCCGGATTGGACGCGTCGTCCTCGATGACGAACTTGATCGGGCGGCCCTTGATGCCGCCCTTGGCATTGATGTCCTTCTCGGCCAGCAGCAGGCCGTTGCGCTCGGGCACGCCGAGGCCGGCGCCGGCGCCCGTGACCGAAACGATGGCGCCGATCTTGACCGGCTCACCCGACGTCTGTGCCTGGACGCCGAGCGCCGACAGTCCCATCAGCGCCGTGGCGCCCACCAGTCTTGCGATGAACGATGACTTTGACATTCTTTATTCCTCCCAGTCGTTGAACTTCTTTGTGGCCGTCTGTCCCCTAGAGCAGCGGCGGGGGCCCGGCCATGCCGAGCGCGTGTTGTCCGAACAATGCACCCTGAATGTCGGTCGAGAACATGACGTGTGCGTTGGCCGCGTGCGCATCGCGGAACAGGCGCTGCATGGAACCGGAGAGGTAGAGGCCGCTCGACCCTGCGATGCCCATCAGGATGTCGACGGCCTCGAGACAGAGCCGGGCCGAGAAGAAGGCGTCGCGCCGGTAGCGCAGCTTGTCGTCGTGCGTCGGCAGGGCGGCCGACCGGGCCACTGTCATCGCGTGTTCGCAGGCGCGGCGCATGAGTACCTCGGCGGCGTCGATGCGAACGCTGGCCTCGGCGACCTTGATCTGCACCGCCTGACTGGCGCCCACCGGCTGGCCCGTCGTGGTGGCGTTGCGCTTGCGCGCCGCGCCCACGACGGTCTCGTAGGCGCCCCGGGCGCAGCCCAGCATGACGCCCGACAGGACGTAGGGCCCGAGCGCCAGCATGGGCAGGCGGAACAGGGGCGAGGGATTGAGCGTCGAGCCGGCGTGCGGCTTGCCGTTCATCGACCAGGCCGAGATCGTGCGGACGTCCGGCACGAACAGGTTCCTGATCTCGACGTCCTTCGAGCCGGTCCCGGAGAGGCCGACGGCATGCCAGGTGTCTATGATCTCGTACTGCGAGCGATGGACCAGGGCGAAGCGCTGATCGACCGGCGGACCGTCGTCGCGTTCGCGCAGCATGAAGCCCAGCATGTTCCAGTCGGAATTGTCGACGCCGGACGAGAGCGGCCAGCGGCCCGAGACCTCGTAGCCGCCCTCGACCTTGCGGCCGCGGCCGGCCGCGAAGATCAGCGAGGTGGCGATCAGCACGTCGGGCGAGCCGTCCCACAATTCGTCCTGCACCTCGGGGTGAAAGTAGCCCAGCATCCAGTGGTGGCTGGAGAGATTGCCGAGGTTCCACGCGGTCGACGGGCAGACGCGCGCGATCTCGGCGCAGGTATCGACCAGAATGCCGACGTCCAGATCGGCGCCGCCGACGCGCGCCGGCTGGACCATGCGGAAGAGGCCGGTGCGGTGCAGGTCGCGCTCGGTGTCGTCGGGCAGGCGCCGCAGCTTCTCGCAGGCCCCGGCGCGGGCCGCGATCGCCGGTACCACCGCGCGGGCGCGGTCGAGCATCTCTTCGTAAGTGACGCCGGCGAACGAAACCGGCGCACTGGGCAACGTCGCCGACGGTGTCCAGTCGGCGGTCCGTTGGGTCCGCATATCGAATTTCCTCCCGGCGATTTGCCGTCGTCTTGGCCGCTTGTTCTTGTCGAGAACGATGCTTGTGTCGCGCGTTCAGGTCAAGTGACCTAATTCGTTGGTCGATTGACCCTGCCGCACGCGATCACGATACTTTGCGCCAACCAGACAGCGCTCGGGAGGAACGGAAGATGGCGATCAAGGTGCTCGAACTTCATCATCAGGGCGTGCGGATCGACGCCGACGACAAGACGATCGAAGACCTCAAGAATTTCTACAAGGGCGTGCTCGGTCTCGAGCACGATACCGGACGGCCGGAAATTCCAGGCATTCCCGGCATGTGGATCAACATCGGCGAAGTCGGGCAGATCCATCTGATCGGCGGCGACCTGCCCTCGCGCTTCGCGCAAGCGCCGGACAAGGATCCGACCTTGCCGCATGTCGCGCTGGCCGTCGAGAACATCGTCGAGACCAAGGCCGAACTCGACCGGCTCGGCGCGGATTATTGGTCGCTCAAGGGGGCGACGGGTCCCGACGCCGAACAGCTCTTCCTCAAAGATCCCTGCGGCAACATGGTGGAACTCCACCAGTTCGACAAATGCCGCTGCCGCCTCAAGAGCCGCGTGAAGACGGCCTAGCGTCCGACCGGCGCGGCGAGGCCGGCGCAGACGAACGGCACGATCTCGCGGATGGCGGTTTCCATGTCCGCGGGATCGCAGCGCCCCTGGGAGATCGCCTCGAGGCGGCCGGGCTGCAGCAGGGTCCACACGTAGGCACCCATCATGAAGTAGTAGCGCCAGTAGAGCGTCTTCGCCGGGATCTTCGGCAAAGCGCGCCGGATGGCGTCGACATAGAGCGCGTTGGTCTCGTCGTAGATGCCGGCGCGCACGAGGCTCGCGGTATCGTCGGGATCGGTGAACAGGCGCGCATGCATCTGCATCGAGGCCCGTCGTCCGCCGGCCCGCGGTTCGGCCATCAGCAGCGGGCGGACCAGCGCATCGACCAGCACGTCGAGCGGGACGATGCCGCGCGGATAACGTGCCTGCGCCTCCAGCAGGAGCTGGCGCCGCCGCTCGGTGACTTCTGTGCCGTGCCGCGCCACGACCGCCTCGAAGATTGCGCGCTTGGACTCGAAGTAATAGTGCAGCTGGCCGACGTTCACGCGGGCATGGCTGGCGATGGCGCGGGTGGTCGCGCCGCCGTAGCCGACACGCCCGAACAGCTCCTCGGCCACGTCGAGAATGCGTTCCGGCAGGCTGGGACGGCTGGCCTTCTTGCGCCGCGCGGGAGCGGGCTTCGGTTTCCTGGCGATTGTCTTTCTTGCCACAACACATCCTGCTGAAGATTGCCGGGCTTCTCATAGAGCCAAGCCGGATGGTTTTCCATGGTGGCTGCAGGATCTCCCGGCGTCGTGCTAGAAAGTGCCCATGAAAACCAAGCTTCTCGGCCGTACCGGCATCTCCGTCTCCGAACTCTGCTTCGGCACCATGTCCTTTGGCGGCGATGCCGACGAGGCCACCTCGGCTGCGATGTACAAGGCGGTGCGCGACGCCGGCATCAACTTCTTCGACACGGCCAACGAGTACAACAAGGGCAAATCCGAGGAGATCCTGGGCCGGCTGGCGAAGGATCATCGCGACGAGCTGGTGCTGACCACCAAGTGCTTCAACAAGACCGGTCCCGACGTGAATGCCGGCGGTGCCAACCGGCGTCATGTCGTGCAGGCCGTCGAGGCCAGCCTGCGCCGCCTGCAGACCGATCGCATCGACGTTCTGTTCCTCCATCGCTTCGACGCGGTGACGCCGATCGACGAGATGATGCGCGGCCTCGAAGACCTCGTTCGCTCGGGCAAGGTGATCTATCCGGCGGTCAGCAACTGGTCGGCGTGGCAGACTCAGCGCGCGGTCGACATCCAGGAGCGCAACCACTGGGCGCGGCTGCAGGTCATCCAGCCGATGTACAATCTGGTGAAGCGCCAGGCCGAGGTCGAGCTGCTGCCGATGGCGGCGGCCAACGGCATCGGCGTCATTCCCTACAGCCCGGCGGCCGCCGGTCTCCTGTCGGGCAAGTATTTCGGTCAGGCGTCCGGCCGGCTCAAGACCAACAAGATGTACGAGGCACGCTACGGCGAGGAGTGGGCCTTCGAGACGGCCGAGAAGTACGTGGCACTCTGCAAGCAGAAGGGCCTGCATCCGGTCGGCGCCGCCATTGCCTGGGTGGGCGCTCACCCCGCGATCACCGCGCCCATCATCGGCGCGCGCAACCTCGACCAGCTCAAGGATTCGCTGGCGTCGGTGAAGATCGACATGACGCCGGAGCTGCGGGCGGAGATTTCCGATCTGTCGCGCACCCCGCCGCCGGCCACCGACCGCCTGGAGGAGCAGAAGATCGTGAAGGCCTGAGCCGGCTCAGCCCGGCTCCAGGCCTTTTGAGCGGAAGAGGGCCTTCGCTTCAGGCGTACCAAGGCTTTCGATCAGCGCCTTCGCCAGAGCCGGCTGTGCACTGTCGACAGGAATGCCGGCCACGAACACCGTGACCATGTGCAGGTCGCCGGGCAGGGGCCCGACGATCTCGATGCCGGGCACATGCAGGAGTTCCGGCACCTGCTGAACGGCGAGGTCGGCCTCGCCGCTGGCCAGGAACATGCCCGCATACCCTGAGGGCGGCGGGAACTTGGTCTTGGCGTGGATCTCGTCGGCGATGCCCATCCGATCCAGCAGCTTCGCGAAGTAAATGCCGCTGGCGCCACCGGCCGCGGGGTCGGTGTAGGAGATTGCCTTCGCGTCGAGCAGCGTGCGCCTCAGCGCCTCGGGCGTGGAGATGTCGGGTTTCGCCGCGCCTGCCTTGACGGCAATCGCTGTGGCCGAGCTGGCGATCACGACGTCGGACCCGGCGACGATCCCACCCGAGGCGAGCAGGGTGTCGGTGACCGCGCGGTTGAGGATCAGCGCGTCGGCCTTTCCGCCGGCCTGCAGCCGCTTCAGGAGCAGGGGTGCCGTGGCCCAGGTGATATCCAGCGTGCAGCCGTGCGCCTTCTGGAAGGCAGGGATCAGCGATTCGACGACGCCCTGGACCGCGATGGCGCTGAACACTCTCATGCGGGCTCCGGTCGGTCGCAGACGTCGATCCATTGGGCATTGACGAGGCTCGCCATGCGCATCAGGGACCGCACTCTGCTGATCGTCACCTCGGGCGACGCGCGGCTCATGCCTGCTGTGCCGTCCGGCTCGCTCCGAAGCGGGGCGCTGGAACGCCATGCTCGAACCTGCGAGGGGCGCCAAGGCTGTAGCGCGTGGTTTTGGAGGCCATGATGGTTGGCATCTTGCGAGAAGTGAAAGGTCCGTCACGACGTTCGGGAGGACAACTCTGTTGGAATTGGCGCTGTGCGTCCATGCCGAAAGCGATGTCATCCCGAACGCCGAGACCGACGCGCGGGAATCGATTGGAGAGCCGACCGGCAGCGCTCCGGAGGTCGTACCGCATGGTGGGCGGCGGCCCAGAATTTCCATGACAAATGCGGGGACGGCGGTACCGTCTGCCAAACACGCCCACGGGAGAAACGCATGCCGACGATCGACGCTCAGGTCCACTGCTACGAGCGCAATCACCCGGGCCGTCCGTGGACGGCCGTGCTGGCTGGTCCGCCCGAAGTAACCGCCGAGGACATGATCAAGGCGATGGACTCCGTCGGCGTCGACGGCGCGCTGCTGGTCTCGGTCTACACGATGTATCGCTGGGACGAGAGCTATGCGGTCGGTGTCCAGAAGGCGCATCCGGGGCGGTTCGGCGTCATCAAGCCGGTCGATGCCAACGATCCCAAGGTCGAGGGCACGATTGCCGACTGGGCGGCGATGGACGGCACGGTCGCGATCCGCATCATGTTCACGCCGGAGATTTCGACCGACGCCGCCGATCCCGGCATCAACCGCGTGCTGGCCGCCGCGGCCAAACACGGCCTGCCGGTCAACCTGATGGCGCGCGGGCGCCTGCCGCAGGTGGCCGAACTCGCCAGGCGCAATCCGAACACCACCTTGGTGATCGATCATCTCGGCCTCGAACAGCCGATGGCGCCGCCGGCGCCGAAGGAGCCGTGGCACGAACTGCCGAAGTTGCTGGCGCTGGCGGCGCACAATAACGTCGTCGTGAAGATCACCGGCGCCTGCACGCTCAGCCAGGAGAAGTTCCCCTACAAGGACATCTGGGACCCGCTGGGCCGCATCTTCGATGCCTTCACCCTGGACCGCTGCATGTGGGGCACCGACTGGACCCGCGCCGTGGCGCTGCTCACCTACAAGGAAGGCGTCGATTCCTTCCGGGTCACGGATCGCCTGTCCGACAGCGACCGCGCGACCTTGATGGGCGGCTCGCTGCAGAAGATCTACGGCTGGTCGCCGGCGAAGAAGTAGCGTCGCGACAGCGTCAGCCGTCGAGCGCGGCGCGGACTTTCGCGGCGAGTGCCGACACCGTGAACGGCTTGGGCAGCAGGGCGACCTCGCGACCCAGGATGCCGCTGTGGATCGCGGCGTTGCGCGCATAGCCCGTCGTGAAGAGGATCTTAACGTCGGGAAAGCGTGCGCCGACGATTTCGGCGAGCTGACTGCCCGTCATGCCGGGCATCACCATGTCGGTGAACAGAAGATCGATGCGGCCGATCGTCTGGAGAAGGGCGATGGCGCGGTCGCCGTCCTCTGCGACATGCACGCGATAGCCCAGCTCCGACAGGGCGGCGGCACTGACCTTGCGGACGCGCTCGTCGTCCTCGACCAGCAGGACGACTTCTCCGGGCATCGCCGGCAGGGCGGTGTCCTGCACGTCTTCGACGCGCGCCTCGTGTTCCCGGCCGAGGCGGCGCGCGAGATAGATGCGCACGGTGGTGCCGTGGCCGACCTCCGAATAGATCTTGATGTGGCCGCCCGACTGGCGAACGAAGCCGTAGACCATCGACAGGCCGAGGCCGGTTCCCTTGCCGACGGCCTTGGTGGTGAAGAAGGGGTCGAACACCTTCTCGAGCATGTCGGCGGCAATGCCCGAGCCGGAATCGGTGACGGAGATCATCACATACTGGCCCGCCGCCACCCCGGGATTTTCCAGCGCATAGCCGTCGTCGAGATGCGCATTGGCGGTCTCGATCGTCAGCGTGCCGCCGCCCGGCATGGCGTCGCGGCCGTTCACGGCCAGGTTGATGATCGCATTGTCGAGTTGGTGAGGGTCGACATTGGTGAGCCACAGGCCGCTGGCGAGCACCGTCTCGAGGTGAATGGTCTCGCCCAGGGTGCGGCGCAGCAGTTCCGACATCTGCAGGACCAGACGGTTGATACTGAGCACCTGGGGCACGAGCGGCTGCTGGCGGGAGAAAGCGAGCAGCCGCTGGGTGAGCTGTGCCGCCCGTTCGGCGCCTTCCTGCGCGCCGGCGAGGTAGCGTCGGACGATGGCCGGGTCGCCGCCGAGGCGACGGCCGGCGAGGTCGATGCCGCCCATGATGACTGCCAGCATGTTGTTGAAGTCGTGGGCGATGCCGCCGGTGAGCTGGCCGACGGCGTCCATCTTCTGCGACTGGCGCAGGGCTTCCTCGGTTCGGCGCAGCGTCTCCGCCGCCTCGCGCTCCGCCGTCACGTCGCGGCCCACGCAATGCAGCAGGCCTTCCTGCGGGAACACGATCCACAGGATGGTGCGCAGGCCGCCGTCCTTGTGCCGGTAGCGGTTCTCGACCTCGACAGTCGGGACGCGTTCCGACAATCTCCGGCCGGCGGCCTGCGTGGATGGCCTGTCCTCCGGATGGATGAACATGAAGTAGGAGCGTCCGATCAGCTCACGCTCGTTCCAGCCCAGCAGTGTCGTCCAGGCGGGGTTGACCGCGGAGATGATGGAGTCCTCGCCGGCCACCAACATCAGATCGGCCGAGAGCCGCCACATCCGGTCGCGGTCGGCGGTGCGTTCCGCGACCTGCTGCTCGAGCGTCTCGTTGAGCAGGGCGAGCGCATCGAGGGCGCCTTTGTGCTCCTCAATGTCGGTATTGGTGCCGACCCATCGCAGCACGTTGCCATCGGCATCGCGCAACGGCACGGCCCGCCCGAGATGCCAGCGATACATCCCGTCGGCGCGCCGCAGGCGGAATTCGGTCTGGTAGGTATCGCCCGAGGCAACGGCCGCCGCCCATCTCGCGCCGGCGCCCGCGATGTCGTCGGGATGGACGATCTTGTCCCAGGCCAGGCCGTCGAGCGTTCCCGGTGCGGTGCCGCTGAATTCGTAGACACGGTCGTTGAACCAGTCGAGCAGGCCATCCGGTCCCGAGGTCCAGACATGGTTGGGCACGGCCTGCGCAAACGTCCGGAACTGCGCCTCGCTTGCCCGCAAGGCGCGCTCGGCACGCACTTTTGCCGACGTCTCGACGACGATCGCCATGACGCCGGCCGGCGCGCCGTCGTCGTCGATCACGGGCGAATAGTCGAGGTTCATCCAGACCTGTTCCAGGACGCCGTGGCGGTTGAGCAGGAGTTCCTGGTCGCGATAGGCCAGCGTGTCGCCGGCGAGGCCGACCTTCATGACGTTGTCGTTGAAGTCGGCCACTTCCGGCCAGCCTTCGCGCACCCTGGATCCGAGCAGGCTGGGATGCCGGCCCGCGGCGAAATCGGAATAGGCATCGTTGTAGATCATGACGCCGTCGACGCCCCACAGGGTGACGATCGGCACCGGCGAACGGAGGATCAGTCCGACGGTCGTCCGCAGGCTCTGTGGCCATCCATCGATGGGGCCGAGCGGAGTCCGTGCCCAGTCGAAGGCGGCGATCAACTCGCCCAAGGCTCCGCCGCCGGACAGGAAGCCCCGGTGTCTGGCCGAACCTTCTTGGGACTTCGTCACGCGCCTTTGCCTAAAGGGCCTTCAGCGCTTCATGGACGTCGTCGACATGGCCCGCAACCTTGACCTTGCGCCAGATCTTCCTGACCATGCCGTCCCCGTCGATCAGGAAGGTGGCGCGGTCGATGCCCATATATTTGCGACCGTAGAGGCTTTTTTCGATCCAGGTCTCGTATTTTTCGCAGACCTTGCCGTCCTCGTCCGACACCAGCGGGAAATTGAGCTCGTACTTGGCCTTGAACTTGTCGTGACGCGCCACGCTGTCCTTAGAGACGCCGACCACCTGGGCCTTCAGCTTCTTGAAGGCGGCCGCCCCGTCGCGAAAGCCGCAGGCCTCGGTGGTGCAGCCCGGCGTGTCGTCCTTGGGATAGAAATAGAGCACCACCGGCTTGCCGCGCAGGTCCGACAGCTTGAGCTTGCCGCCGCCATCGGTCGCTGCGGTGAAATCCGGGGCCTTCTTGCCTTCGACGACGCTCATTTCCTGCTCCTCGGTTGCCAGCCGGAAGCCAGGCCCGGCGTCTCCACAATCCGCTCGTATATAGCACGCGCGATCTTCGATTCGGTTTCGATCCGCGCCCGCAGTTCGGCAAGGTCGGTCGCCCCTTCGGTGGCCGCGATCAGGCGCTGCTGGCCTTCCGGGGCTTTGTTCTCGTCGAAGGCGGCCTCGTCGCCGTTCAGGGTGAGCCGCAGCAGGCTCTGGACGTCCGACAGCAGCGTCCTCGTGGCGCGCAGCCTGTCGGCATCCGCCGCATCGATCAGCCCTGCGGCCGCCAGGCGCCGCAGCATCTCGGCCGGATGCGGGTCGAGGATGCCGGGATGTTCGCAGGCGTGACGCAGCGCGAGGTACTGCGCCACGAAGTCGATGTCGAACAGGCCGCCGGGCAGGTGCTTGAAATCCCACAGGCTCTTGGGCGGCGCATGCTGGGCGATGCGGTCGCGCATGTCGGCGACGTCGCGGACCAGCGTCGCCGGGTCGCGCGTGCGGCAGAGGGTGGCCTTCACGTTCTCGCTCAGGCGTTCGACCAGTTCCAGCGGGCCGTGGATCACGCGCATCCGCGTCAGCGCCATATGCTCCCACGTCCACGACGACTGCGCGTGATAGGTTTCGAAGCCCTCCAGCGAATTGGCGAGCGGCCCGGAGCGGCCCGACGGCCGCAGACGCATGTCGACCTCGTAGAGCGCCCCCTCATTGGTGTGGGCCGTCAGCGCCGTCACGATCTTTTGGCTCAGCCGCGTGTAGTACTGGATGGCCGACAGGGGCTTCGCGCCGTCGGACGCTTCCATGCCGACGGGTATGTCGTAGACGAAGATCAGGTCGAGGTCGGACGTGGCCGACATCTCGCGGCTGCCGAGCTTGCCCAGGCCAAGAACGGCCAGCCTCTGGCCCTGGAAGCCGCCATGGGCCTCGGCGAAGCGTTGCTCCACACGGTCGCAGAGCGCGGAGATGGTGGCGGCGGCGATGTCGGAATAGGCGAGGCCCGCCTCGGCGGGCGTGACGATGCGCTTGAGCTGCTGGACGCCCACCTGAAAGCGGCGGTCATTGGCCCAGCGACGTGCCAGATCGAGGATATCCTGCTCGTGGTCGACGCGAGCGAGCGTCGCGGCGAGATCTGCTTTCATCTCCGAGGTCGGGGGCAGCGGCCGGTAGAAGTCGGGCGAGAGCACCGAATCCAGAAGGAGGGTGCGGCGCGCGAGGTGGGCGGCGAGGCCCGGCGCGCTGCCCATGATGGTGGCCAGCAATTCGAGCAGTGCAGGGTTGGCCTTGAACAGCGAGAAGAGCTGTACGCCCGCCGGCAGGTTGCTGAGGAACAGGTCGAAATTCAGCAGCGCCTGATCGGGCGCGGCCGTGCCTCCTAACTCCTTCAGCAGGCCGGGCATCAATTCGGTGAGCAGCTCGCGGGCGCGGGCCGTCGCGGTCGAGCGGAAGCGGCCATGGTGCCAGCGTCGCACGATGCCGGCGGCGGCCGGGGCGTCGCGAAAGCCCAGCGACTTCAGGGTCTCCAGAGTTCCCGGATCGTCGTCGGTGCCGGTGAAGACCAGGTTCCCGCCCGGGCCGGCGAGGCTCGGCGCGTCCTCGAAGAGGTTGGCGTAGTGGCCCTCGACGAGGCGCAAGGTCTCCAGAAGTTCTTCCTGGAACGCCTGCGACGTGTCGTAGCCCAGAAAGGTCGCGACGGCGGCGACGCCCGGTTCGTCGGCCGGTATCGAATGGGTCTGGCGGTCGTCGATCATCTGCAGGCGATGCTCGACCCGACGCAGGAAGCCGTAGGCCTCGATCAGCTCGTCCGCCGCCGTGCCGGTGATGTGACCTGCGGCCGCGAGTGCCCGGAGCGTCGGGCAGGTGGCGCGCAGCCTGAGGGAGGGATTGCGGCCGCCGAAGATGAGCTGCTGGGTCTGGGCGAAGAATTCGATCTCGCGGATGCCGCCGCGGCCGAGCTTCACATTGTGGCCCAGGACCTTGACGGTGCCGCCGCCGCGATGGGCATCGATCTGCCGTTTGATCGAATGGATGTCGTGGATCGCGGCGAAATCGAGATGCTTGCGCCAGATGTAAGGGGTCATGTCGGCGATGAAGGCGGCTCCGACGGCTTCGTTGCCGGCCACCGGGTGCGCCTTGATCATGGCGGCGCGTTCCCAGTTCTGGCCGACGCTCTCGTAATAGAGTTCGGCCGCCTGGACCGACATCGCGAGCGGGGTCGAGCCGGGGTCGGGGCGAAGCCGGAGGTCGGTCCGGAAGATGTAGCCGTCGGCGGACGTCTCCGACATCAGCTGCACCAGCAGGCGCGCGGCGCGCACGAAGTGGCGTGACAATTGCTCGTTGCCGGCCAGCGCCGGGGCATCGCGGTCGTAGAAGAGGATGAGGTCGATATCGCTCGAATAGTTGAGTTCGCCGGCACCCAGTTTTCCCATGCCCAGCACGGTGAAGGCCGCCGCATCGGGCGTTCCGCCGATCGTGAGCTGCCCGTCACGCTCGAGCTGGAGGAGGATCGAATCGGTGAGGGCGCGCAGGCAGCCTGAAGCGAAGTCGCTGAGCTGGCCGGTGATGCGGTCAAGCGGCCAGGCGCCCGCGATGTCGGCGACGCCGACGGCGAGCGCCACGCGGCGCTTGAGGCGGCGAAGCGTGGACGCGATGTCCGCCGGTGCGGCGCCGCTGGAGGCGTCGCTTCGGGCTGCGGCAAGTTCGGCCATCAGGTCGGCCGCGGCGGCGTCCGGGCCACGACGCCATAGATCGGTCATAAAAATCGGGCTCTGTAGCACCGTCTCGGTCAGGTAGGGGCTGTTGCCGAACAGAGCATCAAGCAGGGCGACGGCCGAGGCATCATCCGGTCGCGCGGCGCGCTCATCCCAGCGCGTCCACGCCACGGCTTGCCGCTCCCGATCGTGCGGACGTGGAAGGCGGGCGGTCGAAAGCCAAGACATTCAATGTGTTGACGGGTAAATTCGCATTGTCGTTGGCACGCTTGCCCAAGCGCGCCATCGTCGTCAAGAAACGGAAAGAGTCGAGTTTGGTCAAGCGGACCTGCCGGGTAGTCCTAAGCGTAGCGGTCGGTATGGTGCTCGCCGTCACCGCGGTGGCAGTTGTTGCGGCGCTTCGGCTGATGGCAGGCCCCGTCGATCTCGACTTTATGAAGCCGCGGATTGTCCGCCTCATCGACGCGCCGGGCAACGACATCCACCCGGACTTCGACCGAATATACTTCGAATGGAGCAGCATAAGCCGGCCGATCAGGCTGGCGTTCACGGGGCTGCGCTTCACCAACGAACAAAATCAGGTCATCGCAACGGCGCCTGAGGCGTCGCTCACCTTCGAGCCGCGCTCGGTCGTCCAGGGCATGCTGCTGCCGACGTCGATCACGATCACCCGGCCCGTCATCGAGGCCGATATCGCGCGCGAGGGCGGGGTATTCCAGAGAATATTCACGTCGCAGGGAGATGGTTCGCAGGGCGAGGCGGTGTCGCTTCTGGTCGACCAGCTGCTGGCCGAACCGAACTACAAGTCACTGATCGGCCAGCTCGATGCGGTGTTGATCGAGCGGGCCAATGTCACCGTCAGGGATCTGAAATCGGGACTGACCTGGACCGCACCGGATGCCAATGCGCAGCTTCGCCGCGACGCTGCCGGCGTCTTCATCACGGCCAATGCCCGCTTCGTCGGCCACGGCGACCCCTTCGACCTCTCGCTGGCCGGTGTCTACACGCGCGACCGCAGCCGCATCTCGCTTGAGGCCAAGGTTTCGGGCTTCAAGCCGTGGATTTTCGCCGATCTTTCGTCCGATCTCGCCGTCCTGCGCGGCGTCGACATTGCCTTGTCCGGCCGCCTGCAGATCGAAGGGACGGGCACGGGCGAGGTCAGGACGGTGGCCGTCGACATCACCGGCGGAAACGGCAGCGTGACCCTTCCCGGTATCTTGCCGGTGCCCCACAAGGTACAGGCGATGACGGCGCGATTCAGCGTCGACAACGTCGAGCACACCTCGAAGATCGAACGTGTCGACTTCGATTTTGGAGCTGCAAAGGTCGTCATCACCGGCGCGGGCCAGCGCTCCGAAAACGAGCGCCGCTTCGCCGGCCGCGCCGAGGTGCGGCAAATTCCGGTCGACAGGCTGGGCGACTATTGGCCCCTGGAGTTCGCGGAGGGCGGCCGTCAATGGTCGATCGCCAATGTGAGCAACGGCACGGTGGACGTGGCGGCCGAGTTCGCGCTGAGTGCGCCCGCCGAGGATCTCCCGGCCCTGAAGGTCGAACGCCTGGCCGCCTTTCTCGACTATGGCGGCCTGACCGTGCGCTACATGTCGCACATGCCCGAAATCAGGGACGTGTCGGGCAAGGCTCGCTACGAGGGCAACACCCTGCATTTCGACGTCGCGCGCGGCACTGCGGTCAATCTCACGGTTGCGAACGGCACGATTGACCTGACAGATCTCGACAAGCCGGTTCAGAGGGCGGAGATCAGGTTGCCGATCACAGGCTCGGCACAGGACGTCATCCGCTTCGTGTCACGGCCCCGATTGGGCCTGCCCAGGGAGGTGCTCTACGATTATCGCCGGCTGGGCGGCAACGTCGCGGTCGACGTGTCGCTCGGCTTCCCCCTGATCGACGCGCTGACCGTCGCCGAACTCGAGATCGCCGCCGATGCGCAGCTCACCTCCTTCTCGCTGAAGGACGTACTGGGTGAGGTCGATCTCACCGAGGCGACGGCACGCGTGAAGTACGGCAATTCCGAGCTGATCGTCACGGGGCAGGGCAAACTGGACGGCAGCCCGGTCGACGTGACGTGGCGCGAACTGTTCGCGGCCAAGGCTCCCTTCCGCCGGCGCTACGAGGTCAAGGGCACGGTGCCGGCCACCATCGTCGCCAAGGCGGGATTTCCGTCGGTCGAACCCTATGTCGTCGGCCCCGTCGGCACCACGCTGCAATACCAGGTCGCCACCAACGGCACCGGTGAAGTCACGGGTCGCTTCGATATGAAGGCGGCAAAACTGGCCGTGACGCCGATTGCCTGGAGCAAGGAAGCGGGCACGGAGGCGCTTGCGACCATGACCCTGAAGCTTGCCGCCGGCGGCAAGATCACGACGGCCGACTTCGACGGCCGCGGCAACGGGTTGCAGGCCAAGGGCCAGGTGCGCTTCGGCAGCGACAGCAGCGTGCAGCAGATCAGCCTCCAGCAGCTCAAGCTCGGCCAGACCGACATGACCGTCGACTGGCGACGGAATCCGGGCGGTGTCGACGTTGCGATCAAGGGACAGTCGCTCGAGTTCCAGCGTGTCCGCGACATGCTGAACGCCCGCGACGCCGCCGTCGGGCGCGAGCCGAAGGGGGTGGCCTCGGTCTCGCGGACCAGCACCAAGGCGACGGTTCAGTTGCAGAACGTCGTCGTGAAGCGAGGGTCCCTCGGTTACCTCAACGGCCGCCTCGAATTCATCGGCGACCGCGTCGCCGCCGCCGATCTCACGATGGGGGGCGGCAAAGGCTCGACCCTTCGTGTCACGCCCACCGCGCAAGGCCGCGCGCTGTTCTTCTATGTGGCCGACTTCGGCCAATTGCTGAACGAGGCGGGCTGGATGGACGGGCTGGTCAACGGCTACCTGCACATCGAAGGGAAATTCAACGACACCTGGGCCGACCCGCCGCTCGAGGGCACGCTGAAGATGGGTCCATTCCGGCTCCAGCGCGTGACAGCGCGTCGCGACGTCGGGACGCTCAACTCGGCGATCGACGGGCTGGACAGCGCGGGCAATGCCCTGCAGCAGTTCGACAGTCTGAGCGCCGGCCTGACGAAGGCGGGGGATCGCATCCAGATCCGCAACGGTCGCACCAGCGGCCAATCGATAGGCCTCACGACTCAGGGCGTCATCGACATCGGCCAGGACACGGCACGGCTGAACGGCGTCGTCGTGCCGGCCTTCGCGCTGAACAATCTCCTGTCCAACGTGCCGCTGCTCGGGACGCTGCTCACCGGCGGCAAGGATGGCGGGCTGTTTGCCATTTCCTACCAGCTTCACGGGCCGTTCGACGACCTGAAGACGGACGTCAACATGATGTCGGCGGTGACGCCGGGCGCCTTGCGCGAACTCTTCACCGCACCCGCCACTGCCGGCCCAACACCGCCGCAGCCCGCCGGGTCGCAGGAGATGCAGCGCGTGCCCTGATCGTTGCTAGACGACGCGCACTAGTACGTGCCGTTTGCGGCCGGCCGAGAGCTTCAGCGTTCCGTCCGAATCGAGATCGGCTTCGCCCACCATCATCGTGTCGGTCGCGATCGGCCTGTCGTTCAGCCTGCCGCCGCCGCCCTTGATGAGCTTGCGCGCCTCGTTCTTGCTGTCGGCAAGCCCGGCCTCGTGCATCAGATCGAACGCCGCGACGCCGGCCTTCAGCCGGGCGAGCGGCAGTTCCACGGTCGGCAGCGTGTCGGCCTTGGCGCCTTCCTCGAAGGTGCGTCGTGCCGTTTCGGCCGCGCTCTCGGCGGCCTGCTTGCCGTGGGCCAGGGTCGTGACCTCGGTGGCCAGGATCTTCTTGGCCTCGTTGAGCTCCTGGCCCTGCAGTGCCTCGAGCCGCGCGACCTCCGACAGGGGGAGGTCGGTGAAGAGCTTGAGAAAGCGGCCGACGTCGGCGTCCTCGGTGTTGCGCCAGTACTGCCAGAAGTCGTAGGGCGAGAGCCGCTCGGGATTGAGCCAGACCGCGCCCGCTGCGGTCTTGCCCATCTTGGCGCCCGAGGCGGTCGCGAGCAGCGGCGAGGTGAGCGCGAACAGTTCGGCGCCCTGCATGCGACGGCCGAGGTCGGCGCCCATGACTATGTTGCCCCATTGGTCCGAGCCGCCCATCTGGACGATGCAGTCGTGGCGCTTGTTCAGCTCCACGAAATCGTAGGACTGCAGGATCATGTAGTTGAATTCGAGAAACGAGAGCGGCTGGTCGCGCTCGAGCCGCAGCTTCACGGAATCCATGGTGAGCATGCGGTTGACCGAGAAGTGCCGGCCGACGTCGCGCAGCAGCGGGATGTAGAGAAGGCCGTCGAGCCAGTCGGCGTTGTTGGCCATCACCGCATCGGTCGCGCCCTCGCCGAACGCGAGGTAGTTGGCGAAGCTTCTCTTGATGCTCGCCATGTTGGCGTCGATCTGCGCCGTGGTCAGGAGCTGGCGCGTCTCGTCGCGGCCCGACGGGTCGCCGACCTTGGTCGTGCCGCCGCCCATCAGCGCGATCGGCTTGTGGCCGCTCTTCTGCCACCAGCGCAGCAGCATGACCTGCAGCAGGTGGCCGACATGCAGAGAATCGGCGGTGCAGTCGAAGCCGATATAGGCGGTGCGGACGCCGCTCGACAGCAATTCGTCGAGGCGCACGGTATCGCTGCACTGATGCACCATGCCGCGCTCGTGCACGATGCGCATGAAATCCGACTTGAAGTCCGCCATCTCGCCGTCCGGCCGTTTGTTCCTGAAGGGCGGCGGGTGTAACACATTCCCGCCATGCCATCATCTCCCCTGCGAGCCCTCGGCCTGATGAGCGGCACCTCGCTCGACGGTGTCGATGTGGCGCTGATCGAAACCGACGGCGAGCGGATCGCGTCGTTCGGCGCAAGCCTGACCGTGGCCTATACGGACGAGGTGCGGCGCACGATCCGTGCGGCGTTCGGGGCCGAGCAGCCCTCGCACGCGACGCGTGCGGCCGAGCGCGCCGTGACGGCGGCACACGTGGCGGCTGCGGAGCGCTGGTCGAGCAAGCGGGGGATCGCCCTGTCGTCCCTCGACCTCGTGGGCTTCCACGGCCAGACCATCACGCACCGGCCGGAGAAGCGCTTCACCTGGCAGATCGGCGACGGCGCCGCCCTCGCGCGTGCGTTGGGCGTGCGGGTCGTCAACGACCTGCGCACGGAAGACGTGGCGGCGGGCGGGCAGGGCGCGCCGCTGGTGCCGGTCTATCACGCGGCCCTCGCGGCGGGCCTGCCGCGGCCGCTCGCCGTCGTGAACATCGGCGGCGTGGGCAATGTCACCTGGATCGGCGACGACGATTCGCTTCTGGCTTTCGACACGGGGCCCGGCAATGGCCCGATCGACGATTGGTGCGCGCGCCGCGCCGGGCAGCGCTACGACAAGGATGGCGCGCTGGCGGCGGCGGGCACGGTCGACCGCGGGCGTGTCGAGCGCTTCAGCGAGCATCGCTTCTTCGCCCGGGTGCCACCCAAGTCGCTCGATCGCGGCGACTTCAACGACGCCTGGGCCGAAGGCCTCAGCGTGGCCGATGGTGCCGCCACGCTGACGCGTGGCACGGCTCGCGCCATTGCGCTTGCGGCGCGGCACTTTCCGGCGGCGGTATCGCAATGGGTGATCTCCGGCGGCGGCGCGCGCAATCCCTTGCTGCTACGCGCTATCGCCGAGGAGACGGCGGGCAGGGTCGTGACCGCGGCGGATCTCGGATGGGACGGCGACGCGCTCGAAGCGCAGGCCTTCGCGTTCCTCGCGGTGCGATCCCTGCGTGGCCTGCCGCTGACATTTCCCGGCACCACCGGCGTGCCGCATCCGATGACGGGCGGCCGCCTCAGCGAGCCGTAATCCCCTGAGCGAGCCGCAATCCAAGGAGCCCCGATCAGGGCTCCTTGTTGCTCGTCGCGCGGCCCGGCGGCGTGAGCAGGCTCTGGGTGACGTACTTGTCGACATCGACCGCGAGCTTGTCGAGCGAGTCGTGGAAGAAGTGATTGGCGCCCTTGATGGTGCGCGACTCGACGGTGATGCCCTTCTGCAGTGAAAGGCGGGCCACCAGCTTCTGGATGTCGGCCTGCGGTACGACTTCGTCCTTTTCCGCCCCGACGATGAGCCCGGACGAGGGGCAGGGGGCGAGGAAGGCGAAATCGTAGGAGTTGGCGGGCGGCGCGACCGAGACGAAGCAATCGATCTCGGGACGGCGCATCAGGAGCTGCATGCCGATCCAGGCGCCGAACGAATAACCTGCGATCCAGCACGACTTGGCATCGGCATTCATGCCCTGCAGCCAGTCGAGCGCGGCGGCGGCGTCGGACAGTTCGCCCATGCCGTTGTCGAAGCGTCCCTGGCTGCGACCGACGCCGCGCGTGTTGAAGCGCAGCACGGAGAAGCCGCGGTTCACGAACACGTGGAACAGGGAGAAGACGACCTTGTGGTTCATCGTCCCGCCATATTGCGGGTGCGGATGCAGGATCAGCGCGATCGGCGCGCGTTCTTCCTTGCTCTGGTGATAGCGACCTTCGAGACGACCCTCGGGGCCGGTAAACATCACGTCAGGCATCGAAACTCCGGTTCTTCACCCTGCTCGACCCTCCGGTCGTAACCGATTCGGCGGTGGCTTCGGGGGGATTCTTGATACTTGACCAAACTACTGGGATTTATTAAATCCGAGCCACGCAGTTGGTTTTTGCCCAGAACCCCAGTCTGGGGCGTTGGCATATCTTAGTAACGCCTTGGTTTTCAAGAACTTTAGGCGTTTCCGTAGCGAAGACTGGCCGATTGTGGCCGCGAGGAGGATGCTGTGAAGCTCAGCACCAAGGGACGTTACGCCGTAATGGCGATGGTCGATCTGGCTCGCCACGCCCAGGCGAAGCCCGTTTCCCTGTCCGATATCGCCACCCGGCAGGAAATCTCCCTGTCATATCTCGAGCAGCTTTTTGCCCGCCTGCGTCGCGCCGGTCTGGTGAAGAGCGTGCGCGGTCCCGGCGGCGGCTATCGGCTGGCCCGGGGCTCGGCAGACACAAGGGTGTCGGAAATCATCCTTGCGGTCGACGAGCCGATCAGCGCCACGCGCTGCACCGAGATGGGGGCTACCGGCTGCCGGGCCGACCGCAGCAAGTGCCTGACGCACGATCTGTGGGAAGAACTCGGCAACCAGATTCACCTGTTTCTGAACTCGGTGACCTTGCTCGACGTGCTGGAGCGCAAGCTCGCCCCGCGCTTCCTCGAGGCGCCGTCGGCCGCGAATTCCGACACGATGGCGGCGGCCGGCTAGGTCGGCCCTTTATTCTGGATCTCGCGATGTCCCGCTCCGTCTATCTGGATCACAACGCCACCAGCCCGCTGAGGCCGGCGGCGTTCGACGCCATGGTCGAGGCGTTGCGTACGGGCGGCAATCCGTCGTCGGTCCATGGTTCTGGCCGCCGGGCGCGCGCGATCGTCGACAAGGCCCGCCACGACGTTGCCTCGCTCGTGGGAGCCTCGCCGTCCGAGACGATCTTCACGTCGGGCGGCACCGAAGCCAATAACCTTGCCCTGTCGGGCGCCGGGCGCCGGCGTGTGCTGGTGTCGGCCGTCGAGCATGACAGCGTGCGCCGCGCCGTGCCGGAGGGGGAAATCCTTCCCGTCGACGGCAACGGCGTTCTCGACCTCGCTGCGCTGGAGACCGCGTTGGCAGCGTCGGCCGAACCGGCGCTGGTGTCGGTGATGCTGGCCAACAATGAGACCGGGGTGTTGCAGCCGGTCGCGGAGGTCGTGCGGCTTGCCCGGAGGGTCGGCGCTCTCGTGCATTGCGACGCCGTCCAGGGAGCAGGGAAGGTGGCCGTCGACCTTCATGGTCTCGGCGTCGACTATCTCAGCCTGTCCGCCCACAAGCTGGGTGGTCCGACCGGGGTCGGGGCGCTCGTGGCGCGGCGGGGTGCACCGCTTGCGCCGGATCGCCGGGGCGGGGGGCAGGAATCCAATCGTCGCGCCGGTACCGAGAATGTCTCGGGCGCTGCGGGCTTCGGCGCGGCCGCCGCGCAGGTGGTTCGAGGCCTTGATGTGACGGGGCTTCGCGACAGGCTCGAATTTTCTCTTGTCCAGATTGCGCCCGATGCAAGGGTCTTCGGTGCAGGGACTGCAAGGGTCGGTAATACGACCTGCATTTCGATGCCGGGTGTTACCGCCGAGACGCAGGTCATGGCGCTCGATCTTGGCGGTGTCTGTATCAGTGCGGGGGCGGCTTGTTCCTCGGGCAGGGTGCAGCGGTCGCCGGTCCTGGTGGCCATGGATGTGCCGGCCGCGGAAGCGGCCTGTGCGATCAGGATAAGTCTGGGATGGAATACCGAGCCGGCCGATATCGAAAGCTTGATCACCGCATGGCAGAGCCTATATATCCGAGTGACGCACTCGGATATTTCCCACACTCATTCCAGGTCAAAGGCAGCGTAGGAGTTTCAAGGGGTTAGCATGACAGCCATTACCCAGATCCGGCGCAACGATCAGCCGATTTACCTGGATTACCAGGCCACCACGCCGATGGACCCGCGGGTCCTTGAGGCGATGATGCCATATTTTACCCATAAGTTCGGGAATTCGGGCTCACGCAGCCACGCCTATGGCTGGGAAGCCGAGGAAGGCACCGAGAAGGCGCGTGGGCAGGTCGCCCGGTTGATCGGGGCGGACGAGAAGGAAGTGATCTTCACCTCCGGCGCCACCGAGTCGAACAACCTCGCCATCCGCGGCGTGGCCGAGTTCTACAAGGACCGGAAGAACCACATCATCACCACGGTGACCGAGCACAAGTGCGTGCTCGATACCTGCCGCCATCTCGAGCAGCAGGGTTTCGAGGTCACGTATCTGCCGGTCCAGCAGGACGGCCTGCTCGATCTCGACGTGCTGCGCGCGGCGATCACCGACAAGACGGTGCTGGTCTCGGTTATGGCGGTGAACAACGAGATCGGCGTCATCCAGCCGCTCGCCGAGATCGGCAAGATCTGCCGCGAGAGCAAGGTGTTCTTCCATACCGACGCGGCCCAGGCCGCCGGCAAGATCGCGCTCGACGTCGAAGCAATGAACATCGATCTGATGAGCATCTCGGGTCACAAGATTTACGGCCCCAAGGGGATCGGTGCGCTCTATGTCCGGCGCAAGCCGCGCGTCCGGCTGGTGCCGATGATCGTCGGCGGCGGCCAGGAGCGCGGCTTCCGGTCCGGCACCTTGCCGACGCCGCTTTGCGTGGGCCTGGGCGAGGCGGCCGAGATCTGCATGAAGGAAATGGATGCCGAGGCCCAGCGGCTCAAGAAGTTGCAGGACCGCATGCTGAACGGGCTGCGGGCCAAGCTCACGGACATCGTCGTCAACGGCGACCTCGAGCGCCGTATCCCGGGCAACCTCAACATCAGCTTCGCGTATGTCGAAGGTGAGTCGCTGATGATGGGCATCAAGAACCTGGCAGTCTCGTCCGGTTCGGCCTGCACCTCCGCCTCGCTGGAGCCCAGCTACGTGCTGCGCGCGCTCGGCGTCGAGGAAGAGATGGCCCACACGTCGCTGCGCATCGGCCTCGGTCGCTTCACGACCGAGCACGAAGTCGACACCGCGGTCGACGAGCTGGTGCGCCACGTCAACAAGCTGCGCGAGATGAGCCCGCTCTGGGAAATGGCGCAGGAAGGCATCGACATTAAGTCCATCGAATGGGCGGCCCACTGAGCTTTGCCTTCTGGGCGGCGCATCGGAATTTGAGGAGAGTGCCATGGCTTACAGCGAAAAGCTGATCGATCACTACGAGAACCCCCGCAACATCGGCTCGTTCGACAAGACGTCCGAGGATGTCGGTACCGGCCTGGTCGGCGCGCCGGCCTGCGGCGACGTGATGAAGCTGCAGATCAAGGTCGGCGCGGACGGGCTGATCGAAGACGCCAAGTTCAAGACCTTCGGCTGCGGCTCGGCGATCGCCTCCAGCTCGCTCGTCACCGAGTGGGTCAAGGGCAAGACGATCGACGAGGCCGAGACCATCAAGAACACCGACATCGCACGCCATCTCGCGTTGCCGCCGGTGAAGATCCACTGCTCTGTCCTCGCCGAGGACGCGATCAAGGCGGCGATCGCCGACTATCGCGCCAAGGCGACCAAGAAGGCCGAGTAGCTCACTCCGGAGCCAAGCTTATGACCACCACCAGCGAAACCTCCACGCCGGCAGCCCCGGCCGCGCCGCGGCCGCGCCGTCCCCGTCCGCAACTGATGAAGGTGACGCCGCTCGCCGCCGAGCGGGTCAAGGGGATGATCGAAGGGCGTGGCAAGCCGACGGCGGGTATCCGCATCGGCGTGCGTACCAAGGGCTGCTCGGGCATGAGCTACACGCTCGAGTTCGCCGACAAGCAGGAGCCGATGGACGAGGTCATCGAGGCCGAGGGCATCAAGCTGCTGGTCGATCCTAAGGCGTCGCTGTTTTTGATCGGCACGGAGATGGATTACGAGGAAGAGAAGCTGAAGTCGGGCTTCGTCTTCCGCAATCCGAACGAGAAGGGCCGCTGCGGCTGCGGCGAATCCTTCCACGTCTGAAGACCGGTCATGGATCATTTCGCGCGGCTGGGACTGCCGGCGGCGCTCGAACTCGACGCCGCGTCGCTCGACCGCGCCTACTTCGCGCTTCAGCGCCAATGGCATCCCGACCGTTTCGTCTCCAAGCCGCCCGAGGAGCGGGCGCGGGCTTCGGCCGAGGCTGCTTCCGTAAATGAAGCCTACCGAACCCTGAAGGATCCGCTGAACCGCGCCATGTACATGGCGGAGCGGGTGGGCGTGGAAATGCCGGGCGACGGCAGGACGATCGACGATCCGGACCTGCTGATGGAAGCCATGGAGGCACGCGAGGCGCTGCACGCCGCTGGCTCGCCGGAGGAGGTCGATCGGCTGGCCGCGGAAGCGCGGAACGACGTGCAAGAGTCGCTGGCCGGGCTGGGCAGTTTGTTCTTGGCAAACGACAGGGCCGCCATCAGAAAGGCCCTCCTTCGCCTGCGTTACCTCGACAAGTTCGCCGAGGAAGCGCGGGCGCGACGCATGAATGTTGATCGGTCGAACGCATGACCTTGCTGGAGATCCACGAGCCGGGCGGAACGCCGCTGCCGCATGCCGGCGAGGGCTCGCTGGCGGTGGGCATTGATCTCGGCACGACGAATTCCGTGGTGGCCATCGCCCGCGACGGCAAGCCCGCGGCCCTGCACGACGAGACGGGCCGGGCGCTCGTACCTTCGGTGGTCGCCTATCCGGCGGCGGGTGGCGTGCTGGTGGGCGATGACGCACGGCCCTTCGTGACCAGCGAGCCGCGCAACGTCGTATCCTCGATCAAGCGGCTGATGGGCCGCGGCGCCGCCGATCTCCATGCCGTGGCCGGCGTGCTGCCTTACGAGGTCGAGCCGGGCACCGGCCAGACCGACATGGTCAAGCTTCGCATCGGCGGCAAGGCGCGCTCGCCCGTCGAGATTTCCGCCGAGATCCTGAAGGCGCTGCGCGCTCGCGCCGAGGCTGCGCTGGAAAAGCCAGTCGAACGGGCCGTAATCACCGTGCCGGCCTATTTCGACGATGCCGCGCGCACGGCGACCCGCGACGCCGCGCGTGTCGCCGGGCTCGAAGTCCTGAGGCTGGTCAACGAACCGACGGCAGCCGCGCTGGCCTATGGACTCGATAAGGGGGCCGAGGGCCTCTACGCGGTCTACGATCTGGGCGGCGGCACCTTCGACTTCTCGCTGCTGCGCCTGGAGAAGGGCGTGTTCCAGGTGCTTGCGACCGGCGGTGACGCGGCCCTGGGCGGCGACGACTTCGACCGCGCCATTGCCGAGCGCATGCTGGACGAGCGCAAGCGTGACGGCCTGGCCGACCAGGTCGATGAGACCGCGGTGAAGGCAGCCCTCGCACTGGCCCGCCAGATGAAGGAGCATCTCTCCGACCGCGACCAGACGTCGGGACGCCTCGAGTTCGCGGGTACTCCGTCGTTTCACACGCTGACTCTGGCCGAGTTCGACGCCCTGGTGGGCGCTTACGTCACCCGCACGCTCAACATCTCCCGCAACGTGCTGGCCGATGCCGGTATGGTCGCCGGTGACATCGAAGGCGTGGTGCTGGTCGGCGGCTCGACGCGCGTGCCTCTGGTGCGGGCGAAGGTCGCCGGGATGATCGGCAAGCCGCCGCTCACCGACATCGATCCCGATGAGGTGGTGGCGCTGGGCGCCGCGCTGCAGGCCGATGCGCTGACCGGAGGGGGCGACACGCTGCTGCTCGACGTGACGCCGTTGTCGCTCGGGCTCGAGACGATGGGTGGCATCGTCGAGAAGATCGTACCGCGCAATACGCCGATCCCGGCGCAGCTGGCGCAGGATTTCACCACCTATCAGGACGGCCAGAGCGCCATGGCGATCCATGTCGTGCAGGGCGAGCGCGAGATGGTTGCGGATTGCCGCAGCCTGGCGCGTTTCGAACTGTCGGGGATTCCCGCGATGACGGCCGGTGCGGCCCGCATCCGTGTGAGCTTCGCCGTCGATGCCGACGGGCTGCTCACGGTTTCGGCCGAGGAGCGGACCACCGGGGTGGCGCAGCGGGTCGAGGTCAAGCCGTCCTATGGCCTCAGCCACGAGGACATGGCCGACATGCTCTATGACAGCATGGACAACGCCGAGGCCGACATGAATCTGCGCCTGCTGACCGAGGCGCGGGTCGAAGCCCGGCGCGGGGTGCTTGCGCTGGAGGCGGCGCTGGCCAAGGACGGCAAGCTGCTTTCGGACGAGGAGCGCGCTGCGATCGGTGCGGCGCGGGCGCGACTGGAGACGGCAATGGAAGGCCAGAGCCGGGACGAGGTCAATGCGGCGGCCGAGGCGCTCGAGACGCTGTCCAAGCCCTTCGCGGAGCGGCGGATGGACCGCGGCATCCGCGAGGCGCTGTCGGGCATGTCGATGGGCGAGCTGGAAAACCGGGTCGGCGAGTAAGCGGAGCGAGAGCGAGAAATGCCGAAGATGACGTTTGTTCTGAGAGACGGGACGCGCAAGGACGTCGATGCGCCCCTGGGACTTTCGGTGCTCGAGATCGCACACCGCAACCACGTCGACATCGAGGGCGCCTGCGAGGGCTCGCTCGCCTGCTCGACCTGCCACGTCGTGGTCGAAGCCGTCTGGTTCGAGAAGCTTGCGCCCGCCGGCGACGACGAGGAAGACATGCTCGACCTTGCGTTCGGTCTCACACACACATCGCGTCTGGGCTGCCAGATCCGCATGACCGAGGCGCTCGACGGGTTGGTGGTCAAGCTCCCCGCGGCGACGCGCAACATGATGGTCGACAAGTAGGAGAGGCCGATGGCCCGAAAGCTGCGCTGGACGGACGTCCGGGACATCGCGATCGAGCTGGAGGAACGCCATCCCGACGTCGACAACGTCAACCTGCGCTTCACCGACCTGCATCGCTGGGTGATGGAGCTGCCTGATTTCGAGGACGATGCGGCGCGCTCGAATGAGAAGATCCTCGAGGCCATCCAGGCCGCCTGGATCGACGAGCGCGACTAGCTTCGCCGCTGGCCCGGGCGCCGTAATTTGGCCGGAAATAAGGGCGACATACGATGATCCGGGAGGGGTCCCCATGAGCGCGACGAGAGTGCGTCATCTGCTGCTGCCGCTGGTGCTGGCAGCGGGACTTGGTGCTTGTGCGTCCAACGCCGTCCAGCCCGGCATCGTGAGTTCGACGGCGCCGGTTTACGGTGGTCCGGCAAGTGGACCGCCGCCCGGAACGCCGACGCAAGTCGCCTACAGCACGCCGGTCGGTGGTCAAGGCCGAGTGGTGTCCATCCGAGAGGTCGGGCTGGCCGGGGCCGGCGGTGGCGGTAGTGGCAATGGCGCTCTGATGGGTGGTTTGCTCGGCGCCGGCGCCGGCGCCACGATCGGCGCGATCACCAGCAACAGCGTCGGCGGCGGTGTCGTGGGTCTCCTGCTCGGTGCCGTTGGCGGCGCGATCGCCGGTACCATCGCCGACGGACAGCGCAGCGGCGGCCGCGGCATCGAAGTCACGGTCCAGCGCGACGACGGCCAGAGCGTGACGGTGGCGCAGCGCGACGACGGGGACGTCCAGCTCGGTGATCGCGTACAGATCGTGCAGGACGGTCGTGGCACCGCACGCGTCGTGCGTGACACGTCGCGTACCCCAGACTGAGATGTTCACGGATAATTAGATCGAAAGAGTGCGAAAGGGATCCCTTCAGATGTTCGGCAAATGGCGTCTCGGCTTTCTGGTCCCGGCAGTCCTCGCGACCGGCCTCAGCGCCTGCAATGGCAGCAGCGGCGCGGTCCAGCCGGGCGTGGTCAACACCTCCTCGCAGGGCTCGAGCTATCGCGGCGAGAACGGCCGGGTCGTCTCCATTCGTGAGGTCCCCGTGCGCGGCGGCCGCAGCTCGGGCGTGAGCGACGGCACTCTCGTCGGGGGCGGGCTGGGCGCGGCCGGTGGCGCGATCATCGGTGGGGCCACGACCAATTCGGTGGGCGGTGCGCTCGTCGGCGGCCTCCTCGGCGCCGTGGCGGGCGGCATTGCCGGCACGGCCGTCGACCAGAATTCAAGCCGGCGCGGCATCGAGGTCACCGTCCAGCGCGACGACGGTCAGCGCGTGACCGTGGCGCAGTACGATGACGGCGACGTCCAGATGGGCGACCGCGTCTCCATCGTCTACGACCGCAACGGCGTCGCCAAGGTCGTCCGCGACACCGGTTACCGCCGCGACTAGGCGGCTGGCGGGAGCGGTTGCCGGAGCCTATATAGCCCCGTCATGGCCAGCATTTCCCCCCACAATTCCCTGGGTATCGACAAGGCGCCCCGCGACACCCGCGTGGTGGTTGCCATGTCGGGCGGCGTCGATTCGTCGGTGACGGCTGCCCTCCTGAAGGAGCAGGGCTACGATGTAGTGGGCGTTACCTTGCAGCTCTACGATCACGGCGTCGCGGTGGGGAAGTCGGGCGCCTGCTGTGCCGGCCAGGACATCCAGGACGCACGTCATGTCGCCCAGCGACTCGCGATCCCGCATTACGTGCTCGACTATGAGAGCCGGTTCCGCGCCGAGGTGATGGACTCCTTCGCCGATGCCTATGCGCGCGGCGAGACGCCGGTCCCGTGCATCGCCTGCAATCGCACCGTGAAGTTCCGCGACCTGCTGAAGACCGCGCGCGAACTCGGCGCGGAGGCGCTGGCGACCGGCCACTATGTCCGGCGCGTCATGGGCGAGGCGGGGCCGGAGCTGCATCGCGGCGCCGACCCGGCGCGCGACCAGAGCTATTTCCTGTTCGGTACGACGCGCGAGCAGCTCGACTTCCTGCGCTTCCCGCTGGGCGACCTGCCCAAGAGCGAGACGCGCGCGCTGGCCGGCCGCTTCGACCTGAGCGTGGCGGACAAGCCCGACAGCCAGGACATCTGCTTCGTACCCAATGGCAACTACGCGTCGGTCGTGCAGAAGCTGCGGCCGGAAGCGGTCGAGCCGGGCGACATCGTCGACATGGCGGGCGCTGTCGTCGGCCGCCACGAGGGCATCGTGCACTACACGGTCGGACAGCGTCGTGGCCTGGCGCTGGGCGGGCGTGACGGCACCGACAACGATCCGCTCTACGTCGTGCGCCTCGAACCCGCGACGCGCCGCGTCATCGTGGGGCCGAGGTCGGCACTCGGACGTGACGAGATCGGGCTGTATGACGTGAACTGGCTGGATGCTCCTCATGAGGGACGCCTGCCGGTGCAGGTTCGCGTGCGCTCCAGCCAGTCCTTGCGTCCGGCAGAGATCGAGCTGACGGACGAGGGGGCGGTCGTGCGCTTCGCCGAGCCGGAAGTCGGCGTATCGCCGGGACAGGCCTGCGTGGTCTACGACTCTGCGACGGGCAGTCGCGTCCTGGGCGGCGGTTTCATCCGACGTCCGACATGATCCTGTAATCGCCGCGTCACCTGTTGCCCGGATAAGGCCGGGCATGACGAGTGACATCACCCAGCGTCCTTTCTCGCGCCGCGATTCCCTTGCGGCCCTCCTTCTGGCTTTTTCGGCAGCGGCGCCCATGGCAGCGCGGGCGGACAGCTATCCCGCCAAGTCGGTCAAGCTGATCATTCCCTATCCGCCCGGCGGCGGCACCGACATCACCGGCCGCGCAATGGCGCAGCGGTTGTCCGAAGTGCTCGGCCAGACGGTCGTCATCGAGAACAAGCCCGGCGCCACGGGCATGATCGGCGCCGCGAGCGTCGCCAAGGCGCCGGCCGATGGCTACACGGTGCTGTTCGGCGCGGCCAGCGAGATGGCGATCAACGCCAGCCTGTTCAAGAACATGACCTACGATCCGCGCACCGACTTCGAGCCGGTGACGCTGGTGGCGACCTTCCCGCTGGTCTTCGTGGCGCCCGCGACGAGCTCGCAGTCCCTGCAGGAGCTGATCGAAGCTGCTCGCGCCAGGCCCGATACGATCAGCTACGGGTCGATCGGCAGCGGCAGCCCGCAGCATCTCGCGGCCGAACTCCTGTCGAGCATGGCGAAGGCGCGGTTCATTCACATCCCCTACAAGGGTTCGGGCCCGCTGGTGCAGGATGCCGTAGGCGGACACATCGACATGGCCGTGAGCAGCGTGCCGCCGGCCGTGCCGCTGGTCCGCTCGGGCAAGCTGCGCGCGCTCGCCGTGACCTCGGCGGCGAGGTCGGCGGCTCTGCCCGACGTGCCGACCATGGCCGAGCTGGGCTTTGCCGGCTACGAGTTCAACACCTGGGTCGGCGTCGCGGTGCCGAAGGGTACGCCGAAGGAGATCGTCGACAGACTGCGCGTCGGCCTGGTCGGCGCGCTGGCCGCCGCCGAGGTCCAGAGCGCCTTGCGCGACCAGGGCGCGGTGCCCGTCGGCTCGACGGCGGAGCAGTTCCGCCAGTTCGTGCGCGACGAGGTTGCCAAGAGCGACCGCATCGTTTCGCAGGCAGGCATCCAGCCGGAATGACGATTTCCGAGGGCCTTGCATGGTCTATCATGGCCTCATGAACGGCTCCCGGCCCAAGAGGGCGATCCTGATCGTGTGCGACGGCCTCGGCGCCGAATGGATCGGCGACGCGCGCACCCCGACCCTGGCGCGCCTGCTGGCCGGCCATCGCCGCGCCAGCGACCATCGCGCGGTCTTCCCCTCGGTCACGCGCGTCTCCGCCGCCTCGATCGCCACGGGCTGCTTTCCCGGCCGGCACGGGCTCGAGGGCAACCAGATGGCACTCGTCGAGGCCGGCCGGATCACCGTCCACAATGTCGGCGCGCCGTCCTTCCGCGAGACCATGCGTCGTGTGACCGGGCGGACCCTGCGGGTGCCCACGATGGCCGAGCGGCTGGCGGCCTCGGGCGGCCAGGTCGCCTATTCGAACGTCTCGCCCGGCGCGGCCTATTTCCTCGATCCCGATCATTTCGGCACGGTGCTGCATCGAGCCGGCTCGTTCGGCCCCGGCGGCACCTCGCTCACCGGCGACGCTCATCTCGATGTGAGCCACGATCTCGACGGCGACATCGAGATGACGCGGCGCTTCTGCGAGGAGGTCGTCCCGTCGGCGGATTTCCGGCTGGCCATCCTGTGGCTGGCCAACCCCGACCTCACCCTGCATCACGACCCTCTGGGATCGCCCGAGCATCTCCATGCGCTGGAGGTTACGGACGGTCTGGTGGCGAAGGTCGTCGAGGCGGTGAAGGGCCATGAGGACCGGTTCGACACGTTGCTGGTCGTCGGGTCGGACCACGGCCACGAAACGATCGGCCGTTCCGTCCATATCGGCAACTGGATGGCCGAGAACGGCCTCGAAACCGAAGTGAAGGAGGGACGCATCGGCGTCGCCTCGCAGGGCACGTCGGCGCTGATCTACGCGACGCGTGAGGCGAGGGCGGCCGTGGCCGATTTGCTGCCCAAGATGCGGCAGGAACCGTGGGCAGGCTCGATCCTGACGGGGAATGCGCTGGCGGCCACCGGCCTCACCGGCGAGACGTTGCTCGCCGCCGTCGATACGACACGCCACGACGAGGCCAACCCCTTCGGCGTCGCGGGTACGCGCTGGCTGGTCGAAGACGGAGAGGGCACGCCGGAAATCGGCTGCGGCCACCATGGCGGCCTGGGACCGGGGGAAACCCGGCCGTTCCTGACCTTCATTCATCCCGAGTTCGGCCAAGGCGAGGCGGGCCGTACGACGAGCCTCGTCGATATCGCACCGACCATCCTGCGCTTCCTGGGGGTGCCTCTGGACGGCATGCACGGCGTCCCGATTGCGCCTAGGGGCGCGCGGTCACAATCAGACAGTTAGAAAATGCGCCACCCGGCAGGTGTGGTTAGCCACCAAGCGCCGAAAAAAGCGGATCCGAACAGGATCATCCAAAGGCCCATGCGCCAGAGGTTCATGTCGCCCTCACCGTGTAGCGAGCGATCGACGACTTTGCGCTGAACCGGATCAAACCAGATTTGGCGCTCCTTGAAAGTGAATCTGAAAAGGCCATAGGTGAGAAGCAGCAGCAACCAGGGCAGCCAGAGCTGGTTGAGAATCAGATTTTCAAACCCTGAGACGTAGCAGTCGCGATAGCGAGCCTTGAAGCGGAACTCGAAGCCAAACTGGGGAAGAGGAAGGGGTTGTTTCGCTGACGTACATACGCTGTAGATGAGCAGAAATACGACAAAGCCGACCGCCGAAAATGCTGCGGTGATTTCCATAGTCCATCTGCGCAACATTGGCAGCATTTTGCCCCAGGCCCCCTTTTCTTGACAGATTGCGGCCCTGCCGCATAAAAGCGCCAACCCATGGCTGGGTAGCTCAGCTGGTTAGAGCACGGCACTCATAATGCCGGGGTCGGCGGTTCAAGTCCGCCCCCAGCTACCAATTCCGGCCCCCGGTCCTGCGCCTCCAAGGGTGCGGCCGGGGGCCTTTCATTTGCGCCTTGTCTGCGCCAATTTGTGACCATGGCCAACGGACAGACTCAGCAGACCGATGTCATCATCGTAGGGGCGGGGCCGGTCGGCCTGTTCGCCGTGTTCGAGTGCGGCATGGTCCGCCTCAACTGCCATGTCGTCGACGTGCTCGACGACGCCGGCGGGCAGTGTACGGCGCTGTACCCCGAGAAGCCGATCTACGACATTCCGGGCTTTCCCCGCATCGAGGCGGCCGAACTCATCGTCCGCCTGAAGGCCCAGGCCGCCGCCTTCCGGCCGGTCTATCACCTGGGCGAGCAGGTCCTGGCGCTGGAACCGCTGAGCGGCGGCTTCTGGCGGCTGACGACGTCCAAGGGCACGGTGTTGCAGGCCAAGGCGGTGATCATCGCCGCCGGTGTGGGCGCCTTCGGCCCCAACCGGCCGCCGCTGCCCGGCATCGAGGCCTATGAGGGCAAGAGCGTCTTCTACTACGTCACCCAGCGCGAGACCTTTCGCGGCAAGCGGGTGGTGATCGCCGGTGGCGGCGACACGGCGGTCGACTGGGCGCTGTCACTGGCCGAGATCGCCGGTCGTGTGTCGGTCATCCATCGCCGCGACCGCTTCCGCGCCGCTCCCGACAGCGAGGCCAAGCTCAAGGCCTTGGCGAAGGCGGGCAAGGTCGACCTCGTGGTGCCATACCAGCTCCACGGTCTCGAAGGCGAAGGCGGCCAGCTCACGGCCGTGACGGTTGCCACGCTGGAAGGCGAGACGAAGCGCATCGAGGCCGACGTGCTGCTGCCGTTCTTCGGCCTCTCGATGTCGCTGGGCCCGATCGCCGACTGGGGGCTGGCGCTCGAACGCAACCAGATCGAGGTCGATCCCGCGACCGCGGCCACCAACAAGGCCGGCCTCTTCGGCGTGGGCGACGTCGTCACCTATCCGGGCAAGCTGAAGCTGATCCTGACGGGCTTTGCCGAAGCCGCGATCGCGGCGCGCTCGGCTTACGCCCTGATCCATCCCGAGACGCCGCTGCACTTCGAATATTCGACGACATCGGGCGTACCCGACGCCTGAGCGAGCGGGAAGACTAAGCCGCTGCCGAGAGCTTGCGCAGCGCAGCCAGGCGGCGGGCGTAGGGCGGATCGTTTTCTGGCACCAAAGCGGGCGGCACAATGCTTTCGGCGAAGTGACAGGCCACGATCTGACCCTCGGCGCCGACAGGACGCAAGAGCGGCTCTTCCTGCCGGCAGCGATCCTGAGCATGCGCGCAGCGCGTATGGAAGCGGCAGCCTGTGGGCGGATTGAGCGGGCTCGGCACGTCGCCCGTCAGGCGGATGCGCGCACGCTGGGCGGTGGGATCGGGCACCGGCACGGCCGACAGCAGCGCCTGCGTGTAGGGATGGCGCGGCCGGGCGAACAGGCTGCGCTTGGGCGCCAGCTCGACGATCTTGCCGAGATACATGACGGCGACGCGATCGGAGATATGGCGCACGACTGCGAGGTCGTGGGCGATGAAGATGTAGGAGAGGCCGAACTTGTGCTTCAGGTCCTGCATCAGGTTGATGACCTGCGCCTGGATCGATACGTCGAGCGCCGACACCGGCTCGTCGCAGACGATCAGCTTGGGTTGCGAGGCCAGCGCCCGGGCGATGCCGATGCGCTGGCGCTGGCCGCCGGAGAATTCGTGCGGATAACGCAGCGCGTGCCATGCCGAGAGGCCGACTTCGCCCAGCAGCTCGTCGATGCGCCGGCGCAGGGCCGCGCCCGAGGCCAGGCCGTGCAGGCGCAGCGGCTCGGCCAGCGTCTCACCCACCGTGAGGCGCGGGTTCAGCGAGGCGTAGGGATCCTGGAAGATGATCTGCATGTCGCGGCGCAGGTCGCGCAGCGCGCCGCGGCCGAGGCTGCGCACATCGCGGCCGGCGAAGCGGATCGTTCCCTCGGTGGCCTCGATCAGGCGCAGTACCAGCCGGCCCGTCGTCGACTTGCCGCAGCCCGATTCGCCGACGATGGCCAGCGTCTCGCCCGGCGCCACGTCGAACGTGAGGCCATCGACCGCGCGCACCGTTCCGACCGCACTCTGGAAGACGATGCCGCGCTTTACCGGGAAGTGCTTGGTGAGACCGGTGACGGACAGCAGGGGCTCGGTGCTCATGCGGCGGCCTCGGCGAGGGCGATGTCGAGCGGGGCCTTCCAGCAGGCGGCGCGGTGTCCAGGGGTGATCTCGCGCAAGCTGGGCTGCTCGGCCTGGCAGCGCGCGTCGGCCAGCGGACAGCGCGGGCTGAAGCGGCAGCCGGGCGGCAGGGCGTAAGGGTTTGGCACCACGCCTTCGATGGCCGTGAGACGCTCGTCGCCGTCGCTGCCCAGCCGCGGGATCGAGCCCAGGAGGCCCAGCGTATAGGGATGCTGCGGATCGGCGAACAGGAGGTCGACCGGCGCCTCTTCGACGATGCGGCCGGCATACATGACGATCACGCGGTGGGCGAGTTCCGCCACGACGCCGAGATCGTGGGTGATCAGCATGATGGCCGCCCCCGTGCGCTCGCGCAGGTCGCGCAGCAGGTCGAGGATCTGCGCCTGGATGGTGACGTCGAGCGCCGTCGTCGGTTCGTCGGCGATCAGCAGCTTCGGGTCGCAGGCCAGCGCCATGGCGATCATCACGCGCTGGCGCATGCCGCCGGAGAGCTGGTGCGGATATTCGTCGAGCCGGGTCTCGGGCGAGGGGATCTTGACCAGGCGCAGCATTTCCAGCGCCCGGGCACGGGCATTCGCGGCACCGAGCGGACGATGGAGCTGGACGGCCTCGACGATCTGCTGGCCCACGGTCTGCACCGGGTTGAGGCTGGTCATCGGCTCCTGGAAGATCATGGCGATGTCGTCGCCACGAATGGCGCGCATGTCGCTTTCCGGCAGGTCGAGGAGGTTGCGCCCCTCCAGCCTGATCTCGCCCGCCGTGATGCGGCCCGGCGGGTTGGGCACCAGCCGCATGATCGAGAGCGACGTCACCGACTTCCCGCAGCCCGATTCTCCCACGATCCCCAGCGTCTCGCCCGGCGCCAGCGAGAAGCTGATGCCGTCGACCGCGGCGAACGAGCTGCCGCCGGTGCGAAACTCCGTGCGCAGGCCCTTCACCTCGAGGAGGGCAATCTTGTCATCCCGAGGCCGCAGGTCGAGGGACCTTTCCTCTTGATTCAAAGGTCCCTCGCTTCGCTCGGGATGACAGCCCGCGTCATGGCTAGGTCACCGGCCGCGACTGCGGCAGGCGATCGCGGGTGCCGTAGACCGGAGGCGCGAGCTGGTCGGCGGTGCGGCCGGCCCAGTCGCGCTGGCTCACCGTTTCGAGTCGCTTGCGCTGGCCTTCGACCAGACCCGCGGTCGCGGCTTCGACATCGACCGTCAGGACATTGCCGTCCTTCACCACCTGCGTGCCGTCGACATAGACGTGCCGGATGGCGCGGTCGCCTGCCGAGTAGATCAGGCTGCGCACAGGCTCATGGGACGGCTGCATGTAGGGATGGCTCATGTCGACCAGCGAGAAGTCGGCCTTGCAGCCCGGCGCCAGCCGGCCGAGGTCGGACCGGCGCAGCATCCTGGCGCCACCGATCGTAGCCGCCTCGAAGGCGTGCCGCGTCGTGCCCATCTTGTAGTTCATGGTGATGGCGCGGGCGAGGTAGCAGACCAGCCGCATCTCATCGAGCATGTTGTGGGGGAAGGTGTCGGTGCCGATGCCGACCGTGATGCCCGCATCCATGTAGCGGCCGATCGAGTTCATCACCATGCCGCGCCGCGCGAAAACGGTCGGGCAGTGCGCCACCGAGGCGCCGGAATCGCGCAGCCGCTCGAAGTCGTTGGCGTGCGGGTAGTGTATCTGCGGATGGTCGTTCAGGAAGATGCCATGGCCGATGATGAGGTCGGGTCCCAGCACGCCGATCGAGTCGAGCCATTCGATGGGCGTCTTGCCGTGGCGATGGACCATCTCGTGGAACTCGACGACGGCCTGGCAGGCATGGGTCTGCATCGGCAGGCCGCGCCGCCTGGCCTCCTGAAGCGCCTCCTTGAAGAAGCCCTCGCGGCAGGTGTCGATCTGAGCCGGGCCGACCATGCCGGAGAGGCGGCCGCTCGGATGCTTCGCCGCCTCGTCGAGCGTCGCCATCGAGGCTTCGAAAGCCTTCTCGCCGGCCTTCTCGTCCCACGCATATTCGACCGTGTGGCCGTTCTTCGTGTACCAGACGCCCTGGCGCATCATCGGACAGACGACGGCGCGGATGCCGGTCGAGGCGAGGTCGTCCGCCCAGCCGGGGCGCGCCATCGACAGGTCGGTGATCGTCGTCACGCCGCTCTTCAGCAGCTCCGAGACCGCGACCTTGGAAGAGGGGCCTGCATCCTCGGGATCGAGGCCGAACACCGTCAGGTATTCGTAGAGCGAGCTTTGGCCCAGCTTGTCGCTGCCATACTCCTCGGTGAGTCCCTTGTTCGCGGGCTCCGAGAACGGGTGGCTGTGCACGTTCACCAGGCCGGGGATGGCCATCATCCCCTTGCCCTCGATGGTCGTGTCGACCGGGCCGGTGTAGCCCGGACCGACATGGGCGATCTCGTTGCCCTTGAACACGAGATCGGCTTTTTCGAGATAGACGTGTCGCCCTTCGGCCTCGTCCCACGCAACGATGTGGTCGAGGCCGGCGATCTTGGTCGTAGTCATTATTCCATCCCCTTGAATCTTCTGTGTTGCTCTCCCCCCTCCCTGCCTCCCCCGTCAGACGGGGGAGGCAGGGAGGGGGAAAGCGACGGCAAGGTTTACTTGAAGGCGATGCCCAGACCCTTATAGAGGCCGCATCCATAGTTGCCGTGCGCCTTGATGGGCTTCAGCTTCGAACCCGCGACCACGAACAGCGGTTCGTGGAACAGCGGGATCCAGACGAAGGCATCGTGCACTTTCTGCTGCACGGCCTGGTAGGCCGCTGCGCGGGTCGCTTCGTCGAGCGCGGTCGAGCCCTTGTCGAGCAGCTCGTCCGTTTCCCTGTCTTTCCAGTTCATGCGGTTGGGGGTCGGTGCGTTGGCCGAGCGGAAGTAGAGGTTCAGCGCATCGCCGGCGCTGACATAGGGGAAGCTCATGCCGAAAGCATCGAACTCCTGCGTGGCGAGCTTGCCCCAGGCCACGGTCGAGTCGAAGAGCTGGATCTGCAGGTCGACGCCGACCTTGCGCAGATCGCCCTGGACGGCTTCGGCGATCTCCTTGAAGGCGCCGGAGATTCCGTAGATCAGAGGTGCCAGCTTCTTGCCGTCCTTGTAGCGGAAGCCGTCCGGACCCTTCTTCCAGCCGGCTTCGTCGAGCAGCCTCTCGGCCTCCTTGGTATTCTCGCCGTAGGCCGCCTTGTTGAGCTTGCCATTGAAGTCGAGGACGTTGGGCATCAGCATCGTCGAGGCCGGTTCGGCGAAGCCGAACGTCACGGCCTCGGTGATCGCCTTCTGGTCGACCGCGAGGTTCATCGCCTGACGAACCCGTACGTCGTTGACCAGTTCCTTGTCGACCTTGAAGCCGATGAAATAGGTCCAGAAGAAGTTCTCCGCCTTGGTCACCGAGAGGTTCTTGTTGGCCTGCAGCTCCTTGATCGACCAGTAGGGAACATACTGGCTGGCGTCGGCCTGGCCGGCCTGAAGCGCGGTGACGCGGGTATTCTCCTCGGGCACCACCTTCCAGATCACCTTGTCGACCTGCGCCTCGGTGTAATCGTAGATCGGCGGGCCCCACTTGTAGCCCTTGTGCTTGGTCAGCACCGTCGAATCGCGGGGTGTCCAGCTCTCGAAGCAATAGGGGCCGGTGCCGTCGAAGCCCTTCACGCCGAAGTCGGCGCCGAGCTGCTTGGCCTGGTCGACGTTCAGGACCGTGTGGAAGTACTGCGTCATTTGGTAGAGCAGCTCGGAGAACGGCTTCTTGAGCTTGTAGACGATCGTGACGTCGTCGGGGGCCGTCACCTTGTCGACGTCGCCCATGCGCCACTTCACGAGGCCCTTGGTCTCGGGATCGAGCCAGCGCTCGTAGGTGGCGACCACGTCCTTTGCCGTCATCTTCTTGCCGCTGCAGAACGTGACGTCGCCGCGGAGCTTGAAGGTGTAGGTGAGCCCGTCGGGCGAGACCGTCCAGCTGGTGGCGAGGCCCGGCTTCAACGTCTTCATGTCGAAGTCGAGGTTCAGCATCGTGTCGCCCATCATGTAGATGACTTCGGCGCCCGACCGGGAGGTCGATTTGTGCGGATCGTAGCGATCGGTGTCGATCTCGCGCACGATCGTCACGTTCTTCTGCGCCATCGCCGGCGCGGCTGCGCCTGCCACGGCCATGGCGGCCAGCGTCGCCCATGTCAGTCTCGTGCTCGTCAGCTTGCTCATGTCCACACCTCCTGTCGTCTCGAGTTTATTGCCGCAACTTCGGATCGAGGGCGTCGCGCAGCGCGTCGCCCAGGACATTGAACGCCAGAACCACGAGGAAGATCGCGGCGCAGGGCAGGGTCGAGACGTGCGGCGCGATCGACATGAACTTGCGGCCGTCGGCGGCCATGCTGCCCAGCTCGGCGGTCGGCGGTTGGGCGCCGAGTCCCAGGAACGATAGAGCGGCACCCAGCAGGATCGCCTGCCCCAGTTGGAGGGTCATGTAGATCAGGATGGTCGGCCAGCAATTGAGTGCGAGGTAGCGCCAGATCAGCGCGCCGTCGCCCAGTCCCACCGCACGCCCGGCCTCCATGTATTCCTGCTGCATGATCGACTGCGCGGCGCCCCGGGCGATGCGGGCGATCGAGGGCACCGACGCGATGCTGAGCGCAATCACCAGCGAGAAGAGGCCGGTGCCCAGCACCGCCGCGATGGCGAGACCGAACAGGATCGACGGGAAGGAGAGCAGGACGTCGACCAGGCGCATCAGCGGCTGGTCGAGGCGCTTGAAATAGGCCGCGCTGAGCCCGATCAGCGCACCGAGACCGCCGCCGACCACGACGGCGATGATGCCGATGCCGAGCGTGGCGCGCAGGCCGAACAGGATGCGAGTGAGCATGTCGCGGCCCTGATTGTCGGCGCCCAGCAGGAAATCCGGGCAGCGCGCCCCACCGATCGGGCAGAGACGCAGCCGCATGTTGGAGGAATAGGGATCGAACGGCGCGATCCACGGCGCGAGGAGCGCCGCGCCGACGATCACGATGAGGAAGAGGGCGGCCGCGGCCGCGGGCGGATCCTTGAGGATGCGTCGCCAGATGGCGTTCTTGCGCCGGATCGCGGCGATGGCGCGCTGGTCGGCCTGGCTTTGCAGCGGGAGGGCGGCGTCGGTCATCCGCGCGCTATCCGCGGGTCGAGATAGGCATAGAGGACGTCGACCAACAGATTGATCGCCATGAAGCCGACGGCGAGGATCAGGATCGCACCCTGCGCCAGCGGGAAGTCGCTCGACGTGATCGCGCCCACTGCCATGCGACCGACGCCCGGCCAGGCGAACATGGTCTCGGTGACGATCGAGCCGCCCAACAGGAAGCCGATCTGCAGGCCGACCAGCGTAACCACGGGGATCATCGCGTTGCGCAGCGCATGACGGATGGTGACGCGCCAGTCCGACGCACCCTTGGCGCGGGCGGTACGCACGTAGTCGGCACCCAGTGTCTCCAGCAATGACGTGCGCGTCATGCGGGCCACGGGACCGACGAAGACGGCGCCCAGGGTGATGGACGGCAGGATGATGCTCATGAAGCCATCGGCCGTCCAGATCGGGCCGTTGCGTCCCTGGAAAGGCAATAGTCCGGCGCCGCCGACATACTGGATCAGCAGCAGGCCGACCCAGAAGATGGGCACCGACACGCCCATCACCGACAAGGCCATGATGGCGCGGTCGATGACCGTGCCGCGGCGGCGCGCGGCCAGGGTGCCCAAGGTGATGCCGAGCGGCACCGCCCAGATCAGGCAGGCCAGCATCAGCTCGACGGTCGGCCAGAGGGTGAGGGCGATCTCGTCGACGACGGCGCGGTTGGAAATCATGGAGCGGCCGAGGTCGAGCTGGAAGACGCGGCCGAGATAGCGGCCGAACTGGATCCATAGTGGCTGGTTGAGGCCGAGATCTTCCCGGATGGCGTCGACCTCTGCCTTTGTCGCGGTCGGCCCGGCGACGACGGTTGCCGGATCCGTAGGCACGACCTGCAGCAGCAAGAACCCGATCAGCAGCACGCCCAGGAGGACCGGGAGCGAAATCATCAATCGATGAGCGATATGCCGCGCCATTTACTTCGAAACCTGCCCCTCTTCGGGTAAGAACACTGGCCGACGCCGCAACGCTCGACAAGCGCCGGGCGGCTGGCATGATCGCTGCAACGTCATCCCAGAGACGTTGCAAGAACCGCGCCGAGGAGCGTCGACGATGTCATCAGGCAAGCTGAACGAGCAGGCAAACGGCGTCTACATCATCGCCGCGACTCCCTTCACTGACGAAGGCGCGGTCGACCTCCAGAGCGTCGACACGTTGACCGATTTTTATTTGGGGTGTGGCGTCCATGGCTTCACCCTGCTCGGCATGATGGGCGAGGCGCACAAGCTGACCGCCGACGAATCCCTCTCCGTCGTCAATCGCGTGATCGGCCGGGCGAAGGACCGGCAGGTCATCGTGGGCGTGAGCCATGCCGGGCTGGAGAATGTTCGGCGCCTTTCGCATGAGGCGATGATTGCCGGCGCTTCCGGCGTGATGGTGGCGCCGCCGCCGGGCCTCAAGGGCGACGACGGCGTCTATAGCTACTACGCGCAGGTCTTCCAGGCGCTGGGTCCCGATATTCCCGTCGTCTATCAGGATTACCCGCAAACCACCGGCGTCTACCTGCCGGTCAACGTGTTCGAGCGGCTGGTCGACAATTTCCCGCAACTCGTCATGTTGAAGCACGAGGATGCACCGGGTCTCGCCAAACTCACGAAAGTCCGCGAGGGCGAAGACAAGCCGGGCCGTCGCCGCGTCTCGATCCTGGTCGGCAATGGCGGTCTCTACTATCCGCAGGAGATGCGCCGCGGCGCCGACGGCGCGATGACCGGCTTCGCCTGGCCGGAGATGCTGGTGCAGGTCTACGAGCTCTTCGCCAAGGGGATGCCCGAGGAAGCGGAGGATCTGTTCGACATCTATCTGCCGCTGGTGCGCCACGAGGTGCAGCCGGCGATCGGTCTCGCCCTGCGCAAGGAAGTGCTGTTCCGGCGCGGCGCCATCAAGAGCCCGAAACAACGCGCGCCGGGCTCGTCGCTGACGGCGGCGGACAAGTCTGAACTCGACGGAATGATTGCGCGCCTCGAGCGGCGTCTGGCGGCCACGGGCCGCCTCGCCAAGGCGGCGGAGTAGGAAACATGGCTGATTACGATCTGATCGTCCGCAACGCCCGCATCGTCACGGCCGAGCGCCAGACCGATGGCGACATCGCCGTCAAGGATGGCCTGGTCGTCGAGATCGGGCCCGACCTCGAGGGCAAGGGCACTCGCGAGATCGATGCCGGTGGCAAGTTCGTGCTGCCGGGCGGCGTCGACAGCCACTGCCACATCGAGCAGAAGTCGGGCATGGGCGTAATGTGCGCCGACGATTTCTATACCGGCACGGTCTCCGCCGCGTTCGGCGGCACCACCACCGTCATTCCCTTCGCTGCCCAGCATCGCGGCATGTCGTTGCGACAGGTGGTGAACGAATATCACGAGGCGGCGACGCCCAAGGCGGTGATCGACTATGCCTTCCACCTGATCGTCACCGATCCGACGCCGCAGGCGCTGGGGCAGGAACTGCCGGCGCTGATCAAGGACGGCTACACCTCGTTCAAGATCTACATGACCTACGATGCGATGAAGGTCAGCGACTACCAGATCCTGGACATCCTGGCGGTGGCGCGGCGCGACGGCGCGCTGGTCATGGTCCATGCCGAGAATCACGACATGATCCAGTGGCTGGCCCACCACCTGGTCGACCAGGGCCATGGCGCGCCGAAGTTCCACGCCATCGCCCATGCCCGCCTCGCAGAGGCCGAGGCGACCAACCGCGCGATCTCGCTGGCGCGGCTGGTCGATGCGCCGCTGCTGCTGGTCCACATGTCGGAGATCGAGGCGATCGAGACCTTGCGCCAGGCACAGAAGAAGGGGCTGAAGATCTTCGGCGAGACCTGCCCGCAGTACATCGCGCTGACTGCCGACGACATGGACAAGCCCGGTGTCGAGGGCGCCATGTGGTGCTGCAGCCCGCCGCCGCGCGATTCGGCGGCACAGGAGGCGGTGTGGGAAGCGTTGAAGGACGGCACGTTCCAGACCTTCTCGTCGGACCATGCGCCTTACCAGTTCAACGCCGGCGGCAAGATTCCCAAGGGCGACAAGACGACCTTCAAGGAAATGGCCAACGGCGTACCCGGTATCGAGATCCGCTTGCCGATACTCTTCTCGGAGGGCGTCCAGAAGGGGCGCATCACCCTGCAGCAGTTCGTGGCGCTGACTTCAGCCAACCACGCCAAGCTCTACGGTCTCTATCCGAAGAAGGGCACGATCGCTGTCGGCTCCGATGCCGACTTCGCGATCTGGGACGCCGACAAGGACGTCACGGTGACGTGGAAGGATCTGCACGACAATGTCGGCTACACGCCCTACGAGGGCCGCCAGATCAAGGGCTGGCCGATCACCGTCGTGAGCCGCGGCAGGGTCGTGGTCGAGGACGGCAAGCTCAACGCCGAGCGCGGCTCCGGCCAGTTTCTGCCCTGCGCCTCGCCCGATTCGTCGAAGCCCATTGGACAGAGCGCGCCCGAACTGCAGGCCATGTCGCGCTTCGGTCTGAAGCCGCTGTTCTGATTTCACTGTCGTCCTGAGCGAAGCGAAGGACCTCGCAGGAGTTAAATCGAGTCTGTACGAAGCGTGTGATCCTTCGCTTCGTTCAGGATGACAAGAAAGGGAGTTTCGCCGTGTCTCGCCGTCTGAAAGTGTCTTCTGCCCAATTGGGTCCGATCAATCTCGCCGACAGCCGGGCGAGCGTGGTCAAGCGCATGATCGAGATGTTGAAGGAAGCCGATTCGCGCGGCTCCAAATTCATCGTGTTTCCGGAACTGGCGCTGACGACCTTTTTCCCGCGCTACTGGATGGAAGATCCCAACGAGGTCGAGAAATACTTCGAGAACCAGATGCCGAGTCCCGAGACGCTGCCGCTGTTCGAACTGGCGCGCGAGAAGGGCATCGGCTTCTACCTGGGCTATGCCGAGCGGACCGAGGAAGAGGGCTCGACGCATCATTTCAACACGTCGATCCTGGTGGGACCGGACGGAAGGCTGATCGGCAAGTACCGCAAGGTCCATCTGCCCGGCCATGACGAGCACCGGCCGACGATGCCGTACCAGCATCTCGAGAAGAAGTATTTCGAGGTCGGCGACCTCGGCTTCAACGTCTGGAAGATGTTCAAGGACGAGGTCATCGTCGGCCAGTGCATCTGCAACGACCGTCGCTGGCCCGAGACCTTCCGCGTGATGGCGCTGAAGGGCGCCGAGATGGTGGTGCTGGGCTACAACACGCCGAGCGATAATGTCTACGCGCCGCATGAGCCGCCGTATCTGCGGGTGTTTCATCACATGCTTTCACTGCAGGCGGCTGCCTATCAGAACGGCATCTGGGTCGTGGCGACGGCGAAGGCCGGCAAGGAAGACGGCTTCTGGCTGCATGGCGGCTCGGTGATCGTCGCGCCGACCGGCGAGATCGTCGCCAAGGGCACGACCGAGGATGACGAGGTCATCTCCTATGATTGCGACCTCGGCCTCGGCGAATACATCCGCAACACCACGTTCAATTTCGCCAAGCACCGGCGTCCGGAGCACTACAAGCTCATCACCGAGCGCACCGGCGTGAAGCTCGAACCGTCGAACTGAGGAACAGATTCATGCAATACGCCGCTTCCGACGTTAATCCGCACGATCGCTACAAGATCCTGACGGCCTTCGTGCTGCCGCGCCCGATCGCCTGGGTAACGACGCTGGGGCCGACGGGCGTCGTCAATGCCGCGCCGTTCAGCTTCTTCAACGTCTTTGCCGAAGACCCGCCGCTCTGCATGTTCGCCGTCAACAAGCGGCCGGATGGACGGCTCAAGGACACCTGGACCAACATCCAGCGCACCGGGGAGTTCGTGGTCAACCTGACCGACGAGCCGCTGGCGCTCAAGATGCACGAATCGAGCGGCGATTTTCCGCCGAACGTCGGTGAACCCGACTATCTCGGCCTCAAGCTCGCGCCGTCGGTCGACATCAAGACGCCGCGTCTGGCCGACGCGCCCTGGGCCATGGAATGCAAGACCTGGCAGGTCATCAACGTGAAGGACGACCGCCAGCTCGTGATCGGTGAGGGCACCCGCTTCCACATCCGCGACGAACTGTGGGACCCCAAGGCGATGCGTGTGCACATGGACAAGTACCATCCAGTGGGTCGCATGTTCGCCGACCGCTACTGCCGCACCGACGACCGCATGGAGTTCCCCGCGGCACCGGTCGTGAAAGCAGCGGCCGAGTGACGGGCCGCGCCGGTCATCCCGAGCATTTGCGAAGGATTTTCGGGCCGCGGAAAGGTCCCTCGCTTACGCTCGGGATGACAATTACGACCAGTTGAGCCGGGAGCGCCCGATCGCCATCGAGACGGCGGCCTGGCTGGGCTCGACCACCGGCAGGCCGACATGGCGCTGCAGGCGGTCGCGGTAGCGCGCCATGCCGGCGCAGCCCATGACCAGCACGTCGGCGCCGTCCTCGTCGCGCAACTCGGCGGCGACTTCGGCCATGCGGCTGAAGGTGCGCGCCTCGTCGGCAAGCTCGACGACGCCCAGGCCGATCGCGCGGTCGCCCGCCATGCGGTCGTTCAGGCCCATCTGGCCGACATAGCGCAGGTGGCGCGGGATCGATTTCTTCAGGATCGAGATCACGCCGAAACGCTGGCCCAGGGTGAGGGCGGTCAGGATGCCGCACTCGGCAATGCCGAGCACCGGCTTGGTCGTGAGTTCGCGCGCGGCATGCAGGCCGGGATCGGAGTAGCAGGCGATGACGAAAGCCGAGCAGTCGTTGTCGCGTTTCTTGACCATGGCGCCGATCAGTGGAACGACCTGCTCGACATGGCCCTGGTTCTCGATCCCGGGCGGGCCGTCCGTCAGCGTCACGCATTCGATGGGCGGGCCACCGTTCAGGCGCAGCGGCTCCATGGCGGCATCGATGCCCCGGGTGACGGCTTCGGTGGAGTTCGGATTGATGACGAGGATACGGTCGGACATGGGCCGCAGGATGGCCTCTAAATTGCTATTCAACAATGCCTGATCTAACGTTGCCGCTTGGGGATTTCATGGGAAGGAAACTGGAAATGATGCACCGTCGCTTTGCAGTGCTGGCCGTTGCGGCACTGATGTGCGTGAGCCCCGCGCTCGCCCAGGACAAGAAACCGCCGTTGCGTACCGGCGTGGACGGCACCTTTGCTCCGCACGCCATGCCGAAGCTGGGCGGCGGCGTCGAGGGCTTCCAGATCGACGTCTTCACCGAGGCGGCCAAGCGCATGAAGCGCGACATCACGATAGATGCCGTGAGCTTCTCGACCCTGATTCCGGGCATGCAGTCCGGCCGCTACGATTTCATCGCGGCGCCGACGACCGTGACCAAGGAGCGTGCCGAGAACATGCTGTTCACGGCTGGCTACCTGTGGACGGCCTTCCAGTTCGGCATCAAGAAGGGCAGCGCGCCGATCAAGAGCTGGGCCGATCTCAAGGGCAAGGCGGTGTCCGTCAACAAGGGCACGCCCTACGAGACGCTGGCCAAGAAGATGGGCGAGGAACACGGCTTCACCGTGCAGGTCTACGACACGCAGCCCGACGCCACCCAGGCCGTCCTCTCGGGCCGCGCCTACGCCACGCTCGGCGGCAACACGACCATCGTCTACGCGGCGTCCAAAAACCCGCAGTTCATCGCCGACCTGGAGCTCGCCGAAACGCGCGCCCACTGGGCCGCGCCGGTCCCCAAGGACAATCCCAAGCTTCGTGCCGAGCTGCAGGATGCGCTCGACTGCATGAAGAAGGACGGCACGATGGCGAAGTTCTACGAGAAGTGGTTCAACAAGAAGCCGGCGGCCGACGATCTGGCCGTCGTGGTCACGCCGGGCTACGGCGTGCCGGGAATGCCGGGCTACGATCCTACCCCGCATGAACTGAAGTGCGGCGGCTGAAGGCCGCCGTCCTGAGGCCATAGGCCGAGGGATCTTTCCAACACCAGGAAAAATCCCTCGGCTGCGCTTCGCTCCGCTCGGGATGACAAGAGTATCGTGACCCATTCAATCGTCGACGCGCGCGCGATCCACAAGCATTTCGGCACCCTTCATGTCCTGAAGGGTGTCGATCTGAAGGTGGCCGAGCGCGAGCTGGTGTTCGTGATCGGGCCGTCGGGCTCGGGCAAGTCAACCTTGCTGCGTTGCCTCAATCGGCTGGAGGAACCGTCCTCCGGCTCGATCCTGGTCGACGGTATCGACATGCTCGACGCCCGCACCGACATCAACCATGCCCGTCGCCGTATCGGCATGGTCTTCCAGTCCTTCAACCTCTATCCGCACATGACCGCGCTGGGGAATGTCACGCTGGCGCTGCGCAAGGTGGCGGGGAAGGGCCGCTCCGAAGCCGAGGCGCTGGGCCGCGCGGCCCTGGAGCGCGTCGGTCTCGCCGACCGCGCCGGCCATACGCCCGGCCAGCTCTCGGGCGGCCAGCAGCAGCGGGTCGCCATCGCGCGCTCGATCGCCCTGGAGCCGCGCGTGATGCTGTTCGACGAGCCGACCAGCGCGCTCGACCCGGAGCTCGTCGGGTCGGTGCTCGAGGTGATGCGCGGCCTGCGCGAGAGCGGCATGACCATGATCGTCGTCAGCCACGAGATGGGATTCGCGCGCAACGCGGCCGACCGGGTCGTGTTCATGGACGACGGGCTGATCGTGGAGCAGGGCCCTCCCGCTTCGATCTTCGAGAACCCGACCCACGAACGCACGCGCGCCTTCATCGGCCAGATCCAGCGGCACTGAGGGCCGCGCGGCATGAGCGGCTGGGACAAGTTCGTCGACACCTTCTTCAACGCGAAGGTCATGTGGAAGTACCTGCCGGACATCCTGTCCGGCATGGTGGTGACCATCGAGCTCGCGCTGCTGATCGTCATTACGGGCCTCGCGGCGGGGCTCGCGCTGGCGCTGCTGCGCAGCCTCGCCATCCGGCCGCTCAACTGGCTGATCATCTTCGTCGTCGATCTGTTCCGCTCGCTGCCGCCCCTGGTCATCATCGTCCTGATGTATTTCGGCCTGCCCTATGCCGGGCCGGCGCCGTCGGGCTTCGTGTCGACCTGGCTGTCGCTTGCCTTCGTGCTGATGGCCTTTTCGGAGGAGATCTTCTGGGCCGGCATCACATCGATCCCGAAGGGCCAGTGGGAAGCGTCGCGTTCGACCGGTCTCTCGTTCGGCCAGACGCTGTTCAACGTCGTGCTGCCGCAGGCCTTCAGGCTCACCATCCCGCCGCTTACCAACCGAACCATCTCGATCACCAAGGGCACGGCGCTCGGCACCGTGGTGGCCGTCACCGAGATCCTGGGGCAGGCGAGTTCGGCAATGTCCAATTCCTACAATCCCTCGCCGCTCATGATGGGCGCGGCGGCTTACGTGGTCCTGTTCCTGCCGGTCGTCATCGCGGCGCGCTGGATCGAGACCAAGTTCGCGTGGAAGAGATGATCGAGGCCTTCTTCAACATCGAGATCATGAAGGCGGCCTGGCCTATCGTGCTGACCGGCCTGTGGAACACGATTCTCCTGTCGTTGATCGTGGTGCCCCTCGGACTGCTCGGGGGCCTGATCCTGGCGCTGCTCGCCTCGGTCAGGAACCCGCTGGTACGCTGGCCACTGATGGCCTGGGTCGACTTCTTCCGCGCCTTTCCGCCGTTGGTGTTGCTGATCCTGTTGTTCGCCGGCTTGCCGTTCGCCGGCCTCGAGCTAGGCGGCTTCGCCTGCGTGGCCATCGCCTTCTTCCTCAATACCGGCTCGTACTACGGCGAGATCTTCCGTGCCGGCATCGAGTCGGTGCCGGCCGGCCAGGTCGAGGCGGCGCGGTCGACCGGGCTCAGCCGGATGCAGGCCATGAGACACGTCGTGCTGCCCCAGGCGGTGCGGAACGTGATGCCCGACCTGCTGTCCAACACGCTGGAAGTCGTCAAGCTCACGTCATTGGGCTCGGTCGTGGCCGTACCGGAATTGCTCTACGAAGCGCGGCAGGCGCAGAGCATCACCTACAATCCGACGCCGATCGTCATGGCCGCGGTGATCTATTTCCTGCTGCTCTGGCCGGTCGTGCGGCTGTTGAGCCGCCTGGAGAACCGGGCACTGGCCGGGCGTCGCTGACGGTGCGGCCTCACCTTTTGTGGACGCAGTCCCTGTAAGTTACCGTCTGGTTCGCGCCTTCTTCGACGAAGGCTGTGTCGCCCTTGCTCCAGAAGACGAAGCTGCCGCTCGAATCGGCATAGCGAATGCCCGAGCCCGAGAGGGTCTGCGGCAGGCTGAATTTCCGCCCGTCGCTCAGCTGTACCATCACACGGCCGCCGGGAATCGGCCGTCCGTCGGCTCCCACGCTCGACTTGCCGTCAAAATAGTCCGCCACGATCGTCTTGCCCTGCTGGCACTGATAGCGAACCGTCGACATGGGGGCGTCGGGAGAGGGCGCCTTCAGCGGCGGTCCGTCGTTGCAGGCGGCGACCGCGGGCGTCAGCAGGAGAGTGGCGGCGAGCGCCAGCGGACGGGTCATGATCGGTCTCCATCGCACCAGCGGCGTGACAAGAGCCGGCAGCCTCCTCAACGCCTCGAAAGCACGGACGGTTCGACCCGCCCGTCAATCTCGCGCCAGCGCCTCGATCAGGTCGCGTGTCTTGGCCCGGAGATCCTTGCTTCGAATCTTGTAGTAGGCGCGAACCAATTCGAGCGTCTCACGCTTGGTGTTGAGATCGGGTTCGGTGGTCTTGTCGGCTGCCTTGGGGCGGCCCGGCTTGCGCTTGGCGCCGCTGGTGGAAGTGTCCATACCGTCGAAAAAGTGCTCGACCGGTACGTCGAGGACCTTTGAAAATTCGAACAGGCGGCTCGAGCTGATGCGGTTGAATCCGCGCTCATACTTCTGCACCTGCTGGAAAGTCAGACCAACAGCCTTGCCGAGATCCGTCTGGCTCATGCCCAGAAGCGCCCGCCGCTGGCGCAGCCGACTTCCGACATGAGTGTCTACTGGATGAGAAAGCGTCACTGATACCTCCGATAACAGATATAGGCATTACACGAAGGGCTTACATCCACCTATCGATCACGGCGCGATAAATTGCGCGGGAGGCTGCGAAACTTCGCATCACGACATCCGCACGGGCAATGCAGTTGCCGGGCGGGGCTGAGGTCCGTAACCTCTGTCCCAAGCGGCAAAGACCGCCCCCAAGGAGGAATCGTCATGTTCAGCTTCGTTCGCGCGACTGCCGCGTGTCTGCTCACGCTGGTCTTTGCCCAGCCCGCTTACGCACAGGCCAACTGGCCGGACAAACCGATCAAGCTGGTGGTTGGATTTACGGCTGGCAGCGCCACCGACGTCACGGCCCGCATGTTCGCGCAAAAATTCACCGAAGCCTGGGGCCAGCCGGTCGTTGTCGAGAACATTACGGGTAATTCCGGAGCCATTGGCGTCGACCGGGTCGCCAAGGCATCCCCCGATGGCTACACGCTGATGTGGTCCGGCAATGCCGCCATCACCATCCTGCCCTCGATGCAGGCGCTGCCCTTCGATCCACTGAAGGACCTGACTCCGATTTCGACCTCTCTCGTCATGCCGTCGGTCTTCGTGGTGAACAACGACCTGCCCGTGAAGTCGATTGCCGAGCTGATCGCCTACGCCAAGGCCAATCCCGGGAAGCTGTCCTACGGAACGCCGGGCGTCGGCACGCCGCAACACATCGCCGGCGAGCTGTTCTGCCATCTGGCCGGCATCAAGATGGAGCACATCCCGTACCGCGGTGCCAACCTGACCGACGTGATGAGCGGCGTCGTGCCGGTCGGCATTCAGAATGCTGGTGCCGGCATGCCGATGGTGCGCGACGGCCGCGTGCGCGGCATTGCCGTCACCTCTTTGAAGCGCGCTTCGGCTGCCCCCGATCTGCCGACACTGGCAGAGCAGGGCTTCCCGGGCTTCGAGGCAACGTCGTGGTTCGCCCTGTTGGGACCGGCCAACCTGCCGCGCCCGATCGTCGACAAGGTGCGTGCCGAATCGCTGAAGGTGCTGGCCGACCCGGAGATGCAGAAGAAGTTCGCGGTGATGGGGCTCGACCTCGTGGGCAGTACGCCGGAAGAGACCCATGCCGCCATTGCCGCCGACATCCCGAAATGGGCGAAGGTCATCAAGGACGCAAACATCAAGCCGGGGCAGTAGGCTCTCTCGCACTACAGTGCTCGCGGCGCGTCAACTCGGCGGGAGAGGCTTTCCGCACCGCGACGCTGCCCAGCTTCGCGGTGCCAGCGCGCACCTGGAAACGCCTCGTGGCCGCGGTCGTCGGGACTTTCGTCTCGGCGCGCCGGCCGTCGTGCCCTGACCGAACAGCCGCCGTGCCGAAAGCCGCCCGTGGTTTGTTTCAGCTGGATCGCCTGGCGCTTGCGTCAGGCGATCCCGGCTCAAAGAAGGCTCCGGCAGAAAATTGGTCTCACGGTATGACCCAGCCGCAACCCGGCCTAATATTCCTCGATCACCTGTCCGTTGGGATGGATGGTGACCTTCTTAGGCACGCCCTGCGGCCGGGTCGGGACGGGATTGCGTGTGACTCTGGCCCGCCAGGATCCGTCATTCTGCTGTTCCAGGCGCTGGACCTTGTAGCCCTGGTTCTCGAGCCGGTCGCGGTTCAGGGAATAGGTGTTGGGCTGGGGCGCCGGCGGCGCCATGACCGGGGCGGGGGGCGCGACCGGAGGCGGCGGCAAGGCGCCCGGCGACATCGTGTCGGGCATGCGGCCGCCATTGCCGATCGATCCCGGCACCAGCTGGCCGAAGGCGGTGTCCGCCGCGGCGACCTGGGCCATTACGAACAGAAGTGTGAGCAGGGTTGGGCGCATGAGGTCTATATAGGGTGCCCGCCGCGGTCTTGCTAAGAGGGTCACGGGGGACTGTATGAACTTCACGGGCGCCGCATCGCGTAAGTTGCTGTCGGATATCATGGCTCAGGCCGCCCATGCCGCGCCGCTGTCCAAGGTCCTGGGTCCCGTCAGTATCGTCTTCATGGGCATTGGCGCCATCATCGGTGCCGGGATCTTCGTCCTGACCGGTACGGCGGCGGCCCTCTATGCCGGCCCGGCAGTGATCCTGTCCTTCATGCTGGCCGGCATCGCCTGCGCCTTCGTCGGTCTTTGCTATGCCGAGCTGGCGGCGATGCTGCCGGTTTCCGGCAGCACCTATACCTACACCTATGCGAGCCTGGGGCAGCTCGCGGCCTGGCTGGTCGGTTGGAACCTCATTCTGGAATATTCGATCGGCGCGGCCGCGGTGGCCGTCGGATGGTCCGGCTACTTCAACGGCACCCTGGCCTCCATTGGTCTCGCCATCCCCCCTCGGCTTTCGACCTCGACCGGCCAAGTCGTCCAGCTTGCCGACGGTACCACGGCGACCGCCATCGCCAATCTCCCGGCCGCGGCAATCGTGGTGCTTCTGACCATCCTGCTGGTGCGGGGCACACGCGAGTCGGCACGGATCAACAATCTCATGGTGGCGATCAAGCTGGTCGTCATCGTGGCGTTCATCGGCGTTGGGATCAGTCATGTCTCGGTCGACAACTGGCGGCCGTTCGTGCCGCCGAACACCGGTCCCTTCGGGTCTTTCGGCTGGAGCGGTGTCCTGCACGGCGCCTCGATTGTATTCTTCACCTATATCGGCTTCGACGCTGTCTCCAATTGCGCGCAGGAAGCCCGGCGGCCGCAGCGGGACATGCCGATCGGCATCCTGGGCGCGCTCGTGATTTCGACGATCCTCTATGTCCTGGTGGCGGGCGTGCTCGTCGGCATCGTGCCGTATCGAGAGCTGAACGTCGCGGCCCCGGTCGGGCTGGCGGTCAGTCGCATGGGCATCGGCTGGTTCTCCGCGCTGATCCAGCTGGGAGCGCTGATCGGGATCACGACGGCGATCCTCGTGCTGCTCTATGGCCAGGGACGCATCTTCGCGACCATGGCGCATGACGGGCTGATGCCGCCTCTGTTCAGCCGCATCCATCCGCGGCTGAAAACGCCCTGGATGAGTCAAATTCTGATCGGGGTGATCGTCGCGGCGATCGCGGCCGTGGCGCCGATCGAGACACTGAGCGAGCTGGTCGGCGTCGGCACGTTGTTCTCTTTCCTGATGGTCTGCGCCTCCGTCGTGCGGCTGCGCCGTCTCGAGCCGGACGCGCATCGGCCATTCCGCGTGCCCGCCGTGCCGTGGGTGCCAACGCTCGGCATTCTGTCCTGCCTCGGCCTCATGGTCGGCCTGGCGCCGATTACCTGGGCGCGGCTGGTGATCTGGATTGCGATCGGCCTGGTGATCTATTTCGCCTACGGCCGATCGCGCGCGGTTCACCATCTAGCAAGCAGTCGTCACAGCAAGGAGTGACGCTTCCGCGTGAGCGGCACCACAACGACGCTGGCCCCCGGCCGGGCGATCGCTTCCGACACCGCTGCGGTCACTTCTGCGCCGCTATGCGCGAGCTTCACCGGTGCTCCATAGCCTTTTGCCAAGGCCTCGAAATCGATGCCGGGCAGGTCGAGACCTGGCACGTTGGGCGTTTCCTCGAGTTCGGCAAAGGATTTCAGGATGGCGTATTCGTGGTTCTGAAGGACTACGAACACGACATGCGCTTTCTGCTGCACGGCCGTGTAGAGCGCCTGAATCGAATACTGGAAGGAGCCGTCGCCCATCAGGGCGATGACGGGGCGCTTGCGGCCGCTGCTGCGTTCGGCCAGCGCCAGGCCGACCGCCGCCGGCATGTCCCAACCCAGGCCGCCGGAGGCGAAGGTGTAGAAGCAATCGGGTTTGTCGATGCGGAACTGGTCCTGCATGTCGGTCACGACCGAGGGCGCTTCCTCGACAAGCACGTAGTCGGCCGGGCAGGCGTCGCGCACGGCGGCCATGATCGCGGCGCCTGACAGGGGCTGGGCATTCATGTCAGGTCTCTGCGGAGCGGCCCGCAAGGACGCAGACGTGGACGAAGACCGCTTCTTCACCAACGGCTGGATCGCTTCGAGGAACAGCTTGGCGTCAGACACCAGGCTGTCGCCGACCGGTGCCTTGGACGACATGTTCGGATCGTCCGTCACCTGCAGGAGGTGTGTGCCTTTGGGCACATAGTCTCCCCCGATATAGGGGTAGTAACGGAACACGGGCGCGCCGATTACGATCACCAGATCGTGTCCGGCGAACTTCCGGCCCAGTGGACCGATCGCGGCGGGCAGGGCGCCGGCATGCTGGCGATGGCTTTCCGGGAAAGGCGTGCGCTCGGCAAACGGTGCGGTCCAGACCGGCACGCCGAGCGCCTCGGCGAAACGGATGCCCTCGTTCCAGGCCTGGCTGCGGGCGAGGTCGGAGCCGTAGACGATGACCGGCGACTTGGCGGCATTGATGCGCTCGGCAAACTCGGCGACGCGAGCCGGATCAGGCCCGACCCGCGTCGCGACCGTGCGGAAGGCATCGATCTCCGGCATTGGCTTGTCCCAGTCGTCGAGCGGCAGGGAGAGAAACACTGGCCCGCTGGGCTGCTGCATTGCCGTCGCATAGGCGCGCATGAAGGCGGCGGGAATGTCCTCGGCGCGCGCGGGCTCGTAGGCCCACTTCACCCACGGCCGCGGCAGGGTTGCGGCATCGATGTTGGTGAGGAGCGGTTCTAGCAACAGCATCTCGCGCGCTTGCTGGCCGGCGGTGATGATCAACGGTGTCTTGTTCTGGTAGGCCGTGACGATGCAGCCGAGCGCATTGCCCATGCCGGCGCCGGTATGGACGTTGACGACGACCGGCTTGCGCAGGCCCTGGGAGAGGCCGTCGGCGATTCCCACGACGCTGGCTTCCTGGAGGGCCATCACGTAGTCGAAGTCTTTGGGGAAATCCTTGAGAAAAGTCTCTTCCGTCGAGCCGGGATTGCCAACGATCGTCGTGAGATCGAGCTTGCGTAGCAGGGCGAAGGTGACGTCCTTGACGGTGCGCATGCAGTGGGTCCCTCGTCAGATGAGTGCGTGCCGCATCCTAGCGGGGAGCCGCCACCCTGCCACTCGGTATTCGGCCAGCTTTTTGTCAGACTCGCGCGCGAACGGAGCGTCCCACGAGGGTAGGACGCTCCGCGTACCGCGCGCAGAAGGCTGTCGCTCTTACTGCTCGCGGACGTTGCCGGCCGGGTCGAGCGTGACGGCAACTTCGACATTGTTGCGCATCGCCTTGCCGGTCCAGTTTCCGGCAGTATCACGGGTCAGCAACTTGATGCCATTGTAGCCCTTGGCCTCGAGCTGGGACTTCGCTGCAGCTTCCGCCGCCGTCGCATTCGAAGAGGTCGCCGGGAGATTGGTGTTGGGGTTGCTGGTCTGGCCCGGCATGGAGTTCATGTTGCGGCCGGCAGGCGTGCTTGGCTGCATCGTCTGCGCGAAGGCCGCGCCGCCGATGGTGGTCACGGCGATCGCAGCGAGCGTACTGAGGGTTTTGTTCATGGCTTTCCTCCATTGGGTGGGCCGAAAGTCGTGGGGTGTGCCGGATCAACGCCGCGTACACGGGAGGTGTTGCATCGAAACAGGAACGAAATTCAGGGAAGCGACCGCGGATTCAATGCGCCGTCAGTCTGCATGCCTGGCGATGCGACAGAACGGCTGCGCCACGGGGCGGCTTATCGGCTAGTGACGGATTAGATGGATCTCGTCCCCAGCCCGTTCGTCCTCAGTCATGCCGGCCTGTTCGCCGCCGCCTTCCTTGCCGCCACCGTCTTTCCCTTCCAGTCCGAGCTGGTGCTGGTCGGTCTGCTGGTCGCCGAGCCGGCGCAGTGGGCCACGCTGCTGTTGGCAGCCAGTGTCGGCAATACCCTGGGCTCGGTGGTCAACTGGGGGCTGGGGCGCCTGATCGTGGGTCTCCGCGACCGGCGCTGGTTTCCGGTAAAGCCGCACGACTATGCGCGGGTCGAGCGCTGGTATGGTCGCTGGGGCGTGTGGTCCTTGCTGTTCGCGTGGCTGCCGTTCGGCGGGGACGCCCTCACCGTGGTGGCTGGCGCGCTGCGCACGCCACTGCTGCCGTTCATCGCGCTGGTCGCGATCGGCAAGACGGCCCGCTATGCGGTACTGGTCGCGGCCACCCTGGGCTGGCTCGCCTGACAGTATGGCACCGAAATTGCTTCTCACTGTAGTGCTCGACACGGTCAGGGAGGTATTCATGCAAACATCATCGTTCCGCCGACGTACAGGATTGGCGGCGCTTGCGTTTACTCTCATGTCCACGGTGCCGGCACTGGCCCAGGACAAGGTCCGGTTTCAGACCGACTGGATCCCGTCGGGAGAGCACGCGATGTACTACGGTGCCTGGAGCAAGGGCATCTACGCCAAGCACGGCATCGACATCACCATCACCCGCGGCTACGGCTCGGGCGACACCGTCACCAAGGTTGCCGCGGGCGCGGCCGATTTTGGCGTCGCCGACATTGCCGCAGTAATGACGGCGCGGGCACGCACCAACTTGCCGGTCAAGACCATCGCCGTTCTCTACAACGAGTCGCCGCACTCCCTGTTCGTGCTCAAGAGTTCGGGGATCACCAGCTTCAAGGGTCTGGAAGGCAAGAAGATCGGCGTCACGCCGGGCAACAGCCATCGCTTCTACTTCCCGGAGGTCGCCAAGAAGGCGGGGACGGATCCCAACAAGCTGATCTGGACGAACATGGACGGAGCCGCGATGGCAGCTCAGCTCATCGCCAAGAACATCGACGCTGCGCCGTTCTATTCGATCCACTACTATTACATCAACAAGGCTGCGGTGAAGGCGGGTCAGGAAATCCTGCCGTTGCCCTTCGTCGAGGTCGGCTTCAAGATCTACGCTGCTGGCCTCATCACCACCGACAAGATGATCCAGGACAAGCCGGATCTGGTGAAGCGCTTCCTGGCCGCCTCCAAGGAGGCCTTCGAATGGGCCGCGGCCTATCCGGAGGAAGCCTGCAAGCTGCACGTGGCACGCTTTCCCGAGGTCGAACTCGACGACTGCATGGGCAGCGTGAAGGCGGTGATGAAGTTCGTCTTCAACGACCACAGCAAGGAGCTCGGCTGGGGCAAGGAGAGCCCGGATCGTCTCAAGTTCTCGTGGGACACCATCGCCACGGCCAACGAGCTGAAGCCCGAGTTCGACTACAAGACCACGATCGACACCAGCAAAGTCAGCAAGTGACGGGTTCGAAGTGATCTCGCTCAACCGCGTCACACGCATCTTCAACAGCCGTGACGGCGATCAGGTCACGGCGTTGCAGGACGTGTCGCTGGAGATCGGCCGCAACGAGTTCATCACGCTGGTGGGCCCTTCGGGATGCGGCAAGTCCACCCTGTTGCGCATCGTGGCCGGCCTGATCCTGCCGACGGCAGGAGGGGCGTCGATCGGCGGAGAAGAAATAACCGAGCCGCGGGCGGAAACCGGCATCGTCTTCCAGGCGCCGACCCTGCTGCCGTGGGCCAGTGTGATCGACAATGTGCTGTTCCCGTTGCGCATGATGCATCGTATCGATTCGACCAGCACCGACAAGGCGATGGCCCTGTTGAAGCTGGTCGGCCTGACGGGCTTCGAGAGCAAGTCGCCGCGCGAGCTGTCGGGCGGCATGCAGCAGCGGGTGGCGATCTGCCGTGCCCTCGTGCATGATCCGGACATCCTGCTCATGGACGAGCCGTTTGGGGCCCTCGACGCGCTGACGCGCGAGGAAATGACCATGGAGCTGCTGCGCATCTGGGGCGAGCGGCCCAAGACCGTCCTGTTCGTGACGCACTCTATTGCGGAAGCGGTGGTGCTGGCCGATCGTGTGGTCGTGATGTCGCCGCGGCCTGGCCGGATCGCCGAGATCATCAAGATCGGCTTGCCGCGCCCGCGCAGCTTCGAGACCGAGGCCACGCCGGAATTCCACGAAGCCAGCCAGCGCATCCGCCAACTCATATTTGGAACTCGCCATGTCGGTCCAGGCCGCGCCGCCGCTTGAGGAGCGGCAGAAGCCGCCCCGCCGCCGGAAGAAGAGCGCCGCCCTCTACGAGGTGGTGCTGCCGCTGATCGCCACCGCCTGCCTGTTCCTGCTGTGGGAAGGCGCCTGTCGCACCTTCGCTATTCCGGGGTACCTGCTGCCGGCGCCGACCGACATCTGGAAGGACACGATGTCGATCGGACCCACCGTGGCCGGCCATACGATGGCGACCTTCAAGACCGTGATGCTGGGCTTCGTGGTATCGATCCTCATCAGCCTGCCGCTGGCCGTCCTGCTGACCGCATCGCCCGCGATTGCGGCGGCCGTCTATCCTTTCCTCGTCTGGACGCAGTCGATCCCCAAGGTGGCGCTGGCCCCGATCCTCGTGGTGCTGCTCGGGACCAACGAATTGCCGCGCATCGTCATCACCGTGCTGGTGGCGTTCTTCCCGCTCGTCATCTCGGTCGCGACCGGGCTGCTGTCGGTGCCGCCGGAACTGATCGAACTCAGCCGCGCCTGCCGCGCGTCGAAGCTCAGCGAACTGCTGCGGATCAGGCTGCCCTATGCAATTCCCTTCATATTCGCGGGCCTCAAGGTGGCGATCTCGCTCGCTGTCGTGGGCGCCGTCGTCGCGGAGTTCGTCAACGCCGATGCCGGGCTGGGCTTTCTGATCCAGACCTCCACGGCGTTCTTCAAGGTGCCTGTGGCATTCGGGGCGCTTATCATCCTGTCGGTGATGGGCGTCGTCCTGTTTCAGATCGTGGTCGCCGCCGAGCGGGTGTTCTTCCCGTGGTCGAGCAGCAATACGACGCCGGGCGCCTGACCGGCCGCGCAAGAGGGAGAGTGTGCCATGGCGAAAGCGCCGAAAACGTCGATGACCGTGATCCGGGGCGGTCGCGTGGTGGACATCAAGGGCCATGCCGCGCCCAAGGCTGACATCCTGGTGAACGGCGATACGATCGTTGAGATCGGAACGAAGGTCTCGGCGCCCGAGTCGGCCGTGGTGATCGACGCCAGGGGCAAGCTGTTGCATCCCGGGCTGATCAACGGGCACACCCACAGCCACGGCAATCTCGCCAAGGGCATGGTGGACGGCGTGACGCTGGAACTGCTGCTGACCGCCAGCCCCTTCATGAGCGGCGCCCGCACGCTCGAGGACAAGTACCTGTCGAGCCTGATCGGCGCGGCCGAGATGGTGATGAAGGGCTGCACCGCGGCCTACGATCTGGCCGCCGAGTTCCCCATGCCGACGGCCGAAGGATTGGCGGCGATCGGGCAGGCCTATGCCGATGTCGGCATGCGCGCCATGCTGGCGCCGATGGTGGCCGACACCAGCTTCTTCCAGGCGATCCCGGGCTTGATGGACCAGCTGCCGCCGTCGCTGCAGAAGGAGGTCGAGGCCTATCAATTCTCGCCCTACAAGGCCAGCGTGAAGCAGATGAAAAAGGCGCTGCACGGCTGGAAGCTCGACCGGCAGGGCGTGCATCTGGCGGTCGCGCCGACCATCCCGCATCACTGCAGCCGGGAATTCCTGCTGGCCTGCCTGAAGCTCGCCAGGGATTACGATACCGGGCTGCACACCCATGTATCCGAATCTAAGGTTCAGGTGATCGCGGGCTACAGGCTCTATGGGACTTCGCTCACCGCCTACATGGATTCGCTGGGCCTGGTCGGGCCGAAGTTCACGGTGGCACATGGCGTCTGGCTCGACGGCGACGACATGAAACTGCTGGGCGACAAGGGCGCCTCGGTCTCGCACAATCCGGGGTCGAACATGGTGCTGGGCAACGGCATCGCCGACATGCGCGGCATGCTCGACGCCAAGGTCAATGTCGGTATCGGCACCGACGGTGCCAGCTGCTCGGACAACCAGAACATGTACGAGAACATGCGGCTGGCCTCGATGGTCTCGAAGGTGCAGGGGCCCGACAACCGCGCGTGGATCAAGACCGAGGAAGTGCTGCACGCCGCGACGGCAGGCAGTGCCCGGGCGCTGGGCCTCGGCGACAAGATCGGCAAGCTGGAGGCCGGCTACAAGGCCGACATCGTCTTCCTGGATCTGGGCCACATCAACTGGATCCCGTGCAACGATCCGACGAACCAGATCGTGCACACCGAGGACGGATCGGCCGTGCATTCGGTGATGGTCGCCGGTCGCATGATCCTCGAGGATCGCAAGCTGTTGAACGTCGACATGGCGCAACTCGCCCGCCTCGCCGAAAAGGCCCGGGAGCGTCTGCACAAGGGCCGCAAGCCCGCCAAGGCGCTCTATGACAGGCTCGAGAAGGTGGTGAACACGTTCTGTCCGGGACTGGCCAAGCAGCCGCTACACATCGACCGGTTCGGCGGCGGCCATCATCACGGCCACCACCCGCACCATCACTAGTATCCCAGGCGCCAACCCTGCTGAAGGTAACCGTGGCGGACGAGCCGCACGGCGACGATGCCATTCAGCGCGAAGCCGCCGAAGACGGTGATGAGCATCAGAAGCATGCCTTCCAGCGAGGCGCTGAACAGGTAGACGATCAGGGTGAGGCCAAAGATGACGCCGCCAAGGATGACGAGCATGGCGATGAGATCGACCAGGGCCAAGGTATAGAGCCGCCTCGAGAGCACGAACAGCGGACCGCTGAAAGCCGCCCAGAGATAGGACCACTGGTCGATGACCATGAACTCATCGGTCTCGGCTTTGTCGAAGCGATAGGTCGGGAACAGTGCGTCTACGATCACTGGATTTTCAAAGGCTGTCAGGGGGACGTTTGCCGCCGGAACCTATCACAGGCGGTGCAAATGGACCAGCGATTGCCAGCTCAGGCCGCGGTAACGCCGATCAGGCTGTCGTGCAACCAGAACATTGCGACATAGGCTGCCGTTCCGATCGTCAAGACCAGGATATCGTTCTTCGACCACGCGGTCGGCGGTGCCCCGGCATCGCCTCTGCGTTTCACGGCAATGCGGTCATAGACGGCCCACGCAAGCAGGCTGCCGAACAACAGCATCGAGCCCAGGTCGCCGTTCACCAGCAGATGGGAGAGCGCCCAGGCCTTGACGGCGACCAGCAAGGGATGGCGCAGCAGCGACTTGATCCGGCTTGGCGGCGCGTAGGTTGCCACGAGGGCCACGAAGGAAAACCACAGCAGAAAAAGCGCGATGGGGTGGAAAAGCGAGGAGGGCGGGGTCCAGACCTGGATGTAGCCGGCGCTGCGATAGGCGCCAAAGCCGATGAAGATCAGAACCAGCCCGGTCGCGGAAACCAGAGAGTAGAGACCCTTGTAGCCGCCTTCGCCCAGGCGTCCGATCAGAGCGGCACGAACTCCCCGCAGGGTTGTAAGCAGATGAACGCCAAGGAAGAGGACCAGGCCCAACAACAAGAGTGACATGTGCCGAGCTTAGCACGGCATTCTTGCGCAAAGGACGCAAATGTCCTTCCGCGAAGGGCGGCGGTACGACGCCGGTGGTCTATCGCATCTGCGTGACGCTGCCGGTGGTGTCGACAGATACGGCGACCTCGACATCATTCTTGGTGGCGGTCGCCTGCCAGGAACCGTCATCCCGGCGCTTCAGATCCTTGATGTTGGTGTAGCCGCTGGCCTCGATTTGGGTGCGGGCCGACGTGGCGGTCTGGGCGCTGCCGGGCATGCCCGCCGGCGGGGCGGCAGGCGTCGTGGAGGCTCCGGCGGAAGGCGGCATCTGGGCGGCCGCGATCGACGCAACGGCGATCAGGGCGGCCGCAGTCGGCAGCATGAGCTTCATCGGGGACACTCCTCAGGTTGCGAATGTCCGGGGTTAATGCGGCGCGTCCTCCGACGTTGCATGGAGCGGTGAGCGGCCGGTGTCAGGACGGTGACCTGCGCCGCAAGTTCCCAGCAGTCGAGACCGTACTGTTAACAGGTGCCTTTGGTGCTGCCAGTGCGTTCACAGGCGCCGCAGTTTTGTATGAGATGAAATTGTCGACAACTTCACACTGTCCCGACCGAAGAGTTGGCGACGTCGTGCCTCCCCCGAAGTGGTGTAGGTCGGTAGAGCAAGGCCACAAGCGAGCGCGCCCATTGTATACGCTGTAGCGAGGGAGCGGCCTCGCGGTGGTCACCGGCGATCTTCGGATTTGGGGGGCAGGTCGTGAGATCCAACCTGCAGCCAAGGAACCACCGATGACCGAGAGATGATGGCGCTACGCTCGCTTGTCGAGAAGACCCCTGATGCCCATATGCAGTGCGAGATGGTCGGGTTCGCGGCCGAGCGGCTGATGGAGATCGAGGTCGGCGCGCTGACCACAGCTGGCCACGGCGAGAAGAGCGCGGTTCATCTGGCTCAGCGCAACGGCTATCGCGACCGGGATTGGGAGAGGCGAGCGGGTACCGTCGAGTAGCGCATCCCCAAGCTGCGCAAAGGTAGTTACTTTCCGGGGTTCCTAGATCCGCGCCGCATGGCGCCGAGTCGCCCGTGGTAACCCCCGTCCTTTGGCGCTGACAGCGGCGATCCAGGAGGCCCTACATCAAGGGCATGTAGACCCGCTCCGTCTATGATCTGGTCAACGCCATGGGCATGGGCGGCGCCCCCAAGACGCCAGGTCTCTCGGTTGTGCGAGGAGGTCGATGGTCGCGTGAAGGCGTTCCTCGACCGCCCCACAGAGGGTGACTGGAGGTACCTGTGCATCGACGCGACCTACATGAAGGTCCGGCCGGCCGGATCGTCTCGGTGGCGGTGATTGTCGCCGTCGGGGTCAATGCCGACGCTCGCCGCGATGTGCTCGGCATGGATATCGGCCCCTCCGAGGCCGAAACCTTCTGGACGCTATTCCTCAGGAAGCGCGCCCAGCGCGGTGTGAGGCTGGTCGTCTCTGACAACTACGAGGCCATCAACGCAGCGGTCTCGAAGATCTTTCATCGCGACTCAGAGGCCTGGTTACAAGCCGCGAGGCAGCGCTGCCGAGTACACTTCGTACGCAACGCGCTGGCCCATGCCGGCAGGAGCGGCCGGCGCTTCGTCTCGGCCTTCATCGCAACCATCTTCGCCCAGGATGATGCCGAGCACCAGCGCGCAGTGGCGGAGCGTCGCCGACCAACTCAGGGCTAAGGCGCCAAAGCTCGCCCATTTGATGGACGACGCCGAGCCTGACGTACTGGCCTAATGAGATTCCCTGCTCAACATCAAGCCAAGCTGTACTCGACCAACCCGCGGGAGCACCTCAATGGCGAGGGCAAGCGCCGCACTGACGTTGTTGGCATCTTCCCAAACGAAGACGCCATCATCCGTCTCGTCGGCGCAATCCTGCTCGAGCAGAACGATGAATGGGCCGTCCAGCACGCCCGTTACATCACGCTGGAAAGCATCGCGCCAAAAAGCGATGATCCCTTCATCAGTCTGTCCACTGTGGCTTCCTGACCAATCCGGCCTCAGCCAGATACCGTCGTGATCATCGACGTCCTACACCACGCATTGGGACACGATCGTTGGCGAAGCGAGCACAAAGATTCTTGTCACTATTGAGCAATGCGAGGCGGTCGCCCGTCATCTGACCACCACGGTGGCGTGACGCACCGGCTCGGGGAGGACTGCCGTGAAACCCATGGACGAAGCCAACCCCTGGAAAGTGCTCGAGGAGGAGACCGGCTACGACTGCCGCTACTTCTCGATCCGTCACGACCGGGTGAGCCTGTCTGGCGGAGAGCCCCGCAGCTATCACAGCGTGCGGATGAAGTATTTCGGCGTATGCGTCGTGCCGATCGATCGGGACGGCAGCGTCACCCTGATCGGGCAATATCGCTACGTTCTGGATCGCTTCTCCTGGGAAATACCGGGAGGAGGCGCCCGGGTGGGCGACGATCCCCTCACGGTCGCGCGTTCGGAACTGCGCGAGGAGACGGGTTGCACGGCCGAACACTGGCTCAAGGTCGTGGAGGGCGCGGTTTCGCCAGGGATCTCCACCGAGGCCACGCCGGCCTTCGTCGCGTGGGGATTGGATCGCGGCGCGCCGCAACCAGACGCAAGCGAGCTGCTGTTTCGTCGACAGGTGCCTTTCGCCGACGCGGTCGCAATGGCGTTGAAGGGCGAGATATCGAATTTGCCGGGGATCGCCGCCCTGCTGGGCATCGAAGTCCGGCGTCACCATGGCGACCTGCCGCCCAGCCTGCTCTCCTTGTTGAAGTGAGCAGGCTGCCCCGGCGTTACGTCGCGTCGTTCAGGCCGAGTCGCTCGCCGCGATAGGCGCCGCTCATCACGCGCTCCCACCAGCCGCGATTGTCGAGGAACCAGCGTACCGTGTCGCGCAGGCCGCTCTCGAAATCGTGGCGCGGCTGCCAGCCCAACTCGGTCGCGATCTTCGAGGCATCGATGGCGTAGCGGGCGTCGTGGCCCGGCCGGTCGGTCACGAACTTGATCAGCGATTCGTGCGGGCGATGGGCGGCGTCCGGCTGCATCTCGTCGAGCAGGCGGCAGATGCTGCGCACCACGTCGATGTTCCGGCGCTCGCTGTTGCCGCCGATATTGTACGTCTCGCCGGGCCGTCCCGTGCGCAGCACGAGGAGCAGCGCCTCGGCGTGGTCCTCGACATGCAGCCAGTCGCGCACATTGTCGCCCTTGCCGTAGACCGGCAGGGTCTCGCCGCGCAGGGCGCGGATGGTGACCAGCGGGATCAGCTTCTCGGGGAAGTGGTAGGGGCCGTAATTGTTGGAGCAGTTCGTGGCCAGCGTCGGCAGCCCGTAGGTGTGATGCCAGGCACGTACCAGATGGTCGGACGCGGCCTTGCTGGCGGAATAGGGCGAGTTGGGGGCGTAGGGGGTGGTCTCGGTGAACAGGCCGGTGACGCCCAGCGAGCCGAAGACCTCGTCGGTCGAGATGTGCTGGAAGCGGAAGCGGCCGCGCGCGGCCTCGTCGAGTGTCCGCCAATAGGCCAGCGCGGCCTCCAGCAAGGTGAAGGTGCCGTTGACATTGGTCTCGATGAACGGCGCGGCGCCAGTGATGGAGCGATCGACGTGGCTTTCCG